>ENA-UOUE01000906-UOUE01000906.1-compost-metagenome-genome-assembly--contig:-NODE-906-length-21672-cov-23.526835_pt1 | contig 21672 bp, 17 predicted proteins | sample MGYA00238146_ERZ747223 | MGnify/ENA primary metagenome ERZ747223 (study PRJEB28781, sample SAMN06268865) | compost metagenome | isolation source: single cell | place: USA: California, Emeryville, Joint...
ATATTAAACGTGATATTTAAACCCCTCCACATCATAAAATTTCTTAATAAGCTTGCAGATAAACACTTCTCATATGATAATTGAACTCACAGAGAACAATAAGCCAGGTTTCTGAGAACAATTGAGAAATGAAAAAGAGACGATCTAACACAGCTCATATCTAATGGACAAAAAAATTCAGTAACTTATTCAGCTACTGATCATTAAGTAAAAGAAAAGGAGAAAATGCAGTTATCACTTCAAAAACTTTCTACTGCATATGGATGAAAAGTGATTATTTATTAGGGCCTCAGAAAAGAGGGGTCAAAAATGTTATAGCGTAAATCGAAATGCCATTATAGCAGATTTCCAGCAGTCATTTTTCCTCAAAGAGCATATTTAATGTTACTCGTTGTAGGCTGCTCAAATTGGTGTAGACGGAGCTATGCTCATCATTGTGGTTATTATTTGGTCAGCTAAGCCAGAGAGAATAGCATTTTCATTGAAAATTTTGGTTAGCTCTCAAATAAATTTATGCTCAACGTATCATTGATATCTAAGCCCGTCTAGCTCAGTCGGTAGAGCGCTAGCCTTTTAAGCTAGTGGTCGTGGGTTCGAGCCCCACGGTGGGCGCTTTTTTTAAATTTTTTATTTGAATTTGAAATTTTTAAAATTTTTTGCAATACTTCCTTGACACCAATTTTGCTCTTTCTGAGCAATAGCACCCAATTCATTGCGATATCATTTCTTTCTTCAAGACCTCAGTAGTTTTACGAAGAAAAAATTAAGCATTTAGATTAACGCATATTTACATTGCATAACACGAGAGAACAGAATATTTAAGCATCACTATGATGATACTCTAATCAACTTCTTGTAAATCTGTCAATAAATCAAAAAACAGAACTGACTAACCGATCGCACAAATTGATAATAGCGTCTCATATTTATTTAGTAAAACTCTTATTAAACACTTAGCTTAGAAAGCTTCATCCATTTTAGAATCATCGAAACCCCAGTCAAGATAATCAGGCTTCTCTGCAGCTTTATATTCTTCAACTAATTGCTCGACAACAGCCCTAGTTAAGAAAAAATTTAGGAAATATCCACATATAACTCCATACTTTGAATCGTCGAATTCATCCAAGTTTTCCTTGAAGAGAGGAAGCTTCTTATAACCATCCAAGAAAGCGTTTCTCTTTCTAAGTTTATCGTATTGCTTCAACACACGGTCAAATAACTATAACACACGAGGAATTAGAAACTTCATTTATTATTGTGAGCTGCTTACTGTGTAAATAGAGGTATGGTTCGCAAGCATAAGACCGCTGACCTTGTGCGATGTTTCAACATAAGGGCTTTTCTTGGAAAGAGCCACTTGAATGGAGGCAGGTCCCCAATTGATGAAGTTAGCAAGCTTTCTCTCTCTGATTCTTTGTAAAGATTTGTGAATCTAATTAAAGGAGAAAATTAGACTGGTGCAAGGACAATAACTCAGTACCTGAGTGGCATCAACGTCGCCTTGAATAACGTTTAAGATGGAGATATAATTCCCTTTTCTTGTTGGGGTTGACACCATGATATTCTTGGTTTGAAGGAGTCTTCTCATCACGTCAAGCACGGTCGTTTTTCTAACAGAGCTAATTTGCTTCTCCACGGTGAGTGGCGTGTAGCCAGTCATGAGGAAATGGCATCTTGGAGTTGGGATCAGAGAGGCCAACAGTCCAATTAAATCGTTATTCATGTAGCCTGGGTATCTCAGTGTCGTGGTAGAAGCAGCCATGACGGTAGACACAAGAGAATTCGTTTGCGCGAAGCTAGGATTGGTGATTTTCAATCTATCAACCGCAATTCGATTAAGCGCAGTGTTATCAAGCACAACGACGCAATCGGCGTTAAGCGCCAATCTTTTCAACGACAACAACGAGTTGTAAGGCTGGACGACGACGTCACTGATTTCCACTTGATTTGGGAAGACGGAGTAAGTCTGAATGAGTTTTTTTGGGAAACGGTCATTGAGTCTCTCCAACAGATATGAACCCAGACCAGAGCCTGTACCACCGGCAATAGAGTGTGTTAGCACGAATCCTTCGAGACTATCGGAGCCGTCGGCCTCACGATCAATCATATCCATGATTTCTTCTTGCACTTTCTCTCCTTGACAGTATCCCGAAGCCCAGTTGTTACCAGCACCACTGCCTTCCTTCGAAATGAAGATATTTTCAGGGTTAAACAGATTAGCATAAGCAGAATTCTGAATGCCGTTGATAACCTTTGCAAATCGCAGTTAAGTACAGGAATTGGAGTTAGATAAGTTTACTCTTGGCTCCAGATCGATCAAGAGAGCTCGAGGGATATAATGCTCGTCATCTGCCTGATAATTCGGTGTCAGAAGGTGAGATATAGTGGAGATTTACCTGGTAAAAGAAGACGTCCTTACGATCGTCGCCTTGAGTGGCAAATTCTTCAAGGACACCTTCATTATTGATACCATGCTCTTTGCACAGTTGTTTCCAAAACTCACTACCGACTGAAACGCGTCAAATTAAGCATTAGCAATGAAATGTACTCTGGTTTCCGCACTGTCCGACTTGGAGGGTGATAATTTCACGAGGCATCTTTTCTGAATTTAAATATTATTTGTTTTTGAATTCAAATTAATATGTATTGTAATTTGTACTCAGGTTCCGCCAATTTATTCGAAGCGATGGATATATCAAAAAACTCATCAGAATAATTCAATTTTTTGGACTAACACGAATAAATTTGTATTTATTTGATAAACAGAGTTATGTATGCAATATATATTTGTCAAATGAGGTCTAAAGCAATATACTTGTACTAGCGCCTTTGCGGTCATTCACAAGCATTTGAAAAAAATTACCTTATTTTTTTTTTTGAAAATAATAACGTTTTCTATGGACTAGGGCTAGCAGTTTCCTTAGCATCTCTATCAGTCGATCCACCATACGTCTCGACGTCATCAAGTATTTTGTTATCCATAACTTTTCCATCATTGGCATCGTCAGTGGGCTGGCTGCTCTGCCTATTACTGTTGATTAAACACATTAATTTTCGGTTTTCCTCCTCGAGATAGAAGGCCTTGATTTTCCTTAATTCTACCAGCCGCGAGTTCAGCTTAGTCGCGGCGTCCGGGTTCGTTTCGATCTCTTTAAGGATTGAGCGCTCGTAGTCATTTAAAGTTTTCAGCGACGTTCCAGGGTTCAAAACGATCTTGCTCAACGTAGTATTTCCATTAAAAATCTCCGATTCTTTTCTTGTGTGACTAAAAATTGAAACCGTTCTATTCTTCACTGGATTCAGAGGACTCAGCTGCATGGAGTCCTTATTGCTGTTGCTACTGTCTGCAAATTCCGAAACTCTCAAATTCCTCTGCGAAGCCCAATCAGCCACTGACTTGCTTCCTTTTAGGTCTGGAATCGACATCATCGATTGGTCAAAAGATTGCATACGATGCACATCGAAGAACGAGCTATTCTGCGAGCGGAGTCTCAAAGTTACGTTTTCTGATTTCACCTGCTGAACTTCCTGAACGGCCTTATTTCCCTTCGCTGCTTCCATCTGCAGCCTCTGTCTGAGGAGATTGACTTCGTCATGTAATTCTTCTATTTTGGACCTTAAGTTTCGGTTTTCGGTGATATCATGGGCCATTTTATCAAGCTCACCGCTCAAAAAATCATTCGCGGACTTTAAAAGGTTATTCTCATTGCGTAATGCACTAATCTGAAACTCTAACTCCGCTATCGTTGAATCCTTTGCTTCGAGAGTCATTCTGCAATTATCACTGGGACATTTATTGAAGCGATTTTTCCCGAATGCCTCTGAGCCAGTGAGACCTTTATTTGCTTGCTCGAGTTTTTTTTCAAGGATCTTCTTATCGAGTTTAAGTTGATTGGTTTCTTCGAGGAGCGCCTCGATTTGCAGCTTATAACTTCTCTCTAGTACAGCAATTGCATTATCAGTGGCTCGGTTCCCGCGAGGCTGGCTGAGGAGGTGATCGAAATGCAAAATGAATTGGCTGAGGTTCTTTTCATTTTCTAGACCACGTTTGAATTCGTTTACTGGAGCTAGATGGTGAACTGCACTGAGATTCAGCACTGCAGTGCCGACGGATGAGCGATTGGACCCTGGCTCATTGAGACTGGGAGTTTGGGGCTTGGGAGTTTCGTTCTCGGAAGAAATACTGCCTAAATCGATGAGAGCGAGCTTTGCGTGCCGCACGGGCGATGGAATGACATCAGTTTTCATCATTGATTGAGTGAGTCACTAAGGAATAAATAATTAATTCAACTCAGTAAAAACGCAACTCGGGTATATTAATAAAAAGTGCTTTTTTGCCTGCAAAACCGTAATAAAGAATAATCTGGCCAAACACAGCACGAATTCATCGTAATAAAATTTTCAAGAATTTTGATGGCTCTTGAAAGCAACAAAAGATTCTACAGAACATAAAAAATTGGTGTAAACCTCTTGCAACCGACTTCTTTCCGTGGGGAGAGTGAAAAGCAAATTTTTGTCGTTGCGAAACGACAGATAGTTGGGTTCATTTGACCTATAATTTTAAAAGTCACTCAAATTAAAATGAGAGGTAAAAAAAAATTCAAAGTTTTTTTTGTGTTAACGATGCATTTTGCAGATATTCACAATTTATTTTTGATAATCAGGCACTCTCATTTTAAACTGTTGATAAATTTCTACTAAAAAGAGGTGAAGATTACATATTATTCCTGCTAGCTTGATTTTTTATTAATGGTCCATTTATTGAACTGTTAGAATTAGACATTTTAGGTTTTTTTCGAGTTCGAGTTTGTAGCTTTCATCATCGGCCGCTCTTTGCCACGCTTCATGTACCCAACAACCCTACTCGGTATCACTTTGAGCAATTCCTTAGCCAAAACTGCTCCGTTGTTTTCCAACGTTTCAAACTTTACAAAATTTATCGTTGAAATGTTCAAAATGTCTCCTTTAGAGTCTTTGAGGAACTCTCTCTTGGAATAAATATTAAAACACTCAAGCGCCTTGAACGAGGCGTTTCCAACCCCCACGATGAAGATTGTTATCGCCATCGAATGACTCAGTGGGACGACGTAGTTCACTAACTCCTGGATATCTCCATTGACTTCTTCGATGATAAGCGTGATTGTATAGTATCTTAGATTCGACAACATAAACAAATCCTTCCGAAAAATATTTATTATCGCTTTGATTACACTCGTAATCGTCTGCCCAGGCTCCGTTTTATAATGTTGTTTCAAAAGTGTCTCGCGGTAAGCTTGTTTGAGCTCCTCAGACCCAGTAAAATTATTCTGCTCAAAGTTCCCCTTTAGCAAGAAGCACTCGGCGCCGGTTTTACTTTTTTCATCAGTCAAGTCTTTTGCCCCAAAACCGAAACAACTCACCGTCTTGCTCAGGTTATACGGAGCCAATACGTCTACCATACAAGAAAATGACTGCTCGACCAAGCGAGTGTAGCCGTCTCCTCTACCTCCTTGCCCGGAAGGATCACTAAAGTCAACTTGAGAAAAATCCACTGCCAATGCCGATAGGATGTCAAGTCCCTCGAACACGTAATCAACAAATTGGTTGTGACGCACGATTTCTCTCTGCTGCAAAAATAACGTGCCAATCTGCTTGGCATCGTGGTTTTTTCCCTCGTTGCCAGAGGATTTCACGATCGGATAGGTCTTGATATCGTCTCTCATGATTTCTTGGTAAGTTAATTGCGCATGTCCCATGATGGTTTCTTGCCCGATCTTGGGCACAGAATGTACAAGCACTCGCAATGGAACCACGGCCTCTTTTTTATAAACTTCCTTTATTCTGACCTGGACTGCCTCCCATATGGGAACGCTACCTTCAAATGGCACGCTTTGCCTAAGTGAAACATATTTCTGCTCATCATCATCCAATTTCCAAAGCGAGATGTAAGTTTTCGGTTTGAAAACAAAGGACTTGAGGAAATTAGCCCCAAATGTGAGCCTTATCTCATCTGAATTCTCTAAAAAATTATCGCATTTAATGAAAACGAAACTGTCTGTTTTAGTTTCTGATGTCCCTCTGCGCAGCGGCAGGGCCAGTGCTTGATTCGGAGCGTTTAGTAAATTTGCAACTCTGGATTCGACGTAGCCAAAGAATTCATAGTCCGTGCCCATGATTTCTACTCGGAGTTCTTGCTGCTCTGAAAAAACGTAATTAAGGAACACTTCTGACTTGAACTGAGGGTTTGCGTTGCCTTCAATTGCTTCCGTTGCGGCTAAAAGTATCCAATTTTTCCGAGTAAAATTAGTCCGGTGGAAAATTCGGGCAAAAGTCCCCAAACGAAAGTTAGCGCCAGAGATCTGCAAAGTAAGTCGGTAGTTCTCTGATGGCTGGGAAGTGTCTTCTGCTAATTTGCTTATTTTACTCATCATCGTTCAGGAAATATTTAGCATATGAATACCAGAGTCGAAATATATTTTATTGCAAATTTAAGTGTGCTCAGCAAGTAGCCTCAGATTTAGACAAGGAAGCGTTTGTTAACATTTTTCTTACGAATTATGATTGCTTTACATAAAAATATTCTAACAAAACCAAGCTCCGATCTCGGTAAATGGGGTTTTTCTGTATCAATAGAATAGATAGTGCTGGATTTTATAAATAGCGAGAAGCAAGTTTATCATCTTACAGAGGCACATACTTTTTGAAGTATTGGAAGATACCCGCGCCTCCACCACCACAATAAGCGCCTTCACGAGGTCTTCTCGGAGTTGCAACATTAATGGTCGTTTTATGGACTAAAGAGGGAGATAAGGTAAGAGGAATTCTAAGAAAGGATGAAGATTTACGATGATTGAGGTGCTTCATAATGTCCTTCCGATGTTTCTCGTTCGATATAAACAGCTCATCTTTGAGGAATCTCTCGTTGAATGGAATATCCGCAAAGCCCACTTGCATAATCACATATTCGAGGGTCTCGTAACCTGCGTCAATGAAATTCTGATAATATTCATGCATTCCAATTTTTTTAAGCCAGTCTTCCATCGCTGGGTACTCTTTGACACATCTCAGCAGAGGTGGTCTGTCGACTTCGCCCAAATCTAGTATAATTTTTTTAGAAAAATAGCATAAGCTAATATTTCCTCACCTTCTTTCATCTTCATCATGATCCTCGCACGATGTCCTGCTTTGTCAATTCCAAATTTATAGATCAAATCTACTGAAGCTCTTTTCGAGAAATCCTGAGCGAACTCATTGAAGGTTTTATAGCCATTATCAGTAAAGTTCAAGGTAAATTCCTCTAGTCCTATCTCTGATAACCATTGTCCAATGTCTAAGGTTACAATGAGAGGCGTTTCTTGGAATTGGACTGATTTAGAATCTTCCGAGTCTTTTTCTTGCGTCTCAGCCCCAGTCTGAAAAGCAGAGACTTTGCTATTATCAGGTTGAGTCTGGGTGAAAATTTGTTTAATTTGTGAGTCTAAGTCTGGATTTTCTTTGTGCTCGACGCTAGGAGCATGGATATAGGGGTTCTTTGGTGTGTGAAGCGCTTTTAGCAAGTCTAACACATCTCTTTCTTCCTTTATTTCTCGTGAAATATCAACAGACATAGAAAGGTTTCCATCGAACATTTCAGTGTAAAATTGACTTGTGTTTGGGTCCTGACCGCCAAGCCAACCTGGAGTGGGCTCGGTTTCAGAGCCTTTTATCTGTTCAATCTTTTTGGTAGCCTCCAGAAATGGTTGAACCGATTTTAATTGAGTAGATGCGACTTGTCTATCGTTCGAAGAAGGGTTAGTGTTGCCTGAAGAGGCTTGTGTTGATGGGAATTCGCCAATCATGTTATTTAACGGACTTCGAAAGTCGCTTTCTGAGATCGACGGCATCTGTTTTGATTGCTTCAGCATTGGGAAAGGATTTTGATTGTGATTATTTGCCTCATAGGTTAGAGAACCGGCAGTGAAGGTCTGTTTTCCGACTAACGGAGGCGATTTCGCGTTCTTCAGGATTGCGTTGGTTAGTGTATGCTTCTTGGCTGGTTTATCGCAGCTCTGCCTATGATTTTTCTCTTTGGTTGACGCCAACATAGTGTTAGGGTCCTGATTCTCCTCATTCTCATTCGATTTTCTATTAAGAGGAAGCTTTTCTTGAGCAGCAACAGATCTATTCATTCGTATCCTGATTGTTTTAGGGTTCGGATTCTCAGATATTTGAGCCCCTTCCTGCGTATGGAGAATGTTTGTGATGCTTTTCAGCTGCTTCTGAAAACTCTGAGAAACGTTTTCAAACTGCTCGGGTTTGACTTTGATCTGATTCACAACCGAATCGGTAATTGATACGTTCACGTTTTTTAACAACCGCTGTACGTCGAGCGGTGGGTCTTTTAGAAAACTCCCTTCTTGACTGCGTATACTCGAACGTCCTGATCGTGGCTCATTTAGAGAGTTTCTGCTCAGAATTGAATAAAAACTCTCATTTGGATCGTCGCCAACAGCTTGTTTAACTACTTCATAGAAGGCTCTGTCTCTAGTGACTTGATGCGGCTTTCTATTCCATTTGTCAGTGATATTAGGATTGGCTCCGCATTCAAAAAGGTATTTAAACAGCTCCAGATTCTTATTTTCTGCGACCAGATGCAATGGTGTTCTCCCTGACTGCATCGAAAAAAAGCGTTATTTCAAGAAAACCGCGATTGTTTGCGTTACATTATTTCGTAAATTTATGTCGCAATTTGAACTCAATAGAATCATCAGCATATTGAAATCATTCTTTTTGCAGGCAATATGCAACGCAGCATTTCCGTCCTATCATGCCAATGATATTTATATCGATAATGAGCAATGTATGTACTGTTTGAGTGGCGTCGGGATCAGCGTCATATGAGAGGAGAAGTTGTGCCAATTTATAGTTGGAATTTTCACATACATAGTGCAAAGGAGATTCACCTATCTGTGGTCAGCGGAGAGAAAGAAGGTCCATAAAAAATAATAAAAATATTTTTCACAGTACATTATTTTTCACGTTTGGATTCGCACCGTGTTGTAATAGAAACTGCGCAATCTTTTCTTGCTCATAGACAATTGCTTTATAAAGTGGAGTCCAGCCATTCTATAATGAAATAAAGTGGGTTATTTTTGCATATTTTTTATTGGATTGGAGTATTACGATCTGATCGACTGTGTTGACTGACTCAGGATCTAACGCATATGCAGCTTTCACAGCTTCAAGGTTAAAACTTTTAAAACTGTCGTGAAGAGAGGAGTTGTTGGTTAGAAATGTTGTCCTCGTACTCATCTTGCCCAATCGTTAAGTAAAAATTGAGAGGATTCAGTTTGAATAAAATTTAAATTGATTTCAAAAATTATTCGTTAAGAATTATCTTAGCGTTGACACTCTTTAGGAAGAAAGCTACGAAATCAGGTCTTTTCGAGTTTCTTTGCTGGAGTAATGTGACTTGAGAACCTCCCAACATTAAACTACGATGGAACGGAGAAATTAGGGTATGATCGTATAGCATTAAACTCTGAAATTATGCTGAAAACAAATTTAGAGTGAGAGTTAAAGAAACCTATTCTATTTTACTCATGATAAATATGATAATCACATGGAAAAATGAACATTTTCGAGCCATCCAACAGGTAATTGCCGGTTAGTAAATTAGATTGAGGTCCACTAATGCACCTTTCGCTCTGAAATCTGCTAATAAACCTCTAGGATAAAAGAAAAGAGGGTGAAACTCCCGTTATATTACATATTCTTAATAAAAAATTAGACTGAACTTGAATATTTCTTCTTGAAATCCTCAACATGACTGTTTTACCCGAACATTTTAAAAATATCTGAACAGCTCCTTAAAATATTTACAAAAATGAGCATATTGGATAGCTTTATCAGCTGGACAGGCGTGGAGTCTTGATCCCACCTCCTACGCAAGTAAATATAATCTGTCGCGTTCAAATTAATCTGACAGATGTTTCATTTAATGATGGAATTTATTTTTTTATTAAACTATTAACCAGCTGTGTGTTTTCTTTCAAAAGTTATTTAACTATAAATTGAACAAATACACATACTCATGGGTAGCAAGATAAGCATTGACAAGCACACTTCTAGTTTGGAAGACATCTTGGACATGTCGCCATACTACTTCAACAAAATCAAATTCGAAAACAAAATCCCAGAGAACATAACGCAGCATATCAAAGTCTACTTACCAACCAATATTTGAAAATTTGACGCTTCTACCCCTCAATAGATATGGAGATTCTTCGAGGAAGACAAAAAATCCAAGGCTATACGCTCGGAAGCAGTTCCTTTGCAGAATATTCAAGCTTCAAGTAAACTACAGAGTAATTGTGTGCTAATCCTCTTAGATTTCTCGTTCCTTTCGACTGAGTGCTATTTGTTGTTACTGGTCTACAAAAACGGATTGGAAGGTACTCGCTACGCGTCTATGAGCCTCTTAATTGAAATAGATCCCTCTTCGTTTGTGAATTTTCCGCACTCGATGTGGGGTTTGGTCGAATCGTATACCAATCTGACCCCTCGAGGCCTCGAGACTCCGATTTCAAGCTCTCAGAGCGTCACGTCACTCAATAAAGAGGTGTTAGAAAGCTTTTTGATGCCAAAGAGAAGCAAAAGCAGCCCTGATAGCAGCAAGTTTGAATATATGATATTCGTATGGAACGGTCGAACTGCAGGCCCTCTAATAAAGGTAGGCAGACATACCTGAAAAATTAATAATCTTGCTCGATACTAGTCGATTGCATTGTCAACAGCTTTTGACCTCGAGGCTTTCATCAACAAAGCAAAGGATCCTCTTCTCCAAGTGCTGTTTTCGGGCGGTGTCATTCGAAACAAAAAACTGCAAAAAGGAACAATACTCCAATTGAATTCTGCGCCTTCGAAAGACTCGAGCAATGGTAAGACCCTTCAACAATGCTTTTACTCATCTTATTCATCCGTTAAAGAATTTGAGAAGAAATTCAATTCGATTAAGCAGACGGTCTATCTCTTCAAATTCTTATTCCCGACCCCTCCAACCCAACAGGACAGAAAAAACGCTTGCAAAAATTTCAACCAGTTTTTCTTAAAGAAGGAGGAGACGAGCATCGATAGAAACGAATCATCGGACATCATTAACCAAAATGTCGATAGCGTCAGTGATGAGGAGCAGGAAAACAAATATGAGAAGCCCGTTGAGCCAATGACCCATCGTCAACAAGTGCCAGGCTTGTCGTTGCCATTTGGGAATAAAGCTGGCGGTCAACAGCCAATTGCAACGGGACAGAAGCCCGCCGGGAAAGTGATGATCCCTAATTTGAACCTCGCACAGAAATTGAAGCAGAGTGATAAGGAGGAAGAAGGGCCTATCAACCGCGGATTGAAGGTCGGAGTTGACGTCTATAATGCTGAAAATAAGCAAGGTGGAAATAATAAGCAATTGTCTGAGCAAATGAAACCTACAGCCAGAGAAGATAACAGACCTGAAGCAGGAAATGCTGGGAAAATGAAATTCTCGCTGAATCTGGCAGGAGTGAAAGCGAATAATAATTTCGGCGGTGAATCTCATAGAGAAAGAAGGGATGTCCCAAGCACAAATCACGTGGAAATTAATAGGGCAGTTGATGAAAGACAGGTTATTGATGAAAATTCTGACGAAACAGGGAGGTCAGATGAAACGCCTGAGAAAAGCTCATCACGAGGCGACTCTAGTCCCAGAATGGGAGAGCCAGTGCAAAGAAGAGGGTTCCAGCTCAGTAATTCCTAATGTGATAAGCTCAAAATAACGGTATGAAATAATAGGCAACCTACCTCGATTCCAGAAAAACTTTGATAGCATGTCTTGGGAGGAGTTAGCTAATCTCGTAAGAATAGAGCCTGGACTTTCATAATCGCTTACTATTATTTCATTGGCAGAATCCTGAAGATATCGGCATGACGGAATCTCAGCTCAGAAAAATCAAAATGGAGTACTTTTCGAAAGTGTGCAATGAGATTGTTCCTGTAAAAAACTTATTTTTGGCTTTTTTTTTAACTGGTATTGGATGATAGGGATTCATATACTTGGGTGGTGAGTATGCAGCCTACAACTTAGAAAACCTTGAAAAGATCGGCATTACTCATATTATCAATACCGCTGCAGATGTTGTGGAAAATAAATACCCTACAAAATTCAAATATCTTTCGTTTTATCAGAAAGATTCAAAGAGCGAGGTACTCTCATTTTACTTTTATATAGTGGTTGTAATAAAATTTCTTCCCCTCAGAGCATCGAGTGCATCTTCTACGACTGCATTGATTTCTTAGAACAGTGCCGAAACGAGAAAGGAAAGGCCCTTATTCATTGTGTTCAAGGAATTTCCAGGTAGTTAGACTCTTTGAAGTACAGAAATTTCAATATAAATGGCGCTTTAGGTCCGTGAGCATAACAATGGCCTACCTCATCATGAAGAATAAGTTAAACGGAGAGCAAGCGCTTGAGTTCGTAAAGAAGTCTCGAGGAATTGCTGGTCCGAACGTGGGCTTCCTGCTTCAATTACTCTACTTCCATAAGCGTTTGAATGAGCCTTTTGACAGTATTCCTGGCAATGCCAGGATATTCTGCCTCGGTTCCCATCAAGCTGAATCTCCTAATTATATAGTGGCTAGACTGGTAACTAAATTCCAATGGAATAAATAATTAGAGCTCGCTTGTTTTCTAGATGGATGAGCAGTTTTACCAGGCAAAAAAACACGTTAAGTTGGACCCACGAACGATATTTATAATTCAAACTGAAAAAGCCATATTCAAGTGGATTGGAGATAAAATCTACGAGTCTAATTTAGCAGCGTAACCATTCTCTTTTGAAGAAGAAGAAACTTAAAATTTTCAACAGATACGAGAAAGCAGCCGCTGACCATATAAAACGCCTACAGCAATACGAACGAGGCTCGAAAGACGTGTTTACTGTAAAATGCGGCGAAGAACCTGAAGAGTTTTGGAAAATATGGGAAGATGCTACCTCAGAGCCGAGATATGCGCATAACGTGAATTGGAACTCTTGGTTCATCGAGCTTTCAAAGGCAAAGGACGTGACCGGTATCACTTACAAACGCTACTCAGACGAAAACGAAGAAGATGAGATCCGCAATTCAAGACCTCATTTCTTTGTTTATCCATCCAACGAGCCTATCCGCTTTTTTGAATTCGAGGAGCTGAGCCCAGAGACATTAATCTATGCCTTCATTATGAAAAACAAACAAAAATATTGCTATGCTTGGAAAGGAGAGGAATTTGTACCTGATTCAGATGTAACTCAATCCCCCATTGGCCTCGTATTAATCAACTTTTTTAAATAATTCTAGTTTGATGAAGACACCTATTACAGCACTGTTGTAAGCCAGCATTGGGATGCGAATCCTGAGGATATTATTAGGATCGATGAGGTAAATTCGATGAAGAGATTCTTGTGTTTAATTCTGTTTTTATTTTTAGAAACCGGGATGTGAATCAGCAGAATTTGAAGAAATCTTTGATCTTTTGTAAGTAAGCATTAAACTATTTACTTTAAGTGTGTACACCTACAAGCGAAATAATTTTTCCTTCAATTACACGTTGATAGGCCAGGATGCTTATTTCAATCATTTTTTGAAGACAACAAAAATAAGCCTGTGTTTATCAACTTTCTGGTGACTATTATTGTTTATCATTCTATAATGGGTGCAATATATCTTTACACACGTTAAAATAATTACTGTACTTCGAATCTAATCAATTTGAAGGCTCTGAAGCTTCCTCTTTTTTCTGATACTTTTCGCGGGCTCGCTTTCTCCTCACGGCTTCCTGCTTGCGTTTTTTCGCAATTTCTTGGTTTTTCTTAGACAGTTGTCCGTTAAAATGCTCGTCTAGTTTCTCTTTCAGCATCTTAATTGCGTAATGTTTGTTTGTTTCAGTGTCTCTGCTTGCATGAGACTTTATAACAATTCCAGTTGGCTTGTGCTTTAATATGATGCAATTGTTGGTCTTGTTCACCGCTTGACCGCCAGGACCGCCTCCTTTGACCTGCTGAAATTCGATATCTTCGTCCTTGATTTCGATTTTGATGTATTCTTTCTTCTCAGGCTTGATGGTGGTAAAAAACATTCGATTTTCGCCTAGCTGCCAGAACCGCTGAATCGGGTATGAGAGCGGCTTGCGAGAAAAGAGAAATTTAGTCACGCTCAACATAGGATTAAATTTTATTGTTTTCGAATCTTCAAAAGAGATAGATCAACAGATTGAAACTGAGATAGTTAACTTACGTCTAAATTATATAAATAGAAAATAATCAAGTAGCAACTGATACTTTCTAATGGATTTCCTTAGTTAAAGGGAATAATTTGGGATTGCAAGCAACTCACTGAATGGAGGAGAGAAAGAAAAAAGCATTTTTTGCGTTGATCTCGAGATTAAAAATGGTAAAAATAAAAGCGAAACATGAAAGCTAGCAACAGAGTAAAAGGGTTATCGCAGCAATGCATTCTAGCTACTTATTTAGTTTGTTACTTCTAATAATTTCGAAAAATTTGCTAAGCTCTTCTTCTTGTATCTTTCTTTCTTGTTTCGCGATTAAAGACTGTGTCGAGACACAAGATATGATTTTGTCTTCGATTTCTTCGATGTTTGTCATCATCCAATGGTAATCATCAGAAGTGGGTTTAATGCGCTGAGATTTAAGGTCAATAAGACCAGCATACAATAAAGGGAACTACCTCTTCTTCAAGCTCAAATTTGATATCGGTCCAAATCTCGCCCAGCTTGAAGTGGGGGTACAATTGAATAGCTTCGAGAATCTGTCTTTCATGAGGCTCGAGCTCATTTCGATCGAAGCCGGTTCGATACAAAATCGCGAAAATCTACGTGAATTTAAATATAGTTTATCGGAGGACTTTTATTTTTTTACAATTGCTCTGAGATCAAATTTCTCTGCTTTTTCGACGAGTTTCTTCACGAGATAGGCTTCTGTGCCTGCAGATGTGTCGTTTTCGCCAGCCAAAAGCGCATCTTTCAAACGAGCAAAGCTGTTCGTAACAATTAGGTAAGTTTTAAGTTATTCCTCCCAAAAACTACCCTTTGATCTTCTCAAGAGTTTCGTGTCGGAGTTGCTGTCTCACTCTTCTTTGATGTGACTCTTCAGGCAGTCCTTCCTCGTCATCAATGACTTGGTTGCGGCTATCTCCTTGCGAAAACCCATACTTCGAAGCCAAATCATTGTTAGTTTTGACTTTTCTGGTTTTTGGGTTCAAAGGTCTGTCGAAGTCTTGGAGAATTCCGTTTCTGTATTTCACTCCATATCTAATAAATATCCTCGTTACCGGAGTTCTAATTTAGTGCCTTACTTAACATCCTCCTTCTCATAAAGCTTGATAAGCAGCTGGGTCGAGTTGATCATCGTTCGGGTGCTATTCCAGTCACAGAAATATGAAATGCACTAATGACGGTGAGCAAACAAATGGCTATGAGAGCAATGCTACCTTTGGGTTTTCGATGAGGTTGCTGAGGGAACTCAGGCACATCTTGCGAGGCAAATCGCTTGCGGTTTCTAAGAACTCCATCAATACATAGAAACCCTAGTTTGTTAAGGTTAAATCGAAAACGAATGACGAATCCTATACCTCATTTTCAAGGAACCAAATTTCGTTCTTTCTGTATCCGAGCACAGCGTTCCACAAGCAATCCAAGACTGCAATCGTATACAGAGCATATCTTGAGGAAATACCGATGTTTGCGTCTCGCAAGCTGTTAATGATCAAGTCGATACCGCCCTTCTTGCGGAACAATTTTTTATTTTTCACGCAGTTTTTGCACAGGTTTGAGAGAATCGAGAAGCATGACTCTTTGATTTCCAAACCGCTGTCTGACTCAGTCTGAATGAAATCCAACAGAATATCCACGATTCCTTCATCACTGATCTTCAGCTTATAAACCTCTTCATCAAACAATGAGGCGTTAGCAAAAGCCTTCAAGCATTTCTCTCGTCGCTCACTGTCGGTAGTGTTCGTGAGGAATTTCGTCAGAGCGAAAAGACCGTTTTTGTCATAAAATCTAACAATATTTGTGAGTTATTGCCTTGGAACGTATTTATTCAGTACTCTTCTTTCATGTATAGAATGAGGTTTGCGAGAATTGATAAACAATGAAGCTGAATTTCTCGCAACTGTGGTGCTGACCAACGGTTCACCGCATAGCTGTTGGCAAGGGGATCGATGTAAAGAATCAAAGCGCTGATAAACGGACTCTATAACAGTCGCAAAGGTTTAATTACACACATGCATTGAGAGAGTTTTTACATTTTTCACAGTTTCAATAACCTTTGCTTGGTTTGATTGCAAACTGGTTAATATTCCGCTCCAGATGAGCTTCTTAAACTCGAGATCCTCGGAAGTCGTGTTGAAATAAGCTCTCATTTCATTCGTTCGAATAGGATGGGTGTAGAAGGTCATTTCATCAATCGTCGAGTAGTACAACAAGATCTCTGCAATAGTTAGTTATTAATAACAAAACAATCGTCGTTTTCTCACCAAGGAAAGTGTGCAATTTATTGTGAGTTGGAAGCGTTTGCTTCTCGTAAAAGTAGTAAAGCGCTTGCTCGTCACTCATCAAATAGTTTATCAGAATCAAAAGCTCGTTTCTCAGACCCTGAAAGGGAGAGACAAAAGAAATTAACTTCGCTGACGCTCAAAAAAATTACTTTATCTTCCAATTTGTAGCCCGTTTTCATAATATTCTCAAAAAGTCTCTTGAGGTTATTGATGATGTCTTCAGTCGCGATGGACTTCAGGCAAGAAACTCCCACTGACTCGATAAAATTCCAAATAATTTCAAAGCCCAGTTTCACGATATAGCTTCTATAGTCTTGGGTTTCAAAAATAACGTTAATCTAACCGCGATTAGACAATCTGCTATAGCAAAATCAAATACGATGTCTTTCAGGATGCCAAAATTCACGAATTTTTGCGCCAGTTTGCTGTAAATACCACACACGCAAATCACCTCAAGAATATGCGACAGGTCTTGGTGCTGGGTGTAGCTCTGCATCAAATAAACGATATTCTCCGCTAAATCCGCCTGGTCAAATGCTCTGAGGTTTTTTGTTCCGTTTTGAATCAGCCGCAACATCGGACTCGATTCAACGCCTTGCACCTTCTTCTCCTCATAAGACTCTAATAAACCATTAATCATTTTATCTTGCACATTAGACGCATACCCTCCGATTTTTTTGTCTCATCGATTCCTTCATTCACGAATTCATACAAAAAATCAATAACTGCGAGTCGCAGGTCCTCAGTCACGTTATTAATCACGTTGTTGGCTGGATTCCCTGCTTCATCGACTTCTAGATTAGCTTCGAGCAATTTTGAAGTCACAAGCAAAGGTCTATATAATGACTTGATTATGCGAGGGCTGGGAAACAAAAGAAACCTAAAAGCATCCAAGAACGCTGGAAGTGCCTTTGAATAATTGAATTCGTCACTTGCTTTATGCTTTTTGAAGGGCAGGCTGCAGTTTTCACATAATTTCTTAAGAACGGCTTTCATTTCCATCTGAAATAGCAAAGTAATTCAAGTCATGAGGTGAATAGGCGAATGGTGAGATTACGACTCCGTCTCCAAGGTCTCTAACTGTGTATTGGATGATTTTTGTAAGATCTTCGATTTCATCGTAGTAGAATCCCTCTTTTCGCTCTTTGCAGAACTTAAGGATGGTGTTCGCTTTGCGGTCGTAAAGCTGCTCTGTGTATTCGGACTCGAAGAGCTCGAGGATTTTCTTTGTAGTTATTGTCGTTTTTTCGGTCATTTAATAACAATTTAATTTGAAGAGGCAAATGTTACAATTTTAATCAATCTAAGAACTTTACAATAATCGATTTCACACTTTTTCACGTGTGTAACAGGCCCAAGTTTACCCTAAACAATGTTTATATTGTCAATCCGATTCCTTAAATTATTCTGAAAATAAGATGTCCGTTCAATGACTTGGTTGAAAGGTTCATTGAAATAATAGCCTTGAAAACTCTATAAAATCATAAAATGATTTGTCGATACATACGCTGTATTTGCATTTCAAGCTAATTCACATAGCCAGAGAAACCTTAGAATATTGAGATCATCAAAAATTAATCTTTGATCATTATGGTACCGACATTGTCAAACTATTAGTATCAAACAAAAATAAATCAGAGAGAACGTTCCACCAATAAGATAACAGAGGATTATTCTGAATAAACACTAATTTTGAAAAATTTCTCTGATAAAGACTGAGATTCAAAACGTTAATTTCACAAGAAAAAAATAAGTTATGAAATGAACTTTAAATAGTCACTTATTCGAGTAATTTAAGAAGTGAATCAGGCATTTACTGATTGAACACCTGCTGTCGGAAGTTGCTGAATAAAGGACTGGGATTCCCTCCAAAAACAACCTTTTTAGTTTGATAGTTTAAGCTTTGTGGATCGTCTTTCTTTTCCATTGAAGGAGTAGCGAAGACAGTTTGGGCTGAGTATTTCATGAAGGGATTTAATTCTGAAGGCTTGGCAGAATTCGCTGTGTCTATGTTTACGGATTGGCTTCCATTATTATTGCCGCCCTGTTCGGTGATTTGAGTTTTGGTTGTAAATGATACTCCTTGTCCATAGTAAGGCTGCTGCTGTTGCTGCAATCCAAAGTTACTTTGAGTGTAGATAACGTTTGATGGATGAGCAACAGGCTGATTGCCTGGAGATACAAAATAAATCACTTGCTGAGGTTGAGCGACTTGCGGCTGTTGTTGGTTGCTCATGGGTACGTATTGTGGAGCTTGTATGAAGATTGGCTGCCCTTGATACTGTTGTGGTTGTTGCTGGATATTACCGGCGTTTATGTGAATAGGACTGACGTATTGTATCTGTCGATTCTGAGAGGCCGCTGGCATAACATATACTATTTTATTTTCCCCTTGAGGGCAATTCATCGCGAAATTTTGGGGTTGGCAAATAACTTGCTGATTTTGGAATGTATGTAAGGCCATTTGGTTATTATTGCCTGTGTTCAACAGCACCTGTTGGCTTTGGTTCATTAAGGTTGTACCAGTATTCGCAGGATATCCCGAGATCGAACTTGTAGTGAAATTAATTGTCGTTGGCTTGAAGTTTTGGCTCTGAGTTTGATTAGCATTGGGCATCACTTTTATCAACTTCTGATGTAGCGGGTTGCTCGTACTGCCATTTTGTTCCTGCTGGTCAGTCTTACTGATATTTTGATATAAGCTGCTATTATTTTGATTTTGAGTCGGTAAATTTAAATTCGAAGTATTTCCTCCAGCGGAAAGAATTTGATGATTTTGCGCAATTATCCGATCAATTTGCTGGAGCTGCTGCGATTCAGCAGAGAGACCCTCCTTCTGCGAGTCGCTCTCCAAGTGTACTTTCTTGTAAGGAGGCAGATCGCACCTTTCTGTATTAGTCACCGGATTATTTCGTCCCTGAATCAGACGATCCTTGAGTTTCGCCAGTCGATCCGTTGAATTACCCGAAGACTCTCCAGCTTGAGAGCTAATGAGGTTATTTATCGTAAAATTAGACCCTGTGCTGTTAAAAAACAGCCCATGTCCAGCTTCAGCATCGGTTGGGTTGGCATCCTTCTTAATTACGCGAGTTTTTATCGTTTTTTTCATTTTTCGGCCTTCTCTCTTAAACACTTGACAAATAGACTTTGCTGATGAGTAGTTTATTGCGAGTCTTTTCGCCACCTAATTTCATCACAGATTAGCTGAGGGACATAAAGAAGGTGCATACGTGCTTAATCTTTTCTCCTTTGTTCTCGACAGCGTCGATGAGCTTTAGTCTAAGATCGTTAGGGATGTTATGGTATTTCTTTTTATCTGAGACTAAATTTTTCTTGTCCTGAGACTCATCCGCCTCAGACAGAGTCTGAGGTTTGTCTTCCTCGGATTCCATGTAAATCGATGCGTTTGATGAACTTGAGTCTTTCTTTAGTTCGGATGACTCAGCGGCTTGAGTTATCAATGGCAAACCATTTTGAGATTCCAGGGTTGGGGTGATGTTTGTGTCACACATTTTGGTTACGTTAATTTGCTCTTTCGATATATTTCTTTGATATTATAAAGAGGGATTAACGAGTTATATATTGACAGGCCACTTTGGAAATATCAAGTTTGACTTTTTAGCAGTGAGCCTAAGTGATCAGTAGGGGTAAAAGAATTTTATAAACCAGCGCTATTTCTTAAAAAATTTTCAATCCCTCGATTGAGTGCTGTGAATTAGATCGCTTCAAATTTTCTTCGCTTTCCTGTCAATTTAATCTAACCTATGATCAATGACACCTGCTGAATTAATCAGGCTTGAATAAAACCTGTCGAAGACGTCGTTCTAATTAATTTTTGATTTATAGGCTTCGAGATCAATTCGCTTAGAACCCTCTTTAATAAAATAGAAGATTCTATGAGTGGAATACATTCCTAATTCTCAGAACTATAAAGACAAAAAGTACTTTTCTCAGTTTTAACTCTCGATTGGATCAAGAGAGATCTTTTCCATTGAAATTCGGAGTTAGTTAGGAATTAGGACTGGAACGTTATTGCAATTTCACGAATAATCCGTGATTAGCGCTACCTTTTCTTGAAATACCCCATACCTAATTGAAATGACCTATTAAGTCCTGATCTCTTTTAGATTTTTTTTTTTTGTTAATGCGAATATAAAAGACATTCGCGTGTTCACAAAAAATATGCTTTGGAAATGTGATTGTCGATTTCTCAAATAAGTCTGTATTATCGGTATTCTCGCTACCATTGCAGTGAGAACGCTTGCTTATGATACTCCTCAAGATGTGATACTAACTGTTTGCGATGCAGATCATATATATAAATCGATATTTGATATCTTCATTCAAATTTGATTTCTTCTATGATTATAATATGGGTAGTAGTCCTTTTTAATAGTTATTTCGTTGTTTCATTGACAGAGGCAAGTACTATCGTAAGAGTCGCCATGTTTTTATGGTCTTTTGGAGAAAGTCTGATATAGAACTACCAAGCTGCCTTATAGCAACGAGTGATTCAACAGGCCTTGCTGGTCGGACACTTGTTGTGAGTGTAGGCGGTCTTATTCTTCTCTTCCTAAAATATGAAATACTTCCTCGAAAAAAGCTAACACTAAGAAATTTGTTTTGAGTTGGCTCCTTACCGTAGTGCTGTAGTGCTATCGCACGAAATAGAACGCTGTTTCGATGCAAATATGTTCATGTATGCTATGGACAGTTTTGAGAAGTTATTTTAAAACTTAGAGAGTGCAATTCAATGTAATGTAAAAGAGCAATTATTTTCTTAAACGAAGCGATGAATTCGTTAGTTGCAGTACTCCACTAACGAATTAATATGGAGAACGTCAAGCAGCATTTAGCTTCCATAATTATCTTAACGATATCATTGCAAAGTATCACCCCAAATTTATGGGTAAAATACATGACATTACTTTCAAAACTCGAAAACTCCTAGTTCCAAAATTCCCAAATCTGACCTCTGGGTTCAATTACAGTGTCAATGTTACTAACAAATTTAAGCCATTTTGCTGGAACCCTTAAAAGATACGGCAATTAATTTTTCGAATAGCAGATAATGATATGGAGGTTTAAATTGGAAGTTTTTCGGAATTACGATTTCATGGACCAATTTAGACA
>ENA-UOUE01000909-UOUE01000909.1-compost-metagenome-genome-assembly--contig:-NODE-909-length-21649-cov-6.436075_pt1 | contig 21649 bp, 10 predicted proteins | sample MGYA00238146_ERZ747223 | MGnify/ENA primary metagenome ERZ747223 (study PRJEB28781, sample SAMN06268865) | compost metagenome | isolation source: single cell | place: USA: California, Emeryville, Joint...
AAGAACCAGCATGTAAAGAAGTGATGAAAGCTTGGATATATTTTAATGATAACACACAAGGAAAAATCAATGTGATAAGCGGAGATTTTTCCGTTGCAGATCCGTTGACTGAGGAAAGCGAGACTATTTGAGCTTTTCCTATAGAAATGATAAGCATAAACCTCATCTATATTCTCTATCTATATTCAAAGCTTAATTTAAGAAAATTGATTCGGTTTACATGTCCTTGTGTGAATCAGAAACTAATAGGTTCTAAATTCTAACCCAGTGTTCCTCATTTTCGCAATTCCTGACATCAAACGAATTATGGTTGAACAAAAATAGATGATATTATAAGAAGTATAATCCTATTAACAAAAGGAACTCGTGGTCCTGTTGTCTTTCCAGTAAAAGGACGCACCCGCAGCAACAAAATTTCTTTTGAAATTAGTTAAGAAAAAATATACAAAATTAGTTCTTAACAGTTGCAACTTGCTTTTGTTGTTACAAAATTTCAAAACTATTGTAAACACTGATTACTCAATTTGTATATATGATTATAAAAGATCTTTTCGCAGCAACCAACAGAAATAACTACGGATCTAAATAATTAGTCTCAAATTCTGGATAGACCAGTGTCATATACCAATCAACCTCCAATTTTTTCATAATCAAAGCATCCAAAAAATGCCGAGGAATGAAATACCCTTCTTCATCAACACATCCTGCAGCCTCGCAATTCTTCCAAGCAAGTTCCGCTAGATCCGCAACTTTATCTTTACCCACTCCATTATCAACAAGTGATATCAAAAATTTATCAATCGCCGCCTTTTCAATCCTTTTCCCTCCAAGGAAATTAAACAATCTTCCAACGAAAGCGTTCTTTTGCTCCTTCGATGCTCGGTTAAGCACTACAATCGTGTTCAGGTCAGCAAACTTTTCCCATGTGATCGCTTGAGACACATCCAACTTCACCTCCAACGCTCGCAATATTTCATAGCACACCTCTCTCTTCCTCCCTTGAAACACTTCATGGTTCTCAAATAGCAAATCGAAAGCGACTTTCAAATCAGACTTTTGAGCAAAATAATCTTGCAAGTGCTGATCTTGCGGGTAAAGTTTCTCTTTCCCTTTTGCTTTTTGTTTAGATTTTGGCTGATATAAGAAGAGTTCATTGGTTCGCAGCTCTTCAAGCTGCTTTGTGAGGTTTGCAAAGGTCAGGAACTCCGAATAAATTGCAAAGATCTTTCTCCTTTGAAGCATTGGATATTTCTCAGCAACAATCCTTATCCCTTCAAATTCGCTATCCTCAATTTTTTCTATATTATCAAGCATTTTATCAGGCTCAGTCATAAGCTCTGACGAGTGTGTCATTGAACTCTGCTTTAGGGTAGTTTTCACAATGGTCGATTCACGATTTTGAATGACACTCTGTGAGTCAACACTGGAAGCTTTTTCTTCTTTAATTGGATCAAACTGCTCATATATTTTATTTTTTTCCTTGGCACTTAATTGCGAAAAAACGAGCCCTTGTGGAGAAAAGCGCCCATTATCTGGAAAGTCTTTGGGACTTTCATCATCTGAGATAGAAGGAGTCGGAAAATCTTTAAACTTCTTTCCAATATCTGGCAGGAAGCTGTCGTTGAGCGCATTATGGTATCTATGGGGCAAGGTCTCATTGAGAAGGTACGTGATCTGGTAAGAGTTTTTCTTGGATCGGAATGCCGCTTTCATCGGTTTGTGCTTCCGAAGTATGACATTGTCGTATGCTTGAACGAATCCTTTGTTCTCGAATCTCCTTCGCTCTACTTCAGCAGCAAAAGACCTATTAAGTCGTTCGCCTCCTTCGCTAGGACTCCGAATCTGGTGTTTTATTTGACTCAATTGAACGCGCCGATTTTTAACTTCCTTCTGGACTCTATCAGTCGCGGTATCGCTTGTAAATTTCTCTTTTACGCCGTTTTTCACGAGAATATCAGCAATTTTGGTCTTGTATTGATCCAATTGCTTAGCTGGCTTAAGCGCTTGCGAAGGATCATCCTTGAGCTGAGAGTTCATCGCCACTAAAACCAGTGTGTCATGTGGGACTTCTATTAGCTGGAAAACCTTTTTTCCATCTAGCAAATAGAGCTGATCAAGGGTGTCGATTTCGAGCTTAAATTTTTCATTAGCTTGAATTGCAATATCAGAAAGCAAGCTTTGTATAATTCTTTCGTTTAATGCGCTTGATATTGTGAATGCTCGAATAAGCATCTCCAAAATCTTTTCATAATTTCTTTCTTTCCATAAAAAATCAGCCCGTTCTTTGAATTCTGCAAACGTGTAATACTTTGTAAACAGCGCGCACTCAGAATCCCATTTATGAATCGCATTTATCTTTTCGTTAAGCCTTACGTCATTCAGATTGAGTTTCTCGCAAATTTTTGCAAACCATTCTTGAACGTATCTGACTGTCTCTAAATTTTCAAAGAGCCGACAATACTGCCTCCAGACTCTTCCCATATCTATTGGGATAAAAAACTCAGTGGTTTCTTTATAGCTTTGCGTATATTGAGGGAATAAAACCAATGTTTTGTGTTGAGAGGAAGCTGGTCTTTTCTGAGGAGTGCTTCTATCAGCTTTCGCACTCTCGATCTTCTTCTTGTTAGCAAGGTCCTGAAAATAGCTCAGATAGCGACTTTTAGAGTCAGCTTGAGGCTGCTTATGGAGATGAAGGTCTGGTTTGAATCCGCGTTGATTGAGGATTTTTTTGTACTCTTTGTAGGCGAGGTTAACTTCAACTGGAGGTTGTTGCTTGCGCAAATTCGGTACTCTTGAAAAGCGTGCATAGGCTGCTAGTTTTTCGAGATCGCAGAGCTGTTGCTGAGTTTGAGGCAATGAATATTCAAAGTTGATGTTTTGCTTTTTTTCAGGCGGACGTGTGCGGATAGTGGATAATTTAGTTTGTTCTAGTGCTGAGAAACTTACGTCTTTGGAGAGAACGTTCGAATTGATATTGGCGATACTATTCGAAGCACTGATTTCTATAGGCGTGCTTGATTGAGCTCTCTGCTGGTAAGGAACGAATTGAACATCAATTTTTCTCATTGCGCACAGCAGAAGCTGTTAACCAAATTTTTTATAGAATTTATTTAAATGCAACCAACTACATATAGTCTTAGACAGAAATTCATTACAGAGAATATGTGGTGAAGAATAGGAGACTGAAGTCAATGAAGTTTACCTTGTTACGTTGTTTGAAACTCTTGCTCTAGTGTTTCTTGTGGCTTGCTTATGAGAAAATGATCTCATTAGGATTTACCACTTATATTGAATTATATCAAATTGAGTTTTTCTTGGTGGGCGGAAATGCAGAACTTTGTGGGTACTTAGAGCTCGTCATAATAAATTCTCAGGAGATCAAATGTATTGAAGAAGAAACAAAATTAAAGCCCTTCAGTTTATGTAATTATGGTTGAAAACGACAGAAAAAACTATTTGATGCGTCATAAGATTCTTCAAAATCTAATGAAAAAATTTGTAGATTTAGGAAATCTCTCATATGACTACTCATTTTGCAATAATGATTTTATCAAAAGTAACACCTCACTGTGAAGATCTTCATTAATTGATAATTCATTGACAGATAAGATTTTAATCTTATATTGTAAAAAACAAAAGATAACAAACAAAGTCATTTTTGCGAAAGTATGGGAGCTGTTTGTAATTTCAATCGTTCAAAGTTATGGGTATGATCAAAATTAATTAGGTATAAGCAGTGACGAGAAAAATAAAGAACCACCTCAAGATCCACAACTTCAAACAAAATTACTGCATCCAGTAGGTGAGATTAAGGTGGATAATAATGCTCAAGCACAGGAAATTGCTCGAAAGCAGGCCGAAAGAGAAGAACACGCGGACAGTTTCCAAACAGCGCGTGGAAGCCGCCCAATCCAAGAATCCCCAGATAAAGCTGAGCAAATGAGAGAGTCCGCACGGTCAGAGTACGTCTCGATGGCTGGCAGTAGGACTGAGTATAACAGCATGTTCTCTGCTCGAGGGACTACTGGGCTGATGGGATCCGGGGTCATTGGCGAGAATGAAATTCAATCAAGGAGAACTACTATGGGCACAGCCTACCAAAGTTTAGACGGAGGGCCGTTGCTAGACAAACAAGACCACAGACCATCAAGATTCAAGACTGAAGGCGACCAGCTAATCCCAGAAGAGGAATTCTTATCGCCTCGCGAAAGTTTGAACATTCACAATGCAGATTGATTTAGTTCGAAAATTCCTCAATTCAAGGAGGTTTGATTAATACTTTGACTACCTCTTTTTGGTGTTTTCTCAGTTTCAGTTTTTATATAAATCTTGGTCGTGATGTCACAGGAGTTTCATCTTTTCGAGTTTGTGTAAATATCAGAACTTACATTTGGAACACAGCTTACATTTAGAAAGTAATCGTGAGTTTAGTAAAACGAATAAGTACAGATCGATGGAACATTAGTTTTATTAACTTTGAGATGGACTTATTTCTCAATAAGGGACATGATCTCAACGATTGCGAGAATTTCTTAACAACTTTCGAATTTCAAGAAATAATTAGCTTGACTCATCTAAAAAAAACAAAAAAACAAGGAGAATTACATAGTCTTACTGGGTAAAACTCGAGCTATAAATAATCCTTAATTGCCATCATATCATATTCTTAACAAAAATTTTGTAATGTTAGATCTTCCAGAATAAAAGAAGACCTTGCTGGCTGTTTAACATCACCTTCTGCGTTAAAAAGATAATTTCCAGTGCATCGCTAGGGCGAATAAAGCGAACATCTTAACTTATCTTTAAACATTAACTGAAATAGAAATATTTCTTCTTGCATTTACTGAGTTCTGATGCAGCTTATAACTTTTTATCAGTTTTTTTGTCTTGGCTGCTTGTGAAACGATCTTGTCCTTCAATCTATTGAGCCTTGCTTTGTGTTCTATGAGCTTGACATGAAGACCGTCGGCAATTTCTTCTAACGTAAAGAGATTTGAGCGCATCATCATATCTTTTGCAAGAATTCCCTCAACAGGGATTTCCAAGCTTGAGTTTAGTTCATCTTCCTCGTTTTCCGAATCAACTTTTTCGTCAGTCTTTTTCCCCTCAAGGAAAATACTTCTCATCTTGGGTGGCCGTGCGCTGGCAAGTTGTTCTTCTAATTCAAGTAGCTCAGAATCAGCTTGTGACCTCATTACATCACTCAAACCCGACTTTAAAACGGGAGTTAACAGTACTGGATCTTCTCTTCCGAACCAAGATTCTTTCAGAGATTTGCTTTTTGCTGGCGAGTCTTCCTCCCAGGGAAGTGTGATGCGATTTCGGAGATGTGAAATAAATTTGCGATGTATATTGGACTCTCTCAGGTCGGAAAAATGTATTTGAGAATCATTGGGTGATGGAGGAAATATAAATTTCTGTAGGCCAACACGAAATAGCGGTTCAGGACTGTTCAACGTATCTCTCATCCAAACTATATTATGTATGGTGATGCTATTTTCTTCCGAATTAAACAATTTCTTTTCTTCTAGATTAGATTCATTGTTCATCGGTAGAGGCATAACTTTGCTTGTACTTGAAGTTCTCTTGAAATTAGGAGCCTCAAGTAACTTCTTCGAAACTCTTCGATTTTGCTTCCCTTTCATCGCGAATTGCGTTCGTGAGGGTAGTCCAATCTGAGTTATCTCATGAAGCGCCATCTTTTTTACATATTTATGATCAGAAATTTTCATCCTGATGATTTCTATAAATTTCTTTTTTGAGATATGAAATCCATCAACACGCGAGATTGCAATGAAATTCCTTGGCAACTCTTGGTGGTTGATTAGCTCTCTAAATCCAATGATTGAGCCTTTTGAGAAATAGTTACAGATAGTAGTATCATTCATTCTGATTTCTCCCAGCTCGCCTGAAGCAATGAAATATATTTCATCAACTGACTGCGAGTCCTGATAAAGGAACTCCTCTTCATAAGCGATAATTGGTGTCATTTCAAGTAGCAAAGCAGTTGCAGATTCCTCTGAGAGCGAGTCATAAAACTCTTTGAATTGATTGTATCTTTCCTTGAACGTATGCAGCACCAGCCTTCGTTTGATATCCAATGGCAGTTGTAAGTAAAGTTCGTTCTGAGTGAAGGATTCTGGTACGCTGTCAGTTTTGAGAATATTAGCACATTTATTCAAAATTACAGAAAGCTTCGTCGGATTCAGGGTCTGTGGGATATTCTTCAATCCATAGATCCAGTGATTGATCCGCTCGATTCTATTCTGGAAATAAAGCTGCTCGAAATATAACTTATGTATCACTCTCTGAATTGAGAGATACATACTCAGCAAGAAATACTCTGAGAGAGTCGCAAGACACATCACTACAAACAACTCGCTGATAGTGGTTGGAATTGTTGTTCCATAACCCGCAGTGGAGAGAGTCTGATACATGAAAAAATACCCTTCCAAGTAAATATCAAAGATGACTTGGGCGCTACCTTTAGAAGGATCAAAACGGTTCACCCATGAGTCTGGATCATTATTTTTATTAGCTGCTAGTCCAATATTTAGCCAAATGCAAGTCAGTATGTGAGCATAGAACGGGATGAGAAGAAGGGTCCAAAGCAGCCAACTCATGCTGTGAAAATTTCTAAAGAAACCTCGTCGTTCATGCACAGTGTGGGGTTGTGCAATTGTGAACTTTCTGTAAAACGCTGCGTTAATAAAATGAACGAGTTTCACTACAATAGCATCACCACCAATTGTTTCCCATGGCATGCAAACCAAAAAGCACACTACGGCATGATAAAACGAAATATTTTTCAAAATAAAAGCAACCGCTCCGTGGACCTGATAGTTCGGCAGCGTTTTTGCTGCCTTAATTCGCGTATAATAAGCAATAACCACTGTCAATGCAATTAAAATATCAAGCGTGAGGTCCAGTCCGAGCCATGTACTCGAATGCATGTCGAAACTGACACGAAATGGTACAATAATACCATAATATAGGACTGCGATTAATAATCCGAGGCCCCAACAAATTTCTAGCCAAATGGTATTTGATTTTTGCTGCTGCTTGGGCTTATAGCCATATTCTGTGCTACTGCTATTGTTAAATGCATTAGTGAGCTCATTTTGCATATTCTGGATGGCTTTATTCGAGCGTACGAGTTGAAAGCATTTACGCCAGTTCTTTCGAGCTCGTTCCGAGCTAAGAAAAGCTTCAATGTCATAGTCCAAATCCTTCGCATCAAGATTTTTCACTCTCCCTAGCAAGAAGACCTTGTCTTCAAATTCACCGATCTGACCAGGGTAGCCGTGACCTATGAGTGGGCCTGACTTTTCATAAACAAACTCCTCTTTTTCTGACATTTGTTGGATTTTTCAAGTCGCTAAAATTGCTTAGTTGAAAAACTTAATCGAACAAAATTTCTCACATCCTTTATTGAGAGTAGTTATATTTTTGATTTCGTAAATCAATTTTTCGTAAAATCCAGCGTACAAATCTTACTATTTTACATGTTATCCCAACAATACCAGAAAGGTTCGCAAAAGCAAGGAGTAAAAATGTGTCTGCTGCAATTGAGTAAATACGAAGATTCAATAACAAATCCAACCCGCAAATTTGTCTCCAAAGCTGAGTCTCAGCAACATTAAACTCTTTCCTTATTACCGAAACTAAATTTCACCCAGAGGTTGAACGAGCCGACTTAGTGAGAGAATTGCTTGAATTACCCTGGTTTTGTTTTTTTTTTTTGGTGGTTCTGTTGGAAACCAACTCGTAGCTGAAATAAACTACCTGTTAAAGTTAAACCCGGTTTATCGACAGATTGGTTTCTTACATACCTATTTGATTCCGTTTTGAAGGAGTGCTCAAGTTTCAAACCGCCTAGGAGAAGCTTTGATAGGAAGATAAGCATTTTATGCTCAAAAGTGAATCATTGAAAAGATTATTTTTTTCAGGAGTTTTTTTAACCTCCTCATTTGCATTTATTGCTCTATCGAAAGTATTTACAAATGAAATTCTTTTTTAGTTTCATTTGAATTTAACAGGGAGTATGCTTGTAAACAGGATATGCGTTTCTTCTTGTGTGGTATGCGAACTTAATATGAAAATAAAACTTAAAGGTCTTTTTAATTGCGAAGCCTGATTGTTCTCCAGGAATTTTGCAGAGTTCTTGCCTTTCGTATTATTCGTAGTTTCTTTTGCGAAGAGGTGTATGAAGCAACTCCAAGGCGCATCAGCAGTACAGAATGTGTTCATGTTTTATTCAAGAAAAAGTGACAAAGCCACCAAAATCAATAGGATTTTCTAATCACACATTTTTCCCCCCATTGAGTTCAAGGTTAAGTCACATTTCTATAGAAAAGACAGAGAGAAACATTGAAATATTAGAGCTTCTAAACAGGCGAGCCCAAATATCTGAACTATTTTAGCAAATATTTCTACCAAATTTTGATCCTCAAGAGAATTTCAAAACAAATGATAAACTTTGCTCTAAAAATCTATACGAATAGGAAATCTCAGACTTTTTTGAAAAAGCACTCGCACTCATGTAAGGTCAAAAAATGCAGGATCATAAATAAACATTTAGAAACTGGGAAACCTGCCTTTAAATTAGACTTCTTAGGATGGAATTGGAGACTATATAATGGGAAATGGTAGTGCATGCCCATGAAAAAATGAGGTTGGAGATCAGAAGCAAACCATTTTCTCTTGTTGGTTCTTGATCCAGCATATTTTTCTAAGCACCATCTGAATTTATTTGGAAAGAAATTCTGCTTTTAAGCTGAGGCCCAAGGGATGAGTGATGTGACCATTTGAGAAATTTAAAAATCCATCTAAGAAAGTACACAAAATATCTGATGCTTGCATTTTTGTTAGAATTCTCATTCGACACTTATTAGAATTTTGTAAAGAGGAAAGGCAGATAGTTGTTCGGTGTCAGCCATCTACTCAGTTTCAAAGATTACAGTTGCTCAATAGAAAACGAAAGAACCCCTTCTGATTGAACTCACTCTGAATTGAATCTGATAATTTTGAATATTCATCTCTGACGTCACTGTTTTCATTAGCGTTTCTTTCGAAGAAAAATTGAATGGAAAAATTTTACGGGTTGCAATGACAACAGCCTCCCTCAGGCATAGATGCATGCATTCAACTCTCATTCGAAAGTCTCTGAGAATAGACTCGACTTTGAGAATTGAACATGTAACATGTTGCATATTCCAATAGTACTAGCTCTCTGAATACTAGCACTGTAAGCAAAATTCCAATCGCAACTTAGCAGATTTCTTATACTGTAGACTTAAGGAACTAAAGCAAACAAGTAAAGCAATTCAACTGAGAGGACTCTGGAGATTTCATATAGTTAAATGACTTCTCAATAGAATTTCCTTTCCAAATTGATGCTGTAGTGAAAACTGACTTAATATTTCGACGACGATGAACTGTTTGTTCTGATATTTTATCAGTACTAACTACATAACCTTTTAATAGGGTTAAGGAAAGCCTTTGTATTTCCCACCCTCCTTAGAGCGAGCTTTCTAAATCGCCATACTTGCAGAGTTCTGACAACGGTATTCAGCGTCAACTCAGTCTACCTGTCAGAAATGCTCGTTGTCTCTTTCAGAGTTTCTTCATTCTGCTGAATGCTGCAGATTCTCATAAACTTAATTTCGAACAGTGTCCAACTATAATTTCCCAAATTTCACCGCCGGTCAGTGATCTTGCGCACTGATTATAAATCAATTTTAGTCTATTTTTTCACTTAATATCAGTAGCCTAATTCTCTGATTATGAAAATAGCAGTGCAAGATGATTCATTAAAAAAAAGCGTCCGAAAACCGACAAAAATTCGATCTAAGAATTTAATCAGCTATGTTCGTAAAATTTGAACAAGAACAATCTGAATCGTGAATTTAATGTTTTAGGAAGCACGACTTTTGTTGTTTGCTTCCCTAATATGCCTCGCAACGCCATGTAAATCATTGTTGCTGCCTCCTCAGATAGAAACCACCAACTTAAATGCTGTTATAATGAGTTAATAACACAAAAAAAGTTAGGAATCTAACCTATTGTTCTGATATTTGTATGCCCATTGGGCTCATTCTACACTATTAGGGGTTTTGGAAATAAAATTCTGGCGTAAAGAAACAAAAAATCCTCATAGAAAATATTAGTTATTTCCGAATTATCATTCTGAAATGCTGAGGAGAGGGTTAGTTCGGCTCTGTAGGCCCTTACCCTTTGGTTTTTGTTAATACAAGTAGAAAGGCGCGTGTTATAATGGGTGTTCTCTGGGTTCATTAAAGTAGATCAATTTCCCGTAAATCGAATACAGGTTAGTGACTTTACCGGAGAATTCATTAAGCCGCGAAAAATTTTAAATTGAAAAACAATCAGTGCGCGGCACTGGGGGTTTTTATTAAATTAAAGGCTAAAAATTAAGCTCGGTGATCTTACCCTCAGTGCGGCTAAACCTGCAGTAGTCTCAATTAGGCAGCACCTCAAAAGTGTTAGTTTTCACTCGATGGATATATATGGGACCCGCATCGAGGTTATAAACAATAAAATACATTCAAAGACACAAGCCAAGACAAAACCAAAATGCAAAACGTTACCTTCGAAGTTAAATCTGAACAAACCGAGACTGACAAGTCCTCATCCATTGGAAGCCCACTCCACGATATCGAGAGTATGGAAGCCAAAGTCACAAGAAAAATTGGTGGCCCAAGATGCAAATACGGCAAGCCAACCAAAGAAAACAGACAAGCCCTCATTCACAAGATCATTCATGAAGGCCTGTCCATTAGACAAGCTGCCAAGAAAGTCGCGATAAACTATTCCACCGCGAAGTCCATCTACAACCTCTACAAGAATGAAGGCAGACTTGGAAACGATCTTTCCAAGGATGATGATGAAGACAACAGCGATCTGTCTTCGCCTTCAATGGAATCTAGCGAAAAAACAGCCCAGACTGAAAACGCTTCAGCCTGGATCACAACCCAATTACCACAAAAGAAAGTGTTCCAATCTCAAGAAGAAACAATCAAAAAGAAAGACCCATTCACCTGTTTGTTGTTCCACCAACTCAACTCTGTTGAGAGTAAACCAAGAGGATTCTTTACCACTGACGCTTTGGGAACCCAAACCAAAGCTCTCTTGTCGAGTGCGTTTTGTGTTTATACCCCTCCAAATACCCAATACTCGAACGTGATCGTTGCTCCAAGCTACCAACCAAATCAGATGGTTTTGAATCCTGCTGGGTTTTCAAGACCAAGGTACTTCTAAATGCAACGATCTAATTAAACACAATTCGACACTCTTCAAGCCGACCATCACTAGGCTTTTTTCAATGAATCTTCTTAGGTTTTTTTTTTTATTTAATTACTCTCTGGTACGAGTAGTGCCATTTTTGTATACCATGTGTGTGTGGATATTTCTCAATTTTGTCCAATCAAATTGTACTTTTAAAGAGAAATCGATCCCAACAAAAAATGTCTCCCTTTTAGCTTAGGGCTAAAATTTCTTTCTAAGATCTCTTCTTATATTCGCCTATAGTCAACCATCAGAAAATAAATTTCTAATAATTATTACATTATTGCTAAATGAATAGCCAACAAATTTCCCATTAATTTCTAATAACTTCTTTTAATTTACATTTGGTTACTTTGAATTTTTCAAATCTTATACCCTAATTACATCTTGCTTCACAATACAGAAAAAGAAATATTATTCATCTACAGCTTCTGCAATGCTGACTAATAACCATCCCTCTTCCTTCGAGTGAAAAGAGTCAGTCTTTCAGGTCTACAGCTTCTCAATGCTCTAATGCTCTGTAGATTCTATGAGATAAACATCGGTCCCATTTGAATGAATTTTGTAGGAAAAGTTATCCAATAGACAAGAATTAATGATGGCAATAGAAAAAAAAAAATAATTAGAGAAACTATAACTTTTCAATAATGAATTGGATAGCTATGCTTCAATATCAATATCTTTTTGGTTTTTACATATGAAAAGAAGCTTTAACCATCAAAAAATGGTTATTTGCCTTTTTTGCTCGCCTCTTTCATTATAATTTTTAATTTTTCATCACATTTTTTCAAATAATGATGCTCCTTTCCAAAGGTAACCAAAATCAGCTCTCTCGCTCGCTTGAACGTCACCTCTGCTTTCGAATACTCCTCCAAATTTTTGTAGCATTCCGCAAGACAATATGTATTTAACGCATGGGTTATATTATCTTTCGAACCAGCCTTCTTCAGGACCTCCGCTGCACTTTCCAGATAATAAAGCGCCTCTTGCGGTTTACTCAAGCATATAGAGTACAACTCCCCTGTATAATATAAAGGTAGCGCAATTTTTCGATGCAATGGTCCGAAATACTTGTAAATTATATCATATGCGCGATTAAAGAGCTGAAGCGCGTTATTGAGATCGACCCCTAACTGCCGATAGACGCATCCCATTAACATCAGCGCCCGAGATATGTTACTCGCGTTTTTTGATTCAGAAGTCTGCCAAATATCAATAGCTTTTTGAAAGTAAGGCAAAGACTTCCCTTTCCCTTTAGGTAATGGTTCCTTCATAAAAACGGCAAGTCCAACCTCGAAATAGCTGATGGCCAACTCAGTACTCATTGGAGACACCCATATTTCACGGATTTTGAGAGCAGCAAGCTGAATTTGCCTTATATTCTCAAGCAATTTCTTCCTCTTGTTCTTTTTTTCGATCTTCATTAAATCCTTAAGCAAATCTGCTAATTCGGAGTAATACTGAACAAGCGGATAGCCTTCCTTGCCATGCACTCTTTTACAGATGGCTAATCCTGTTTCCAAGTACTTTTGTGCTTGGACTAACTGTTTGTCCTTCCTCAGCGCCGAGCCAATTTGCAAATACGTTTCGTAAACTTGCTCACTATCACGACCAAACAATTTGATTCTCATGCTGAGAGAATTCTGAAAGTGCGGTAAGCTTTGGCTTGGGAGTTCTAAAGCAATGTAGGCTGTGCCGATAGAATAGGAGAGATCAGAAATCTCGATGAGAGTCTCTCGGTCAGGCTTATCTTTTTTGTCTTTTAGAACTTTGAGTCGATTGAGGTGTATCTCCAGGCATTCTGCAAAAAAATTATTATTGATATAGGTGCTAGTGTAACTAGGCGACAGAATTTTGGATGGTATTCCAGAAACATAGGAGTGATTCATCCCAAATTTCCCTTCTGAGCAGTCTAATCTTGAGAACTCTAGCCTTGAGGATGTGTCAATAATGGAGCTGCTCACGCCATACGAATTTTCTTCGTATTCAATTCCGACTAAAATATCCAAACTTTGGAGGATTTCCTCGATTTTGGGACGAACCAGAGGGTTTGGTTGGAGCATACGATCGACGAGTTTCACAAAATCAGGGTGGATCTTCTTTTTGCTGAGCTGAGAGATACCCCAACTTACATATTGAGGATACTTGAGAGCTTGAATGCCATGAGATCGGAGGTCGGTAGTATCTATTCCTGCGACTTCCAATATCAGTAACCCAAGCGAAAGGACGTCTTGACTAAAATCGCACTCGACGGTAACTTGTAAAGGCTCCATTTTCTCATCGAATCCGCTCTTGTCCAAAAACTTGAAGATGCGCATAGAATTTTTCAATAATGAGTCAAGATACCGACTATCAATATTGCACCAGCCAGCAATCAAATAACTGTTTTTGCTGCGGAATAACCATTCTGATTTGAGATTCCCATGTGAAAGTTTCTTTGTAGTTTTTGCGTAGGATAGTCCGCTTGAAATACTCCTTGCTATGTTGATTATCTCGATTCCATTGAAAGTTTTTTCGTTCTGTAGATCCTGAGAGAGTGTACTTTCTGGCTCCAAGCAGTAAAACTCAACGGAGGCAATATGACCCTCTATAGTGTTAAACGAAGACCCCGTCAAAGGGTAGATAGCAGAGTGAGAAAGCGATTTAGCGAGTTCAGTTCGAGCGAGCAATTGCTTTGAATAGTCTGAATCATCAATTTGGATAATCTGTATCCAGTTGGCTTTCTGTCCTACTTTGCTAATACCGCGAAACCAGCCATGCATTTCGAGGGGTTGAAGATTCTCATAGTTTTCTTTAAGTTTGGTTGACAATGTCACATCTTCAGGGACTTTTGAGTTGCTTTCTACCATTGTTGCAAAGTGCTACAAAAAAGTAGATTCACTAGGAATAAACTTTAGAAAATTGATTTCGAACTTATAGGATGCATAGTTAATAATTTGTGCACTGATAAGCTATCAAAACTAAAAAAGATATTAAACTGCTCATAAGCTTGGGGTTATTTTTGTTGTTGTTTAGCTAGTTTATAAGGACTCTCAATTGTAAGTGAAATAAAAAGAAGACTTTCTCTACAGTACTACATTAATAATTCTCTTGAGACCATTTCGTAAAAATCACTATCGGTATAATAAGAAAATCAATTCCTTATCAGCTCCGAAATAGTTTTCAAATTGTAGCAATTCTGAGTGCTTTTTAGTACAGAAGAATACGCACAAAACGATTTTCCTCTTGCGCAATTGCCTTGCAAATCAGGTTCGATTAATGTTGTAAAAGAAAAAATCCGTCAACCCAGGTGAGCTAACGACTATATACTACTCATCATATCACGATTCTACTTCATTTTAGTCTTTCTCTAATAACGCATCCGTCAAAACCTTATTCAAGGGTTTGTGAGGCAAGGAAACTCGAGTGCTATGGATTTTATTAAAATTTTGATTAATCAGAATTAGAAGTTAAATATGGTAAAAGTTCCCAAAACAAGGAAAACCTTCTGCCCTTGGTGCAACGTCCACAACGTTCACAAGGTTTCTCAGTACAAGAAGGGCAAGGATTCTCTTTTCGCTCAAGGAAAGAGAAGGTACGACGCCAAACAAAAAGGATACGGTGGACAAACGAAGCCCATCTTCAGAAAGAAAGCCAAGACCACCAAGAAGATTACCCTCAGACTTGAGTGCAATAAATGCAAAAAGAGAAGATTGTTGCCAATTAGAAGATGCAAGACTTTCATTCTCGGTGAGGACAAGAGAAAGTAAGAGGAAAAAATTCCCAAATCCAGTTTAGGCGAGGTAGAAGTATTGCTTGGATCAATTTATATGTGTTCATCATGACTTTGCTGTAACCCTTGTCTAATAAATTTTGTGCCTGAGCATTGCGTACTTCCAAAAAATATGAACCCAGGCCCATAATCGTGAAAAGCATAATTGAGAATTTGTAGCTAATCACACATATGAAAAAGATTTTTTTTCCAAGCGCAGGAATCGGCTCAAAGGTTCTCGAACAGCTGTCTCAGCCGCAGGGAAAGAACATCTTATGAGGATTCTCATGTGTTGAGAAACCAATGAGCAAAATCTGATAAGTGCTTTGGATTAAAACTTGCACTCTGTGAATGACAAAAAATCCACGGTGGAGCAAAATTATCTTGCTAATGTCCTTCATTTAACAATGTAGCTATGAAAATAAGGATAGAGGCAACAATGGTTAATTGTTCTGAGGTAGATGTAATTGTTGATGCGATCTATGCCTACATAGATAGATACATAGATCGAACAGATTAGGATAGATTAATGAAACAATATATGATCTCATTATAACAACTCAATTCGGTTTTGAGAAATATAAAAAACAATGGATTTACAAAAATAAAATCAGTTTTCAGCATGCTGATCTGGAGTTAAAGGTCTCTTAGTATGTTCATCTTGAATTAACTCCATTTTCGAATGCTGGTCTTGAGATAGCTCTATTTTAGAATTCTGGTCCAGCTCCCTCTTAGAATTTTGACCTGATAATAATTCCTTCTTAGTCGTAACGATATCTATTGGTGCGTCCTTCTTTGCTATTGGAGGCAGGGAATGCGCAGCCTTTTGTAATGTAGGTAGTTTTAGTATCGCAGCTACTTGATCATCTTGTTTTGATGGGGGTTGTCCCTCAGATTGCCCTTCTATTGGCTGCTTGAGTGATATCTCTGCCTCAATTGCCTGTTTCGTATTCGGTCTGCTCTCTGGTTTCTTTTTTATTCTGGATTCAATAGCTCTGCCTTCATTATATTTGCCTTCTCTAAGTTTCTTCTGGACCTAGATATTGGAGATAAACCATAAGATAATTTGAGAAAATATATATACCCATGAGGGCTGATCTGGAATCAACACTTCCAGAGCAAACTTGATCAGGAAGATGATATGCTCAGCCACCAAGATTATCACGAGATCAATGAATTTTCTCTCGTAGGTATCCGTGATATATTCGTAGTTGGCTAATTCAGAGATTTGATCCGACGTGATAATGATGAACAGCACATTGACGATCAGTGACGAAAATGCCATAAACTAATTTCATTCATCGTTCATGATTGGAATATGTCTTTTGAATTACCTCAAATATTTGTTTCCAGACGCCTATCGAGTCAATATCTTCAACATAGGCTCTTTTTGTGTAGTTTGACAATCCATGCACGCCAACTATCAAAAATCAAGCTTTTGAGAATTAATAAAAAGTGGGTGGTTTACAGAGCAATTTTATGGTGCAGACTACCAGTCCAACAAGCGGAGCCCAAGCAAATGCAGGTGAGAACATTGCAATGTAGCCGAACATAATAGCCTATCAAGTCGTTTAATTCGAAAATAATTCTATATTTCCATACCAAGCTGCTGTATTCTTCATGAAGGTCTGTTTTGGGAATCATCGCTGTGCGCTGTTCTTCAACCTGTTTCAGCAAGTAAAGCTGATTCCTCTTGAAAATCTCCTCATCTGGCCTTCTAACACCACGGTCTAAGGCGTCTGCGATGTAAGTAATCTAAATGATAATATGAAAGTCTATTCTCTGATGTTACACTCAAAAGATACCTGGAAATTTGTGTTAGCCATTTTCTTATCGAATCTGCGGAAGAAGAAGTATCTTAAGACTTTTGCTTTAAAGTAAGGTATGACCTCAGACTGGTTGAACAGTGTTAATGATGCATAGCAATAATAGTCCTCTTACCCATATCAAATCAACTCCATGTTTTACGATCATGAGAGGGAGAATCGTATCCTGAACGAGTTGGTATCGGTAGCTTTCGTCACTATCGTCGCCGGCGAAGAACGCATAGTAGAAGAGTTGTATGTAGCAATTGATGAATTGGAAGGTGAACGTCTTAATGATATAGCTGTTCGTTTGTTCCGTTTCATAGCGATTGTTTTCGAAGCTGACGGCGATTTTCACAAAGTAGGAATAAATCTCATTCGTGATGATGATGGAAACAGCGTTCAGGACACCGATCCAGGATCTATTAGAACAAATGTGATTAGAAAATATAAAAACCATCAAGTCGTTTTACACTGCCGAAGAACTCCATTGGTGAATTCGAGCGTGGTCCGTGAGGTAATAAAAGCCAACAAAAATTCCAGCGATCATAAGAAAGCCAGCTGTATAGAGAGGAATTCCGATCATGATAGTGCGAAGAAAACCATTTTTATGATCTTTAAGCTCAATCTGTTCCGTCAATTGATTAACTTCGTACTTCCCTTTATAACCAGGTCTAACCTTTTGATTTTGAACGAAATTTGTCAAGTCCCAGAGATATATCATCTCGCTCTCTCTTCTTTTCCATTTCTCGACGAACATTGTAGCCCTATAAAATTCTCAATCAGAATCTCAAAGCAAACTAAGTAGTTACCAAAGAGATATCAAGATACTGAGAATTGGAACATTGATATCGATAACAGTTGTTGTCGTATGGTTATAAATAGCAAATATTGCAAATATCACGGCAGGAAGGATCAAGTCTACCATATAGAAGCTGATGAAGGTCATTAACCATCCAATCTATTGCAGTTAAGTGTAATATTATTATTTGGGTTGAGGAGTTCATTAATCTACCTTCTTTCCGAAATAATTCGCGACGATGGTAAGTGGCCTGAGGAAATTGTGATTACTCCCAACAAAAACAAAGTTGTCGACGAAATTTTCTAAGAGAACTCCCTTCTGGAGTAAGGCAGAGCGAAGTTGGTCTCTGGCAATATAGTTATGAAGCGGGAATGAATCGAGAAGTAAGCCTGCTCTCAGATATTCTTCGACATCGAACTCTTGTCTGAGCAGATGGAGGAGGATAGTTTGGTTTTTGATATCATTGAATCTCTCAAATTCTTCAGCTCTTTCAGGATCAAATTTTTCAAGGAATTTCCATTTTCTGTTGTAAACCATCAGTCCAAGCAGACCAGCGACGTTGCTTGCGAGTGTTGGGTCCGCCTTGATAAGGAAAATAACCCGATTTTCTTTTTTCGTTGGAGAGTTGTCAAAGCAATCCATATAGCAAATATCGAAACGTCCGGTCTGATCAGACGAATAGCGCTGTTGAATTCGCTTGAGTTGTGAATATACGACACATTTCTCAATATCACCCTCTTTTCGAGCAATGAGACAGTATTGAAATCTGGAGTATATCGCTTTATAAGAGATTGTCTTTTTGAGACCAACCGTAGTCATGATAGACTCCTCGTAAGCAGCGTCTATTATAGGGCGTTCCAACCTTCTTATTTGTCTATGTTGAGACAGAATTAAGGCTACAGCACAAATAATTCTCTAAATTACAGGGTTCGGGACATTTCGAAAGGTCTCCAACCGCGAGCATTGTAGACGTTGATTGGGAATTTTTTTTCGATCGTTACATACTTCACTATATCAATGTGTCCCTAAATGCAAATATTATTTATATAATGATACAAAGCTCCTTGGATCCCTTTTTACCTTTGCAACTGCCGCATGTAATGGAGTATCAAGATCTTCATCTCCTGAATTCAAGAAAATTCTTGTAAGCTCCAGTTCTTCCATATCTTTGGCTTTTCTCTTTTCAGTTTCGTAGCGAGATTCACAAAAAAGCTTAAGGAGATCTAAATTTCCAGCCTTCATTGCCATGAACAAAGCAGATCTATGCCGTAAAAGAAAAGTTGTGAGAATTTAAGGGTTTGAGAGAGCTTACCTTCCTCTCCAAGTTTTAATAAACGGCGAGATTCCCATTTCAAGAAGAGTTTTTACATACCCGATTTGCTCTAATTGATCGAAATATATCACCAATAGCGAATCAGTGCTTACGATGGTATGTCGCCCAGGCCAGTAGACGGTACGGATAATTGAATATCCCACGTGGCTTGTATCGCATCGGTCTAATCACATAAGTTCCAACCGCAACGGTAGACTCTGTTGAATCAGGCACTGCCTTTAGATGAGATCTGTAGAATGTAATTTTATTCATACGTGGTGATGCTATCTTCGGTTGAACGATTTCTGGCTCTTTTTCTATGTTGATTAAGGGTGTTTTCGCCTGCTCTTTCTGTTCTTTCTGCTCTTTCTGCTCCTTCTGCTGACTTTTTAATGGCTAAGCAGGAACTAATGATTTCGATTTTTGGATCAAGTTCATACCATGACTTTCCTCGTGGACTGCTTCTCGATCATCCGATGAAGCGCTTCACGGTTCTCTGGAGCAAATTGCTTCTTCAGCAAAAGTTCCATGATCTATCATGTAAAACGATGCCATAATATATATCTGCATAACTTTAGCACTATACCTCTTTCTGATTTTTCGAGGCCCAATAAATCACATCAATTGGGTAATCATGTTCTTGATTTGCAGAGTACACTGAATTAATTCAGATTTTCAATTGAGTGAAATGCCGTATTCTTACTGAGTTCAGGAGCTTTCTCGATTAGAAGCTAGTAAGCATTAATTATTGAAGGAGTAGTGTAGATGAATTTACCTCCACAAGTTCCAAATCACCATGATAACAGCCCCAATGTAGAGGATTGTTGCCCTGTTGGTAGATTTGTAGGCTCGCATCTGTATACTGATAAGCAAACAGAGAACAAAGGTGATGGTTACTGTGTTTAAGTAAGATTTCAGCAATCTGAAAGCGTGAGGACGGTCCAACTTCATGAGAATTATTTTTTGCATAGCAAGCCAAAAGTAATGGAGTATCATCTATAATAAGGTGAATATCATTCTCAGGCAGGTGCGATACGATGATGGTCTCTTGCATCAACACCTTCAACGTTCTTTTCCTTCATTGCATCCACAATAAATTGGACTGTCTCTGCCTGGCCCTTGTAAGCTGCCTATTTCTTTTGGTTAGTTCGCCGTTTCGACACTGAGTTACGTAGTGCAGTAAGGTACGGTGTTGATACCCACGACTTTGGAGAATTGGCCGCACTTTATGGGGATACTTTGCAAAATATTTTTGAATAATCTCAGTTTGGCCATCTTGAGCGAGCTAGAAAGAAATATTTGTTACGCACTTTGGTAGACAGGAGTGTTACCTCAAACAAGAATGTTTCCTCTCGCTGACTGATTCCGCACACAAGGTCTTTAAGTCCCATATTTGACTTTTCAAGTTTTAGTGGTTTTAATCTTAATAAAATGGAAATTTTCACGTTATATAAACTAGCTAATTCATGCAGAGAGTCTCCGTCAGGTTATTTGGCCAGAATCCAAATAAAACTGTAACTTCCAAATATTAATGTAATTCTCTCAGAAATTGAACAAATTATAATAGGGCAGGTTGAATATTCCGAAACATCAGGCTTGATGAAATTGTTTCGAAACCTGATGCTACTAATAATTAATGAGCAAGAAGGAAGGAATAAGAGGAGGAGTTTAATGTATTTCTCTTGAGATTGATGAGTAGCAGATGATTTTTGAGGTGAAATAATTGGGAAAAATTTGCTTTTTGTTTTGTCGTTACGATTCAATAATAATAATACCTTTATTTAAGAGGTTTCTTCATTAGGAGCGATATTCTGTCTGTGTTGAATGGTATGTGTCGTCAACAATCTAAGCTGTAATAATGCAAATATCTCCTGTTAGAGAGAAAATTTGCTGTGATACCATAAATTTCGTTGGACATACTAATTGATTTATAATAGGGTTAGAATTGGAAAGGAAATTTTGAAACCGCTTGATTAGTTTTTTATCCAATTAATAATTTGAACTTAGGGTACTTATTTCCCGTGAAAGCCAGAATCAAGCTCCAGTATTCAATTCTTAGTGCTTTTCTCTTGGACAGATTTAGTCTCAGAGAAAGCAAAAGCTTTTTTTATGGCGACTTTTCTCTGAAAATCAATGAAGCTTTTACCAAGATTTTAGTACTGCAAACCATATCGATTCGAGCCTATGTCTGAGACAAATTTACCAACCAAACTTAGCAAAACAGTAAAACCCTCAAAGAACCTGTAACTACGAGAAAGTAGTTCGAGATAAGAAGAAAATTTCGTTTTTTCATGAGATTTCTTTGAAAAGCGTAAAAACATCTTTACAAGGCGAACCATTGATTTTAATTGCTGAAAGACACCTTGAGTCACCTTGAGTGTAGCATTTAGCTCAACTAAAATAACACGGAACACCCATTAGAGATTTTCTAATCTTCATCCTTTCAATTAGACTTTAAATTTGGCATTGATACTGCTACAAATAAGACAGCGAATATTTGACGAAATCAAAGAATTCACGAGATGCAGCTGTCAAATACTAATTTTATGAAGAACACATGTTTATTTAAGCTTGGAGAGAAGATCAGATTTTTGAGTAATCGAATTGCACCACCCTCTCAAATCATCAGTTTCTGTGTCTGATCGGCCTCTTTCTTCGATCAGCTTCTTTCG
>ENA-UOUE01000910-UOUE01000910.1-compost-metagenome-genome-assembly--contig:-NODE-910-length-21645-cov-8.145169_pt1 | contig 21645 bp, 6 predicted proteins | sample MGYA00238146_ERZ747223 | MGnify/ENA primary metagenome ERZ747223 (study PRJEB28781, sample SAMN06268865) | compost metagenome | isolation source: single cell | place: USA: California, Emeryville, Joint...
TCTATATTTTAGCTGCTAATCCAATCATTTACTCAATCCTAAGTTTGGGGTTTTGTAAAAGAAATTCCAAATACAAAGTTACTCGTCTCGCTCTATCACGTTCCAATAAATCTTCAAATATGGCAATATTTGATATTCCAAGGAAAGCTCAAAAGATGATATACACTAAGGAAGAAGCTTTAGAAGGTAAAATTGGTTTAAGTGTATTTATTCAAACCACAAAGATTTTTTTCTTTTAATATTGTGAAACCATTTCTCATACTCGTCACTTATAAGTGCTTTTTTCTCTCGAGATTGGGCAAGGATATGTGACATTTAGTGAGAGAAGAAATATTCTCGGTTCAATCTGTGGTGGAAACAAAGTTGGTTATCGTCTGCACAAGATTGAATATTCTGGGCAGAAAGGTAGGCATAGCGTTCAAATGTTAAGAAAATCCATATGGCCTGCACAATATTTCATTCCACAAAGATATTTCGAGCATACAAACTATATTACAGGTTTGGATTTCAATCCGTCTGGAGAGTTGGTAGCTGTGACCGACACTTGTGACAAGTACTTGATAGTAGATGTGAACACTGAAAGTCACATCTATTATTTAGATATGGGACACACGACTTGTAAATTAATAAATTTACTTCCCACTGCCGACCCATTTTAATATCTTTGTATCTAGAAAATTTCATAGCTGGCCTTGATTTCAATCCTACTGGAGAGGCTGTAGCCACCATTGACATGTATGGGGTGTGCTTAATGTCAGATATAAACACCGACAGTTATCGCTTCCACCTGAACATAGAGATGAAAAACGACTATGGTAAGTAATGTAATATTTTTGAATATCTCTAATTATCAACGTCCTTCTTTCCTCTCCTGTATCCAGATTTATTCGTTCCACTTTTTCTTATAACAGCTTTTAAATTCTCTGATTCTAATTATTACTCCTCAGATGAATACGGCCGCTGCAGATGGAGCACGAATCCTGATGAACCACTATTATTTGTCAAGTATGAGCGGAGACTCCTCAATATCCTAGATACTGAGAAGAAAGTTCTCATTTTGAAGGGTTCGATTCAAATTGCATCTGGATCAACGCTAAGTAAAGCTAATTTTTTATGTATTTTCTTTCGTTGTCTTTGACTTCTTCGCTTGATATACGATTCAATTCTCGAGAAAATAAAAAGAGAACAATGTTGTCTCTTTTTAGTTGGAAAAAGAGGATTGATCTTTTCACATTCTCATTTCCACGCAGATATTTTTTCGAATTACTCCCGAATTTCCATCTGCTTATTTCCAAAAGAAATATTTAACAAGACCATGTCCTTAATTTTATGTTAAAAATTGACTTGTTTTGTAGTTTCTTGTTTGATTTGACATTCATAACTGCTAGATTGGACGGAGTGGATTGATGTATCCCAGAGAGATGGAAATATGTTAGTTTCAGGTGGCTGGGATAAAAATGTGAAGATATTTGACAAAAGAGGATCAAGGGTTGTGCAAACTTTTCATGGTATTCACACAAGTAATATTTTTTTGTTTAATAAATCATTCCTGACTTCTAATTGTTATTATATAGACCATATCAATTGTGTGAGATGGAGTCCAAGCGGTGATATGCTTGCGAGTACTTCAGACGATAGGACGGTAGCACTATTGGACTTCAAGACTGGAAAAAAGCTTTATACTGGGCAAACTTCAGACCTAAGTAAATTTTCACTGTTTGATTAATTAATAAAGGCTATTCCGACTTCTTCTTAGATGATGCTATGTCAGTCTGTTTCATTTGAGAAAGAGTCAAAGTCAATCATCCCCAGAGAAGAAAGCAGCTACAAGAAGAAGCAATTAGGGTGAATAATCATCAGGCACAATAAATGATAGGAGTGTTAAGAACTAGTTATCACAGAGATTATCACCTATATATCTTCCTTATTATTCAGCGTAGCGCTATGTATTCTCCCGATCTGAAAAAAAAATAAATTGGTTGAAGAAAACTGAACATTCACACAAAAAACAGAAAATGATATAATCTTAGACTAGCTATATAGTAGGCATTAATTTTGACTGAATCCCTTGAATAAGAGGAAATTGATACCATTTCATCTTTAGGTTAATACTAGCATTTCAAGTATATTTATTGACCTCGAAGAGACGGCCCGCTCATTACTTGGAAAATAATATCGCTTCAAGAGTTCCTCTTTGTGAGTTATAAGTCATATTTCTATAGTCAGAGATTAAATCAACTGCTTCATGTCGAGATATATGGAGTCATGTTTGGCCGAATGAATCCGACTGTGGTCCAAAAATTCAAATTCTACTCACCTTGTGACGGATGAATGTGCTAGGCCACAAAAAAATCACGCAGTCCTCGATGTTCTTGAGAAAAAGAGCTATCATGTTACAAGTCATAATTATCAAAAAAAATAAAAATAAATATATAATGACACAAAACGAACCCACCTTACAATACTTTTTTTCGTCAGCAAAAGCAGCTCCTCGACCCTTTCAGAGATTCGTCAGAAAGAATTATTTTCTGAGATCATTCACCAACACGTAGATTCATCGTTGTCTCTAGACCTTTCAAATTTTGCCTTGTTATTGTAAAAAAGAAATTGTTAGACGCTGCATACTTGATATGCTTCATCTAAGCGAAGATAAAAATTACAAAGAGAGAGGATTGATAAAAAAGGCCTAATGAATGATCATTATTGAATCAGTAAATCAATAAATAGTTATGAGAGTTAGTATTATACATCCTTTGTCAGCTCTTTATCATTATTTCATGTTTCATAATCGATTCTATATACAACTTAATGATTTGACTGAAAATAAACAGATGTGATCATCAAAACAATGAATATTAGTCCTATTATTTATCTGATGAAGGAAACCGATGCAACTAGTTTTGAAGATAATAATACTGTTTGTTGTTCCATAGGCATTATTAGTGTTACGTACGAACACCTAGCAAATTAGGATGTAAACATTGATTCCACCCATCTGTGATAGTGTCTCAATAGTGTATGCATGTCATCAATTACCGATAATTAATGTATCTTCTGATCTTTCCCAGTTGTTAGATGAAACCTATTTTCGAGTCCGACAAGAGTTTTACTTGTGTACATGTTTTCGGAGATGGTTATCTACTTGAATCGCTTGAGAATTCGGGGAGAGGGGAGGGAGAGTCTTAATTTGGCTCTGTACGGCAAGTGCTTTGAGTGAAAGCTGCTTCAACTAATTTATCCGCAACACTTCCTACAAGGTAAAAAATTTTTGAGAGCTGTGCTTTTCCTTCGAAAGTATCAAAATCCAAACGAAAAGGAATTCTGTTGTTTGCTTTCTCTCAACCTATCGCTTTGATACTCGAAAAAGATTGTCAGGTAAGGCTTTGAGATAATTGATCTGAGAATAAGAATTAATTTAGAAATATTCATATTCGACCGATGTACTCAAAAACTGATTCTGCATTGCTCGATTAAGCAAGCTGAAGAGAAGTTTCAATAATATTAATTTTGTGTTCTTATAAAGTTCTGGGTTTCTCGAATTAATAGGTTTGCTTTCGGATAGAAGAAGGAATGCATAATGAATTCTGGTATATAGGAGAGAATAAAATCTAATCATTGATTCAATGATATTTAATAGCTAATCATCGTAATCCGTTTTATTCTCTCGAAGTATGTTGTTGCAGCTTTCTTTTCATATTATGGCCAAATCTGATTCTTGCTTACAGAAAGCAGACAGAAAAATCTAATAATTGAATGGGGTAGTTTTTATTTGTTTATTTATTAACCATTAAGAAGTTACTTTTTTCTGGGGTCTTTCGAGTATAAAGCACCTTCATAGTCTTGGAGTCTATAAGTTTTATTGTCTTATCGGCAGATGCAGTTGCGAGTAGATCGCCATTCGGACTCCATCTTACACAATAGATGGTATCTAATAAATAAGAATTAGATTTTAGAAATAATTCACTCCACAAATCAAAGAAATCTTACTTTTATGAATGACATCAATGGTTTTAACGATCTTCGATTCTCGCTTATCAAATATCTTGAGATTTTTATCATCACCCACTGCTGCAAGCAAATTTCCATCTCTTGGGGAGACATCAATCCAGAATATACTTGCTATATGGAACAAATGTTAATTGCAATGAAGAAGCAAATGTCATCAAAGGAAGGGGAAAATTAACAAAACAATCTCGTTTTTAGAAAAAGAGAATGAAAAACAAATTAGAGGAGATAGAACAACGTTTCTTAAGAAATTACTCCATATAGTGAGGCTGATCGATTCCTTGAAAGTCAGAGTTTTTTTCTCAACGTCCAAGATATTGAGTCTATCAAAATAATGTTTCAAGTAAAGTAGAGGTTCATCAGGATTTGTGCTCCAACGACATTGTCCCCAATCATGACAGTCTTGAATGCAAGGTGAAGAGAAATTGGAAATGATGAAATTAATAAGAAGCAAAAAGGAAAAGCATCCTTGAAAAGAGAGAAAGAGATAGAGATCATATCTCGAGGTCTAATTACTTTGATATCCTCCTACCGTGTCCAAATGGTAGACGTAGCTGCCAGTGTTCACATCTACTATCAAGCATTTGTCACAACTATCGTTGATAGCTATCAACTCTCCAGAAGGATTGAAATCCAAACTTATAATATAGTTATATTGCCATGAATAGCTTGCTGGAGTGAAATATTGTGCAGGCCATATCGATTTTCTTAACAGTTGGATACTATACCCACCTTTCTGTCCAGAATAGTTAATATTGTGCAAGCGATAACCAGCTTTCTCTACACCAGAGACTGAGCCAAGAATATTTCTTCTCTCATTAAATGTCACATCTCCATATCCAGCCGCTAAGGAAAACAGCAATTATAAGTGATGAATATGAGAAATGGTTTCACAATATCAAAAGAGAAATCGTTGCAGTTTTAATAAATGCAATTTGAACCAATTTTACCTTTTAAACCTTCTTCATTCGTGTAGTATATCTTCTTTTGAGCTTTCCTTGAAATATCAAATATTACCATATTTGAAGATTTATCGTGATCGCTATTGAGCGAGACGAGTAATTTTGTATTTGGAATTTCCTTTACACGACCCCAACCTTAAGATTGAAGAAATATTGGATTAGCAGCAAAAACATAAGAGATATTCACCATATTTGATAGAGGAGGCTTCAAAGCTTGCATAAATCTGTTTCTTCTCAGGTTCAATGACGTTGATTTGATTTGAGTCACATGAAGACCAGGCGAGCAATGAAGGAGATGAAGCAATTGTCTCTTCTATTCAAAAAAAAGTTCGTGAGATAGTAAAAGGATGCAAAATTTGAGAATTTAGTTTGACATGATGAAATATAGAGGGTATTTTATAGAAATGAGAATTAGAAAAGCAACTCTTGGATATTTCTGCAGTATACCCTCTGTAAACACTTCGCTGTGGGCTTTTTTTGGGTTCAAGACGCTGTTGAGTGAATGTTTGAATTTTGAGAGCATGTTTGGGAGGAATTATTAGGTTAGCTTGTTAAGACTCAGACGGAAATTACAATTTTATTTGATTATTTAAGTTATGGTGTCTTAATTTACTAAGGGTTGAACGAATTAAATTATGAAAAGAACTTGGAAACTAGCTGCACTCCTTAGAAACTATACATTAAGTATTCATTTACATAGAGGAAATGTTTCGAACTCTAACTCAAAAATTCTCAATCGATTTTCTGATCTATATCTTTTAAGAATGTCTAAATGAAAAATTTTATGAGAGATACTTGAAAGCTACAATGTTGAGTCAAAATATTGATTTAATTTCTATGAATGCAAACTATTACAGCAGACTAAAATATGTGTTTTTCTCATTTTTTCTTATGAGAGTGGCCTAAATCAAGCTTGAACAAACGAGTTAGTGCAAGAAATCTTTGATTTTAGACTCTCACATCTTTCAATGAATTCCCGAAGATGCTCGAGACATATAGGGATAATTCAAAAGCCCTCTTGAAATGAAATTACGCTCTTTTATTTCCGCTCATTATGCTTATTATCGATTTTTGAGTAAAAATCATGAAAAGAGGTGGACTAGGCTTCAAAAAGTATGATTCCTTTTTTGAAAAAAAAAATTAGTAACAGTCAGTCATATCTGGTTTCTACTGAGCTCAGGTAATTAATTAAGATTTCAGAAAGTTACCAAATTAAGACTTTTGAAAAGTTGATTGATTACTTAAGGAATAAAATTTATTCACTCTCAAATTTCAAATCCCAAAACCAGAAAGTCAACAGAAAACAAGAAAAATGCATCCAACAAACAATGAAAAAGAGGTTTCATCCAATCTCGTCGATGAAACGCCTGAAGACTCTCGAAAGAAACCATCAGCAATCATTGGTATTATGCTTTTTGTCGTCATCATTACATGAACCTTTTTTTTCAAATAGAAAACTTCTCTTCAAAGCCCTCAGAGCGGAATAATAAGATTAGTATTGCTGAAATCGAAACGCAGCAAGAATTTGCTAATTTCGATGAAGTGAAACCCAACAATGCAGGTAGTATTTTTTAGCCTTTAATTTCTGATTCAAATTCGGTCATAATACATTAAGATTACCACCTCTGGACTCACGTGAAAGAGATCGCAAATACAGGACTTCTAAAGCAGTTATTTTCCTTCTTGATGAAAAAGATGAAAAAGGTCACTAGCTCAATTAATTCCACTCTTCGATTTGAAACTCGATAATAAAAATCTATATATGGTAGCAAAGTCTTCAAGGCGACAACTCCTTCCTCTGAAGTATTATTTGCCTTTATCTATTCAGAAAACATCTTTTGTATTTCGTTAAAGGGCTATGGTCACTCTCAAAAAAATTCCAATTTCAGAGGAAAGCTTAGTTCAGTACAAAAGATCTTTTTAGTTTTTACAAATTATGAATATTTTGATATTTCTCAAAAAACAAACTTGGAGCTCACTACGGTTTTCAAATTGAAGATCTGACCCTGAAATTATCAATTAAAATTGGAAATTGTATTTTTCAAAGTTTAAAAAAGAAAATATCGTTCATTGAGCTTTCTCAAGTTGGTAGATATTATATAAAACTGTCTCTCGAATCAAAAAAAAAAAGAGCTATGTATTATCTTATATTTTCGATGTACAAAAAAATGAGTTTTATTGAGAATAAAACATCGATCCTAAAAAAATGCTAACTAAAAAAACCGGCAAGGAAACTATCCCATGCCAATTGTCTTAATCATTTTTCATACCTCTAGAGAATTCTAAGTACATATTAGATACTATTTCCGGGGATTTTTCGCTTTTGTGGTGGCTTTCAGCCTTCCTTGGTCTGAATATTGTTGTGAATTATCACTATTATTGTGAAAATTTTGCTTTAATCTCTTTGGTCTGCGGAGCATGATTCCCTCTCCTTGTCGAGATGATGACACTTCTAAATCGATACGTCTTGAAAGCAAATTCCTTTGAGTATTGATTTCCCTTCGATTTGAAGTTTCATGGAAAGAACTCACATTTAAGTTTTGATGGCTTTCATCCAGATTACATATAAAATTTGGTTTGATTTTTTTATCGATCGTATTAGAATAATTCAAATCTGGCACTGCCACTTTCTTTCGGGAGTGAAGACTCTCTTTTTTCACTTGGCTCATATTTGCTGGAGATAACTTCGATTCAAGCTGTCCTTCGTTTGGTTGGAAAAGGTTAGCCTGTCTCAGAGTCTAATTGATGACAAAAAATTAGTTGTTACCAGAAAAAATTGTTTCATACCGTAATAACATTCTTTTTCATTCCAAACGTTCTATCTCCGAGACCTGATGATAATTCTAAAATGGTTTCATCTGTCAAGGTTTTAGCCATATTTTTGACACATCTTCCGCATCTTGTAAATTGTAAAGCAATGCCGTTCAGCGCAAGAGTCACAAGAGGCGAAACAAACATATCTTGGGCGATGGATTTAGTGAATTTAGCAGCCCAAGATAATTGCTGGCTTGAGTTTATCTGAATTGAGATTGTAAGAGCTGCGATAATTCCTCCAACTGCAAGGAGTATGGCCAGAATAATCCCGAAAACGGTGACGAACTTGCTCCTCTTTTTTGGCTCCTGAGCAGCCACGGCAACTAAAGTGTTCTCACTTGATTTATATATTTAATAATGAGTTCAAAGATGGTATTTATTTACCTTTGCAAAGTTTGTTTATTCTTTTCTCCTGCGCGACGGGTCTTTTTTGGCTTAGGTTTCGCCAGAGTCTTTTGAATAATAAACATGACTGGAAGGACCACAACCATAGGAGCAAGCATCAAGTAAATGTCTAGCGAGAATATCTCGCCTTCAAACGTCACCTCTGAATTCTAAGTGTGAAAGAGTTAATCACTACTAAAGAAAAAATATTATTAATGTGATTACCTCATTAGCATCGGGATTTTTCATGAAAACTGCTGAAGTACCAAGGAGACTCATTACTCGCACAAAGTAAATCAGAGCTCTAAATGCCTTGCTCGTTGCATATCTTCCTCCATAGAAGTAAATACCCAAGAGCGGATGTATCACTGCGAAGTACATAAAATTTTTTCCCAGCCGACTTCTTGACGCGTTTTTATGCTTCTTCCTCCGAACTTTTTTTGCCAAGCAATAATCTTTATTACCAGTCTTCACTACGATAAGTGTGACAATTAACCATACCAAACTGACAACAACTACCCAGAATGACCATTGAAGATAAATTGCTGAGGTGAACATTTTTGCAATATTTGAAAGCGTGAGTAGATGTAAATTTGATTCTCTGTACAGTCTACCGAGCTGATTCTTCACGTCGAAAATTGAAATATCTGTACAAAAGCAAGTTCTATTCCCTTCTGGATCATTCCCTCTAAAACAACGAGCTGGGCAAGGAACTTGACCGAAGGTACTCTGAGGATAAGTAACTAAAATTGAGGCATTCAGATGAATTTCCTTTAAAGTCTCTGCATTCTTGAACTCGAGCGTGAAATTAGTTGCGGGAGAAGTATCACCACATTTAAGAGGGTCTTTCTTGAGATATATATATGTTAAGGCGACTGAAGGAGGAAGAGAGGCTTGATTCTGAATTGAGCTGATTTGAATTTGAGGAGCGTTCTCATTCATATTAATTTGTAGGTTATTTAATTCAGACGAATCATATATTCCGAAAAACATCAAAAAAGCGTTTGTAGTGATACTTAGTTGAGTTTCTGAAGAATCGCTTGCAGATTTGACAAATACATCCGATAACTGTTGCAGCAAATCGTAAGATTGGTTCAGAGCTCGCAGCGAAAAATTATTATAAAGACTGCAGTCAAGAGTGGTAATTTGATCGAAGGCGTTCGAAATAACATCGGCAATGTCTTGGATATCAGCAGCCAAATTTGCATTATCGTAGGATGAAGAATTTAGAACTTGGATTGCTTGTGTGACAGCGTTGAGTGTAAGATTAAGTGTGCTATTGGTATTGAGATAGGGCTTCTGAGTGAGAGCGTTTAGGATACTCATCATTTCTGGAATATTTTGCTCGTTCAAACTTGTGACCGTTGAATTTATTAATCCTTGTCGTAACTGCGTTTGAAGCTCATACTCAAATCGTTCTAAGCTACAATCTCTCAAATAATAGCCTTCATTACAGACACATCCGAGTTGTGTACAAATACCATGATTAGAACAAGTACCTGAGGTACCACAGCTCATCATCTGGGTCGCATTACATTTTGAGCTATCAAGATCATTAGCACAGAGGAGAAGCTGGTTAGCAATGTTAATTTGATCGACTAACACATTCATAGCAGACGTAGGGGCCTCTGCCAGAGATATCAGATTCAAAAAGCTCTTAGCCGTCTGGAGAAGATCAGTACCATTTGGAGGCGACAGATTGAGCGTTACATCTATTGAAACGTTTTTCGAGCAACTTGATTCGTCTAAAATAGTTGCTCGTATTGTTGCAATGCTCGTATAAGGTAAATAGAAATCATACTGGGTATCTACTGAGAAGTCTGATATTTGGACTGGATCAGAGGACAAGGGAGTTGCCTTAATATATTCGAGAGCATATGACAGAGTTCCGCCATTTTGGCTCACCCATCCAGTTAAACTTGCCGAATAACTTGTTGAAAGAGGAAGTCCTCCAGTCCCTGGAGCTACATTAAATGTACCTCCAATTGGGGGCATGTTGCTAGGACAAGAAGTAGTTCCTGAGTTTGATTCACAACTATTGCCGCCTGAACCTTGTGAGCAAATAGTATTCGGGTCGGAGCAACCACTATTGTCGCTGACTTTACAGGTGACGCAAATACTTCCCTCACAGTATGGAGTTGAAGAGATGTTGTCGCAATCTTCGTCAGCAGAGCATGAGGTACATGAGTATGAAGAAGGATCGCACTTCGAAGCAGTTATTGATGTACATCCGCTATTGTCGCTTGTTTTACAAGATCTACAGGTGTTTCCTTCACAATATGGGGTTGAAGATAAGTGAGTACAATCTGCGTCGGCTGAGCATTGGGTACATGTATATGAAGAAGGCTCGCATTTAGATGCAGTTATTAAAGTACATCCAGTATTGTCACCAGGTTTGCAAGTTCGACAAGTTCCACTAACGCAAAAAGGAGTACTTCCTCCACAGCCAGAGTTATCGCTGGTTTTGCAAGCAACACAACTATTTGATTCACAGTAAGGAGTTGAACCACTGCAATCCATATCAACAGTGCATGCGGTGCATGCATATGATGGCGTAGAAACACACTTAGGCGATGGCATTGTACACCCACTATTGTCGCTGGTTTTGCAAATGACGCAGGAGCCTCCTTCACAGTAGGAATAGGGAGAAAAAAGAAGATTACAATCCGTGTCATCCAGACAGGTGGTGCATGTATAAGTTGAAGAATCACACCTTGGTGCGGTGACGAGATTGCATCCAATATTGCCGGTTGTTTTGCAAGCGACACAAGTATTGGCCACACAGTATACAGTGGGAGAAAAACGAGCACAGTCGTCATCAATCGAGCATGTAGTGCATGTATACGACGTAGAATCACATCTTGGTGCGGCTATTAGGTCGCATCCAATATTGCCGGTAGGTTTGCAAGGTCTGCAAATACCTGATTCACAGTATTTATTTGGATCAAGATGTTCACAATCTGAGTCGACTGAGCATGCAGTGCAGATATATGAAGAAGGATCGCATTTTGATGCAGTTGTTGAAGTGCATATAGTATTGTCACTAGGTTTGCAAGCTTCACAAGCTCCGCTAACGCAAAAAGGAGTACTTCCTCCACAGCCAGAGTTGTCGCTGGTTTTGCAAGCAACACAACTATTTGATTCGCAGTAAGGAGTTGAAGAAAGATGAGCGCAATCTGTATCAATAGAGCATGGAGTGCAGGTGTATGATGTGGAATCACATTTTGAAGCGGTTGCAGAACAACCATTATCATTAGTTGGGTTGCATTGTCTGCATTCACCATCTACGCATAACGGAGTTGAAAGAAAATTTGGAGTACAATCGCCATCGTCAAGGCACGGGCCGCATGTATAATCTGGGGCAGATATACACTTAGGAGATGTTGGATCCAAACAGCCAGTATTATCAGCCGTTTTGCACATACTGCATGTACCTCCTTCGCAGTAAGGTGTAGAAGAAAGGTGAGTACAATGTTCATCACCGGTACATGCGATACATGAGTACGATGGAGTTGAAGTGCATCTGGAAGCGGTTATGCTCGAACAACCTTGATTATCAGATGTTTTGCACTCTCTACATATACCACCTTCACAATAGGTGGTTGAAAGAAAATGAAAGCATTCTTCGTCAGAACTACAAGCAGTGCATGTATACGTTCCAGGATCACACCTTGCTAGAGATTCTGAGGGACAATCATTATGCTTTCGGCAGACTCGACATGTACCTCCTTCGCAGTAAGGGGTTGATGGAAGGTGGACACAATCTATTTCATCAGCACACTCAACGCAACTGCCCCCGGAACATTTTGGCGCTGCTGGCGTTGTACAGTTGTCATTAGATGTGCAGCCGGAAGGACTAATTGAAGGAGGAAGGTTTGTACGAGATGAGCAAACGCCTCCTCCAAAGGAAGTGACTCCTTGTACACAGGTGGAATCCGTACAGTCTTCATCAGAAGTACATGGATACCAGCATCTTATCGTATCATCATAACAATTTTCAGAAGTAGAAGAACAATATGGACTATTGGCATTGCAATCAGTTCCAGAGGGATTTGGTGATGCACAGAACCCTGAACTGCAGTTATGGTTCTTAAAACCCATCGCCGTACAATCATCCGTATTTAAACATTCAGCACAATACATTGGATCATGAGATTCCCAACAAATTTTTGCAGTGGGTAGTGATACACAGTCACTGTGACTTGAACAGGTTCTGGTGCAAAGAGCTATACTCGAAATAGTTACAATGAAGCCAGATCCTGCTCCAAGATAATCACAGTCACTATTACTCAAAGGTGGCTCGCAAAAAACACCAGCAAAGCAAATCGGGTTTCCGAAGGCTTGGCAGTCAATATCAGTTGTACAACTATAAAATTGGCTATACGCCGTCCGTTCAAGGCTGATGAACAGGAGAATATATGCGATAGACCGAAAGCTCATGTTCTGGAAATAAAGCTCACAGTATTTTTTTATTAACTTGAGCTAATATGATTAATTTAATTTAAGAATCAACTTTTAGGCTGTGTTCCTGAAGCTATTAATTTTGAGGAGAAGGCACTGAATGGCAAAAGCAAGCCTCAAATAGAACTTTCTATAACAAATCGAGGCAAGAAAATTATCCACACCAATCCTAAGGAGGTGCTCAATTTTTGGAAAGGAAAAAAGAAACGTATTTTGAAATAAATTCAAATTCTTCTTGTCTAAACTACAAAAGTTATTCAAAGTAATTACTGATTCGAAAGCAATTTATCCGGTTATGGGCATAAAGTTTACCTTTAGGAGACAATTACAAAATTTACAATGGAAAATATACAAAAAACGTCAGGATCTACAATCATTTGATTATCATTTTATTTGCACTTTGATTTCGTAAACTTTCATAGAATCCGAGGTGAGCAAGATTACCAATTAAAGCAACAACAAAGGTATCTGGAGTTTCTAAACAGGAATCATCAAGCTGGTAGATGACGCAATAAATTAATTAAAAAACTTGAGTGACTTGAAAAAATACAAGACTCATTCCGAAGCTCTGGAGGTAACTTTGTTCATTGGTTCATCCTCAATTTGTAGTGGTCAAAGATGCATCTTCGAGATTTTTCCTCATCAACCAGAAATGGAAGTTATGGGTTTATTCCTACTTTAAATAACTTCCCGCCTTAGTTTTTAGAACTTCTAAGGATTTATTCTCGAGTAGCGAACGATTTCTTAGAATTTGAGAACTTATTTTGCGAATTTTCAATTATTCCACTCTCTGCGCAGCATCCATTGAGATTAATAGCGTTCTAATGAAATAGGATTTTCAAGAGCGCATTCGAGAAAGAAGAAAGCAACGAGTTAAGTATCGAATGGAACATCCGTAGCAATCTAAGACTCTGAGAGAGAGAGGAAAAATGCACTCGAATGATTAAGAATTTAAACCTTGATATGAAATGTATTGCTATTGAGAACTTCTAAATCCATAATTTGGTTCCTCAGTCTGAACTGAGGAGAAAGTGAAAACCCTATGCAAAAGGATAGAAATTAAACAAATAAATATTATTTTCTGCGTGTTATAATGATAGCTTGTAATCCAGAGAGGATTCATAACGACAGAAACAATCATTTGGAGCGCGCTAATGGCATGTTGAACAAGACTTGAAATCTTTTGGTAAGCTTTTAATTGATGAGAATAAAACACAATAGAACACAAAATTATTAATTTCTTAAAATCAGATTGATAAAACGTGTTTTTCGACACTCGTGAATTGATTATAAAAAAAACCTAAGATCTCACTTGTATGAAAACTAAATCTGATGATATAGTCTAGCAATATGGTGAGGCCATAGAAAACAATAGCAAAAAGTTTAGTATCAAAGACCACCTATTAGCAGCAGCCCGAGACGACCCAGATGCAGTCTGAATGAAAGAGAGACAATATCACAGCAAAAATTGATTTGAACAGTATAGAGTAATCTTTGGTGAGATCCGTGTTCATATTGGTGAATTCATACCTTGTTTGCAGCAGGATACCAAGCGTTAATAATGGCTTGCTACATGTTCTTCTTTTTATCTGAGAGAGCCCGACTTCTCACAAACTGCTACCCTGGGCATAGCTTGCTGCCAAAAGAATGGGATTTGTATAATTATTGGCTTTGTGACTGTAAATTTGAACGATGCGCGCTTTTTTGAGGGGGCTCTTTTCAGCGCTAGGTGGCTCCATGACTATCATGTGAGATTCAAGCAAAATAAGCAATAGCGATCTCATGGAGGGTCATTACTGGATCGCATAAGTCCATCTGATGGCAAAGAGAAATACAAAAGTATGTAGAAACCCCAAGTATTCACTTATTCAAACTTTAATCTCATGCACAAAAACTCGTTTCTTTATTTAAATGCACTTGATAAAATGAAAATTAAAATGGGAGAATTTCATTAGAGAATATCAAAAAATTATAAAGTGTAATCTGAGGCAGACAACCTGGAATTGTGTCTGAATCATTGCGTTGTTCATATTTCTGTTTAAAAAGTAGGTGTTATAGGATGCATTTTTGCTAACAGTAGATTTCTCATTACCCTCAATAGAAGATATCATGGGAAGGCAAAACGTATGAATTTTTCGAATTTCTGACCTCTCGGGTTTCAACAGAATTTCCTTTGGAAATAAGATGGATGCGACTCATAAAATCAGTCGGCAGGATTAGTTTTTGAGTATAGCCGCTACTATTATGCCTAGAGATTACAATCGAAGGGTTCCTACCTCCTCCATTTATGAGGCTTCTCAATGACTAATCACTATTCTCGGTAATCAAGAATTTGTTAATCTTCTCATCTCTGAAAAGCAGAAGTTTGAAAAATGAATAATTCCAGCTAGAGGTCAGTCGCATAGCATTACTCCAGTTTCATGAAGATAAAAGATGCAGCTCAACCAACAAAATTGAAAAAAAGCAAACACAAGGAGACAAATCTGACAGGCTTTTTCTCTAATCCTCTCTATTTTACAAAAAAGGAGGTTTTCCAGTAATCTTTTCATATTTTAAGAAGAGGAGGCTGTACGACAACATATGATAGGCATTTCTCAGGCTCGGGAATGCTCTGGCGAAATATTAGTCGAGAATTGGAGATATAGATAAAGATACAAAAATTGTTTCAAAAATATCAGTAATTATAGGAAACTCTCTAACACATCATCTGAAAATAACTCTAAATCATTGTATTTTCTGATCAGCAAAGCAGCAAACTAATTATGAAAGAATCCTGCCGCATACCCTTAACCTTTTTTGAAGAAAAATGCGAGGAAAATCCCTAATTGTACTGGGTATCTCAAGAACTTAAGTAGAAGTATTTTCTTTCAGAATATGAAAGTTTGTGTTCTATCCCTTCAATAGTTCAACTTCTCCTTTTTCATCGAAATAATAGCATAGCAGCTCAAAGTTTCAAAAAATTTGGATCGATTTTTGTACATGACTCATTCTTCGATTAAATTAAATGCTCTGAATAATAAAGAAAAATCTACATTCTTGATAAAATTGGCCATTTTACAAATTGTGCTTTGAAACATTTATGGTGCTCAAATGGAATTGAATTTGTTGTAATCTGCTTTCTCGATCACAAAATGCTTTCATGACATCAAAATCAAATAGAATTGAAACCTCATGTTTAGATTCGATCAGTAGCATATTGAGAGCAAACTTTTGAATATCTATTTCAATACATTTTCAACTTAAGCATTGCGATACAAAAGAACGCATTTCATCAGCTTTCAATCTTCTTTAAAGCAAAACTCCAGCGTAAAGTATTTTCCTTATATTTCTTATTAAATCCGAAACAAAATAGTAGTAACTTTTCTCTTATTCAAGCAAATTTTAGCGAGTTTACTTTGTTTTCGAATTACAACAATTCAATGAAAATTTTTATAACCACCGATCATCGATAACTTCATCATTTATATTCATTCTCCCTAATCTAACAATTATAAATTTCATTTGGTCCATCATATTTATTTCTCTTGTTCATTATTACGAAAAAGCCATTAAGGAAATTACAAAATAGAAACCTCGTTGAGTCTTTCTCTTCTCTAAGAAAGACTTTTCTAATGGAGGTTGGTCCACGATATTCGAGATTACTCTCAAGAGAGAGAAAAAAAAGAGATGAAATTAAAACTATCCATAGGAAACCCGGATAAGAATCCTTCCTATTCGAATTATTCGAATGTGCTGAATTAAATATAATTTCATCCGATTATCAGCTGAAATCCGCTGGAATTCCATCGAATGCAGTCAGTACCATCAGGTTTTGGGCCGAAAATGAAAATTTGCACCAAGAAGTGCTCTCTTTAATTTTCATTCAAGCAAGATCACAGGAATCAGAAAATAAAAACATCTGGAGAATGACTGGGTCCGGAGGACTCAAACCCTCAAAAAAATCGGTTCTTGAGTTTGAAAATTCGTTGTTAGTTATTTTTCTCATGATTATGCACTTTCTTTCAACAGAATTTTGTTTCAATAAATCAAACCAAATTTATAAAAGTGAAATAATCCATTTTAGCTGTCTAATTGTATTTCTCAAAATATCAGCGCGTGAAGAATATAAAGATATAAGTGATACTCAACCCTATTGCTTCTATGGGTTCTGACTTGGTTAAAGACTGTTTATCCAAGTAAATGAAACAATTTGGTCCATATTATTTAAATGCATTTATCTCGTTGTAAAGTGAGAGTTGCGCATTTTCTCTAAGATTTATATACCTTCGATCTCTTTTTCTTCTTTGTTTTATAAGAGCCTCGAAAGTCAGATTTAGACGTGGCAGCTTTCTGAGTCTTGATTGTTCTTAATACTGGTATGATTCGAGATTTTTTAGACTCTGTGTCATTTCTGTCCTCAGATCTTGAGTGTTGTGCAATAATTTTATATATATATTTTTTTTTCTCTGAGAGTAAGGACACACTTTTGCTGGAATAAATTGAGGCCATTCAAAGCATGTTCAATTCATAGCAGTGGCTTCTGAAGTCCATATATAAAGCGTTGAAAAGTTCCTCGAACAAACATGGGTAAAATTTGGATTTTCCATTATAAGTCAATCCACTGATACCTTCCAGAACCTCTTCCGAAATAAAGGTTTCAACTAAATCTGAATTTTAGCCAATAAACTTCATTTATTCTTCTTTGAAATTTAAGAAAGCTTTTAGAAATTTAAAATTTTTTTTAACTTATTCAGATAGCCGATAAATTTTAGACAAAGTTGCGGTCGAATTATTGTTGTATGAATGTTTCAAAGCAATTCTACATCAGATCTGCTGTATTAAAGGTTCTATATTTACTATAAAAGTAGTTTTGAACAAACTTGTTGGATGTGCAAATGAGCTTCATTATGTCAGCTTTCGAGATCAATAATTAAATAATTAGAATCTTAACAACAGCAAGAAGAAATAGACCTTCACATAATCATTCTCATAATTACAATAATTTCAGCTTTGTTTTACATAGAGTCAAATATCATTCTAAACTTAGTCTACCTAAAAATTAACTGCTTCAATTTTTGATAAATTCTTCAAGTATTTTTTGGTTTCGATTCCTATAAATGGGAGATATATCTGCGCCTCTAGTTTTTCTCACCTTCCTAATAGAAAATTCCTCTCTTTCAGGTCGAAGGGTCTGAAATGTTTCTTTTCCGCTGAACTGTTGTTGAATCGAAGACAATTTTGAATTTCCGGCTTTTCGACTTAGAAGATCCAAATTGCTCTTTCTGTGGTGCGAGGAGGATACTTTTCTTGAGTTGGAGCGAGTCGGGAATAAATTGGAATCATCTAGAGCATTACTATTTGAACCGCCAGTCTTTGTTTGCATATCTGTTAGGTCGATTATGGCTGTAGTCTCGTTCAAAGAGCGTTTGTGAGCCACTGAATGCTTCTTTGGAATCCTTACACTTAGTTTCATGGCGTTTGTAATTGAAGGATCAGTGCTTTCTTCTAATCTATTTACTCTCCTCTTGCGAGATGTCTTTTTCTGGGTAGAATCCATTCCTTTTTTATTGCGTATCTTCAGACACCAAGCTTTAATATAGTAGAACCACTGGCGATAAGTCTGATATGTTTCATAAAGAATGAAAAGAGCGTTTACAAAGATAAGCAATACGCAGATTGCAACAACAACCCAACCCAACGCTATTTTATCAGAATAGGACATCCAGTGACTGCGTTCTTGATCATTCAGCAGCACTAGAGCACAGATCATCAAGCAGCATATTATTCCTTCATTTATGGTATTTGAAAGCATCTCTTTCCTCTCTTTGTAAGGTCTCACCAAGACGATAAGCAAAAATATTACAAAGCAGTTGATAGCAACCAAAGGGACTTGAGCCATGGCAACATTATCACTAAAACCGACTAAGAATCCAACAAAAGTCGCTTGCCTTACCAAAACGAAAATTATGAAGCATCTTTGGAATCTTGTATTGTTTTTGAAATCTTCAACCAAGGGACCATATTTTTCTTGGAACATTTGATCCTGATCCTTATTATCTGGTGTCGGTCTATTATATAGAATATAACAGCAGATCGCAATATAGAATAGTAAGAAGTATCCAAATAAGACTGCAAGAACAGAAGATAGACCCACGGCCCAATTCTCAAAGCTTACTGAGTATAACTGAAGTGATGCACCGAGACCCAAGCTCAAGAAACTCGAAGACATGGATCTCAGAACGGCTCGCCATTCAAAATTGCCATAAAAATATTGGATGACTTTTGAAAATTTCCCGACTGAATTTTTCATCACATATCGACTTAGTTTTGTGAGGATATAAAAGCCAACAACCAAACCCCAAACTCCGACTGTGGAGCCTGAATCGCTAATAAAAAGACCTTGCGCTCCATTATCCGCGAATACATCAGGCAGTGTTATCATGCTGCCCAGTTGTTCGATGTCATCTATTATGCCTTGGAACGGGTTTGGGATGAACTTGAGGCTGGCAGCGGAGAATATATCGAATACCATCTGAGCATTTTCAGGCCAATTGACAAGCAAATAGAGTAGATAATTCACGATTTGGCAGATACTGATAAAATTCCAGAGTGAGCTAAATACTCCTGAGCTGAATATGGCCGGTGTAGTTGCAGCAACCACTACTGCAGCGACTACTTGAGCTGCTGTATTTATTCCAGATGCAATTGATAAAACAGGTTCAGAGAGAGGAATGAAATTCGGAAGGGGAAGGCTCAAGTTCTTTGGAATTGTGAAATTTAAAGAACCAGGAATTGCAGAAGAATTGAAAAGGACTTCGAGTTTATTTTTTTTAATCTCAACATCACCGTAGTATGTTAGTGTAATTGAAATCGTGTGGCCGTCCATTACTTCCCAAGTGTAGCTGAAATCTGTAGGCCATGTGAGATTTTCTATTTCGAGGAAGAAAAATTGGCAATTGGGAGGTAGAACAGATAGGTCTTCTGCGAGAGTGACAATTAACTCCCTTTTCGAGCTTGAGGACAATTCTAAATTAGCGGATGAAAGAGCAGTCGATATACAAGTATAATTAGAACTGCAAGTTTTTCCATAAGGAGAGTTTGTACAATCCAAATCTGTAGCACATTGTCCACATAAATTGTCTCCATTTCTGTTTGCAGCACATATTGGTTGAGAAGAGCTCGAATCGCAACCTGTATTATCAGAGGTCTTGCAGATTTGACAATTACCTCCCTCACAGTACGGTGTCGACGATAAATGAGTACAATCTGCGTCAACAGAGCAAGCAATGCATTGGTAAGATGGAGAAGCAACACATTTAGAAGCTGATGCGGAAGTGCATCCGCTATTATCACTTATTCGACACAATTCACAGGCGCCGAATGATCCACAGTAAGGTGTGGAAGTAAAGCGAGTGCAATGTGCATCAATAGAACAACCGGTACAGGTGTATGAAGAGGAATCACATTTGGGAGCTGTAATTGTCAGGCATCCTGCATGGTCACTTGCCCGACAGGTCTGACACGTAGTTCCTCCATCACAAAAAGGAGTCCCTCCTCCACAGCCAGTATTATCACTTGTTTTACAAAAAACGCAAGTTCCTCCTTCACAGTAAGGAGTTGAAGGAGTTGAAGAGAGGAAACGAGTGCAATCTGCATCAGCGGAGCATGCAATGCACTGATATGAAGGCGTGGATGAACATTTCGCAGCTGATATTGTTGTACAACCACTATTGTCACTTGTTTTACATGGACGACATTCTCCTCCTTCACAATATGGAGTTGAAGAAAAATGAGTGCACTGCGCATCATCATCACATGTTGTGCATGAATATGATGGCGAGATGCATTTGGCAAGAGATTCCGAAGTGCAGCCAGAGTGGTCACTCGTTTTGCAGGGCCTACAAGTCCCTCCTTCACAGTATGGGGTTGAAGACAAGTGAGTACAATCTGGGTCACCAGAACAAGTAGTACACGCATAGGAAGGAGAATCAATGCATTTCGAGGCTGCTACATCAGTACACCCATTATTGTCACTTGTTCGGCACAATACGCACGTGCCTGCACTTCCACAATAGGGTGTTGAAGTAAAGCGAGTGCAATGTGCATCAATAGAACAACCGGTACAGGTGTATGAAGAGGAATCACATTTTGGAGCTGTAATTGACGTGCATCCTTCATTGTCACTCGTCCGACAGGTCTGACATGTAGTTCCTCCATCACAAAAAGGAATCCCTCCTCCACAGCCAGTATTATCACTTGTTTTACAAAAAACACAAGTTCCTCCTTCACAGTAAGGAGTTGAAGGAGAGAAACGAGTGCAATCTGCATCAGCAGAGCATGCGATACACTGATATGAAGGCGTGGATGAGCATTTCGCAGCGGTTATTGTTGAACAGCCACTATTGTCACTCGTTTTACATGGATGACATTCACCTCCTTCGCAATATGGAGTAGAAGGAAAACGAGTGCACTGAGCATCATCATCACATGTTGTGCATGAATACGATGGCGAGACACATTTGGCAGTGGCTATGGATGTACAACCAGTATGGTCACTTGTCTTACAAGGCCTGCAAACATTTCCCTCGCAGTAGGGCGTCGAAGATAAGTGAGCGCAATCGTCGTCGACTGAGCAAGCAGTGCATTGAATTGCACCCATAGAATCGATGCATTTCGAGGCTCCTACATCAGTACACCCATTATTGTCACTTGTTCGGCAAAATACGCAAGTGCCTGCATCTCCACAGTAAGGAGTGGAAGTAAAGCGAGTACAATCTGCATCAATAGTACAATCGGTACAAGTGTATAAGGGAGAAATACATTTTGGAGCTGTTGTAGTCGTGCATCCTTCATTGTCACTCGTTCGGCAGGTTTGACATGTAGTTCCTCCATCACAAAAAGGAGTGCCGCCTCCACACCCAGTGTTATCGCTAGTTTTGCAAAAAACACATGTTCCTCCTTCACAGTAAGGAGTTGAAGAAAGATGAGTACAATCTCCATCAGTCGAGCAAGCAATGCATTGATATGAAGGAGTGGATGT
>ENA-UOUE01000913-UOUE01000913.1-compost-metagenome-genome-assembly--contig:-NODE-913-length-21561-cov-11.137591_pt1 | contig 21561 bp, 10 predicted proteins | sample MGYA00238146_ERZ747223 | MGnify/ENA primary metagenome ERZ747223 (study PRJEB28781, sample SAMN06268865) | compost metagenome | isolation source: single cell | place: USA: California, Emeryville, Joint...
GTCTGGCTGTGATTTCGTTTTCGATTTGCTTTCTTGTCCTTAAATCTCTAAGATTATGTACCACGATCACCTGAGGCGGTGGCTGCAAGTCCTTTTTGCGGGAATTCTTATTTCATTGCTTAACAGGATGAATCCTCTCTAAATCCTCGAGAGTTAACGCATTCACGACAATAACGATGATGCCACTGGATTGAACGACGAATTTCGTCCTAATCTCCTCGAGAATCTTCGTGTCATCAAATAGGAGAAGCTCAGAGTCATCAAGACCCGTAAACTCTGACGTTATCGAGGTTTTGCCTCTCGAGAAGTACTTTGAAGGGAGGACATCTTTATTGCGTTTTGAAATGGAGTGGAGAGGTTCGCTCCAAGATGAACTTTTCAATACGCCAAAGGATACCTCTGAACAGCTGAGATAAGTAAGAGCAATTGAGTTTGGAATCGAAGAGCTGTCCGTGTCAATCGGGGAGTTGCTTAGCTTTGAAGATAACCAGGTTTTCCCACACATTGCGCCTCCAATGATTCCCAGAATAGGCAATTGAGCATTTTGAAATTTTTGAGCTAACCTTGAGAAAGTCGAAGTAACTTTCGTGCTCCAACCTTTCAAACCTAACTCATACAAAGTAGAAAGCTCGATTAGCTGGGATAATACAGGAGGTAGTCTGAGAAGAGAACCAGAAAGCTCACATCTGAGCTCTTTCTCGGTGTGAATACTCTCAGACTTCTCTTCTTCATAAGTAGCTTTAATACCGTTGGCCGGAGCGCCATTCCCCTCTAGATTTGATCCAACTTGGTTACTGGCAGTGCTTTCATTTGAATGAGGTTGCAATTTATTCACTATTTCATCTAATGGTTTTGTTTCAATGGATTGGTCTCTTGTCATCTTATTGCTGGTTGCTTGTTGATTCAATGAATCTAATTCTCTCTGGAGTTGTTCGTTTCCAGCTATCTGCGAGGCCAACTTTGCTTCGATAGTTTAGTTTAATACCTCTAATGCCTCAAGTTTAGATTGAAGCCTTAGTCTCTCGCTTTTCTCAGCCTGAGCAGTATTCATGAGGTCTTCGTTGCGTTCTATCAAACTAACATTAGTTTGCTTTAACTCTTCGAACTGCAAGTTCAAATCATGAATACTGGCTATCTGCATTTTCAACCTCTTTTTCATAGCCCTGGATCGCTTTGCTTGAGGATGAGGATTTCTTTTCAAGAGTTTCTAGTTCATGCTTCAGGGTTTTTAATTGGCTTTGCAATTTTTCAATTTCGATTGCCAAATCCTCTTTTTCCATCTCGAGGTCATTTTTGCTCTGGATTAACTTGAAGTTAATTTTGTGAGCATTTTCCAATTTTTCTTGAAGCCTAATTTTCTAGTCATCTAACTTTTCGTTGACAGCTTTGAAAACTTCAAGTTCTTTTTCCATCTGTTGTTTTTCTCTCTTGAAGTTTTCTATTGCTTTCTCGTATTCACTATCGTTGACAGAGGAGAAGCTTTTGTCGTGAGAAGGGCACGTGGTTCCATCGAAGTCGGGCTCTTTTGATATAGTATCTTGCGATTTTTCCTCATCTTGCCCAGAAAGGTCGAGGTCTTGTTTACTTCTAATGACCTCGGAAAATTAGATGATTTTTTGAGAAATGTTTTACCAAGGGGCGTTGCAAGTCTCGAGGCAGGTAGAATCTGGATAGTTTTTCTCTAATCTCTTGATATTCAGTCGGTGGGATCTTTCGAAGAACCTCCAGAATGGTTTCTAGCTCTAATTCTGACATATCATTTGAATATTTTTTTGATTTTTGATTATTAAGCGTTAAAATAAAACCCTATATATATTCAAAAACTTTAACAATCAACTATAAAGTTCTTAGCTTACACTACTGAATTGAATAGCTTGAGAAAGATACTCATCGGCACCTGAAATGATCACTCCACTCATTCTGTTCTACGTCTGATTTTTTTTTCTACTGATAGATAACAGTCAAAATGAAAAAACTAATTTTCTTAATTCATATTCAGTGAGCCAGTTTGCAAAATTCGTAAATCATTGCTTACATGGATTGTAAAGAGATGTAAGACAAGTTTTCTCAAGGAGTCTAATTTTCACCAGCAAGTGGTCATTGAGTTAACCCCGTTGGAAAATGAACTTTAAATCAATTAGGTTCTTCTCTGAGAGATAAGATGCAGTAGAATTTTTACAAAAGTGCTATAAATGTGGCATTGGTAGTAACATTTGCATCTAGGCTCCAGATTTTTTAATAAAGAGTGTCTAAAGATAACCTCTAGCATGCCTGAATAATTTTATTAATGTGATGCCAGGTTTATAGTAATCTCTTGATTGTGGAATCAAAAAGCATAATTTTGTTGTCGTATCATCTTAAGTCTGTATGACAGCTCTAAGTAGCTATGGTTTTAACTACGAGAGATCCAAAGTTACCTTTTTATCAAGTTTTTTTCCGAATTGAGAAGCATTACAAACAGATTAAACTTTTGACACAGCAAAATCATGCAAGTTCTGAAATTTAATCATAGTCGCCAATTCTTAGTTGGAATCTCGCTATAGTATCCGAATCTCTTGCTAAATGGAAGAAATTGTAGCAAAAGTCAATTTTTTTAGAATCATAGAGGAAGCTGACACCGGCGCCAAAGCTCGCTCTGAAGCTACCGAACGCTTTTGATTTCGTATTCGTTGGAGAGTCCTTGTATTTGCTTCCGAATTTAATTCCAGGATAGTAAATCCCGCTTACGCTCAGGAAAGGAATCATATTCATCAAACTCAGTATAGGATAATCATAAAGATTGAACTTCGTGGTACTCGATATGACGATGTCGCTGCCAAAGTGATCTGATAGATATTCATAGCCTTCTTTTCCGGCATAGTAGTGGATCTTCGGATCATATATCCATTCCCGGTTTCCAATATCATGGAATCCTCGAAGATTTCTTCCTCCGAATCTATCGTTTAGTCTCAGAGGGTGCTTGCCAAAAGGTACTATGATCCCGAAATTTGTCAGCTGTTCAAAGTTCGTATACCGCAGTAGTTTGACTTTATTAAAGAAACTCGGGTAAAGAAACATCCTATGGTTCAACTCCATCTTGAGATATTTGCTATCATTTGGAGAGAAAGCCAATTCTCCTGAGATATCACATGATTCGCCCTGTTCTCGGCCTTGGTAGGATATTTCATCTTTAATAAACTTTCCAAACTGCACTGCGTATTTGTTATAAGGCATCAGCTCTCTCCTCAGCAATTCCGGTGAGACATTCAAATTATCAAGCGAGTTTGTAATGAGACTGTTGCTTAAACCTACCCATCCTCCAAATCGCTGGCTGAAGAGGGTCATATTGACGCCTCGGCTATGCTCTGTCACGCTGTTGAGCAGGGCTCTCTCGCTTAACGCAAATTTTGCAGAAAATGCAAGATTGTTTGGCAAGTAAGGCAGTCTCAAGTAGAGATTATGCGAACGATGACCAGAAAATCCAAAATCCCGCACCCAATTATACGATATGCTCTCCATGAAACCGAATGGATTCACTAATCCAAAGCCAGGTTTAAGGAAACCGCGATGGGTCCGGTCTGAATCGATTGAAACTCCCGCGTAGTACTTGGATGCTGGTTTAAGATCTAATTTTACATTGGCAGTGTCGATTTCTTTTCCCGCGTCGATCGTGACTAAACATCTTGAGAAGCAGGCGGAGAGGGCGAGGACTTGTGAGAGGTACTGCGCATTAGTGTGAAGGTCTGCTGCAGTAGCGGATGATTGGACATTTTTGAAAAGGAGTTTTGCGAATCTTGGATGGAGAGTGGATTTATCATATTCAATGTCGACTCTTTTGAGAGGATTCCGTGGATTGACTTTTAAATTCTCTGAAAATATTCGAAAAAGAAGGTCTTGACCAGATTCCGCAGGCGCTGTTGAATCATTGTTAGCGGGATTAGTCACAGGATCTGAGTTTGAAGCTGAAGGGTTCATCTGAACTAAATTATTAAAAGATATTAAAGAAAAGTTTCGAAGTGAGCACGTAATAAAAGGTAGCTTAGAATCAGGAAATTGGGTGTATTAATCCTTTGTTGGATGTATTAATTTTGAGTATGAGCTTTAATATTCATGGATCCTGAGGTAAGGAGGCAACGAAGAATTTCATATTTCTTCGGGGAGATGGCTTGATTGAATTAAATGAGACGAATAGATTCAAAAATTAGTAGTTTTTAATTAGAATTCAGGCTATTTATTGATTTGATTCGATTTGATTTGATATGATCTGATTTATTATTCCAGGTGCCAATGGAAGGTGAGAATTATTTTGAAGAAAGTGGCAGCAATGCAATATTTCTTTGTTTCCAGTGAGAAAATGGATAGTTAGTTGTTGCTTCATTCAATTATCATACTTTGTATTAGTGATATCTTGGGGATGAGAATTCGTCTTGTCGCGAGTGTTTGGAAAATATTAAAACTCGTTTTGTTGAGTCTGCATAATTGGTGAGGCTACGAGAAGAAATGGGTTATATTAGAATCAATATCAATTTGGCAAGCTCAAAAACTAATCATAAGAATTAAAATTCTCATATAAAACCTTCTCATTTGACTTTGCCAGGATTTAGGAACTTGGATTGAAGCATTTTTCAGGAATTATCCCGTTTTCAAGTCATATTTTATATCTTAAAATAATGAGTAATCAATAATGACTAAATAATCGCAGTTTTCTCAGTATATACTTTAGTCATTCCTCTTAGGATGCTTGAGTAGTGCATGCCGATTCAGTTATTTTTGCTCTTTAAGAGCGCATGCCTCGATTTCTTTCAAGTAATCCGGAAAATAAACTGTTCAAAACATATCAGATTGTCAACCTAATATTTTTTTTATATGGCTATGAAATCAGTACAACGAATGCAGCTGCTCTTCACCTGAGTTGATGGAAAATTGCTTTGAGAAAGAGCTTCGGTTCGCTAGGTCTATATGAGAATATATCTAACTAGAAACTTTGCAGCCTAAGAGGGATTCTCTCTGGAGATTTTCTGACTTCACGATAGAGAAATATTTTATGGTTACAGATATATCCTTCTTTTCATCCTCTCCTCCCTTGTGAATTGTTATTATCTCAATAAAAATAACTCCAAACTTACTCTATAGACTGCGAATTCCATCATCATCATTAAAATTATAAAGACATCATGCATTTGCATTTTAACTTTTTCATTATTTTTAATTAATATAAATTACCATCATAATCGAGTGAAAAGATGATAAACTCACTAATACCGAATTCAGAGATACCCTTCAATAATATTGGTAAAATAATTTGAAAGTTTTTCAATTATCTCTGTTCAGCTTCAAAGAAATATCCAAAATATAACCTTTCAGCATTTTAAATATTCTCACGGCAAACCGGGCACCGAATGTCTTTGTTGATCCACGTGAAAATGCATTCTCTATGGAAAGCATACTTCAAATACGACACTGAACCTATGGCAGCCTTTTGAGTGAAATCTTCCCAGCAGATGGCGCAAGTATGATCTTTGATATGTTCAAATCTCTATTTCACCAATCTCGCAGCAATTATTTGCACTAAATCAGATCGAATATTGCCAACTTCTTCATAGCTACCGAAAAGCGCAGAGTAATCGAACAGAAGCAGAGGAAAGTACTCAACAACAGCAAATAAATCTTCACATTTTGAAGACGAATTAGTGTTCGGTGTATACTTCATGCTGTCATCAAACAACTCCACACACACAATGGCTAACACCAAATCGATAGTAAGATACGAGATGGTCATTCCCACAAGGACATCTGACAGGAAGGTCGAGTGTGTCTGTTGTGCAGTACACCCAAAAAAATTGAGACTGAGCATTGAAAAGTTTGTGCAACAAAGAAAGTTAATCAATCTGTCTTTCCATGACTGGTGATTACTGTTTGATGGCAGAGCCAGAAAGCAAATTAGTAAAATCGTGTATATTCCATAGAATAAACCGATGGAAATCAGTAGAAAGTGTGTAAGAGATGAAAGTACATAGCCAACCAGAGTATAGACGATTGTAATTCAAATCGAGTACAGAGCCATGACCGAGTTATATAATATGTATTGGTAGATCCAATAGGGAATTGGTGTCTTTCATTTCACGCAGGAACTGCGAGATGACGAATGCATATATATATAGAAAGTGGGTATCAGGAGGTTATTGATCCAGTGTTAGGTGCTCATTTTTGCGATGAGGATGAGTTGAACACAGCTTATTATGGAAAATAGCTCACAAAGGAGAGCAAAAAGCATCATGGCAGTGTTGTAGAACTCCAGCAGAGCCATCTGGATCGGAAATAGGAAAAACAATGAAACTGCACTCAGGTTTCCGCCGCGAGATATCCAATGAATTCATTCGTAATTTATTAATTTAAATTCAGAATAAATCGAATCAGTCGAAGAATATTGAATATTATCTTCTGAAAAGTACAGAGGGAAAAATGAATTGTGATTCTGGCTGGTAGAGAAAAGGAACGATGCTGAACGAAGCGTTCATCATTGCTTTTAGTTAATTTTGAGTTATTTAGAAGGTAACAAAGAAAAAGGGCTTTTGAGGCTAGATGGATCGATTCGACAAAAAATATTTTTGGTTCTTATTGAATGATGTATGTCGCAAAACACGCCACTCAAAATTTGTCTCATAGTTGAGGCGTTCCCAGGGCAGAAAATACTTCTTTTATCTTGAAAACACTCTGTCTCGCTTTTTGAATAATTCTGAAACAAGATATTCAAAATTTGGCAAGGGTATTGTGAGAGAAAACGTTTTTTAGTCTCGTTTTCCTCTTTCCCTTGTCTCGTAAAGAAGTTTGTTAAAATATGAGGCAGGGGACTAAGAACTTTCAGTTTTCGGTTAAAAATATGCTGAAAATTCGGATTCAAAGAAGATTTCGGCCACTGATAAAATTAATGATCTCTAACGTAGATATTACACAAAAACTGATAGAATTTTGAAGGCTCTTGTCTGAGACAGCATGTGTATTTTTAATGCGGGAGAGCCATTCGAAAATTAACTTGCTAGTACATGCATTGAAATGTGAAATAAGGTACTAATTCTCGTAGGTGAGTTAGTAATCAGAATCTTCATCTTAAACCCGGAAAGTTACCTCTATAAATAAAATGATTACGAGAGATATAGTATTTGGAATATCGATAAATTTACTCAACATATTCACCAAGCAAAGCTTTGTTAAATATATCTTATACTTTTTAATGCATGATTCGAGTTGTGTAGGTTTTAATGCTTCCTTACTAACTAAATTATTAGGAACAGAAGAGCTTTTCTGAAAGTATAGACGATCCAAGTTTCAAAAATAAATTATACCGAAATCAGTTCACCATAAAAATGGTCTCGCAATAAAAGGCGGCTACATACTTTTTGCAATAAATTTTGGCACTCTCTGAGCTCAAATCAACGTAAAACTTCGATAGAGAAGTCAACTCTATTGCATAAAAAATATTTGATGCTGAAATTCTTTTTTAGATTTTTAGATTAAGCTCGTAAAGGGCAGTATTTTATTTTATTGTTTTCTCCGGTTTGCCAACAGGTCATATCTATACATCGATTCATACCACAAAATATTTCCCTACTGACATGCTCTGTCTACCCAGAGCAAATAGCTAACGATAAGCATTAGTTACTAGATATCTGTTGCATCATATTTTCCACGCAATTGAAAACTTGGCTGCCTTAAGCGTTTCTCAACAAACATAATTTTTTGTCCGTCCACTGTGTATCATAGATTCAGGCTTAATTGCAGGCTGTGCTGCGATCGTTTCTTTGCCAGTGATGTGACGCAATAGGTTAGGAGCGTTTAAAGTGAAATAATATCCTACTTTCGAGTCTTTAGGATGCTCTTAATTGCTGTCCTGCAGTACATGGATCAATGTCTGTTATCCTTACCTCTTAGGCTTTCCTTTTTTTTTAGATAATTGTTTTCGAGCGATCGATTTGGCTATATCGGCATACATTTATGTGTCTACATAGGTTAACAGACAACATCGTGTAATCTAGTTTCCCTTGAATTTGTAAATCGTGTTTCTTCCTAAGCTAACCTAATGTTCGTTACAAAGAGAGAAGGCTCCATTCTCACTAAAGCGCGAATTACCTCACTTATGATGGGAAACACAGTCCATGGGATGCTAATCCCATTTCATTTACGACATTTTCATTCTCACACTCCACATTCTATAGAAGCAAGTGGCAATAAATTCAATAAATGCTCATTAGCTTTGAATGAGCAGCATTAAAATTCTAATTTTCAAAAAAGTTTATCAATTCCAAATTCGAATTTTATTTAGTACGTCATAACCGATTTATTATATTCAGGAAACCATTGGCAAATTCTTTATCATTGAAGGAAACACACTGGTAAATATCATAAAAGAAATTATAAAAAACATCACGTTAGGCCTTCGAAACCCCCTTAGTCTTTGAGCCCTTCTTTCCAACGAAAAAATCCAAGTCAATATCCTTTCAAGGACGATCCCTTGACAAATTTTCTATTTGACTCATCCTCTTTGTATATCTGCAAGAACGTTATGTTTAATGCGTAAAAAGTTTTTTATTAAGGCTCATCGCGGAGAATTGTTAGAGCGTTAAAACAATAATTTTCGCGAAGCAAAATTAAATTTTATTGGTCAGAATCTCTCAATTTTCCAAGACCCTGAAGTTTTAAATTGCAAAAAGCTATTATGCAATTTCAAATAGAAATTAAAATCCAAATGATAAATCCCTACCTCTCAAACTCCTTTTTGAATCATAACCTTGCAGCCCGAGGCGACCCCTACCAACAATTGCTCTCTGCAAACTTGCTCAGCCAAGAACTCATCCGCAGTTACGTCTCCAACCCGCTCTTCCCACCACTGCAGCATCTTCTACTAAAAAATCTGCAATTCGCTGGAACTAACCCTCTCTCTCTACCTACAGCCTCGATTCCGCTGGTAACTCAGCCTGGGATAGCGGAAGCAGGGGTTTACAGCGTGATCAAGTCGCAAACTCCTGTTCAAACGATGAAATCAAATTATTTAGCTAAAAGCAGCCAAGCGCTATCAACTCAGCCTGATGTAAGTACTCTGATAATTTCTCTTTGATAATTTTCTTCGAAAAGGCATCTCAATGGACTCCTCCTGTGATTCAGAGGGCCAAGAAGGCTTATGAAGGAACCACGAGCGGAGCAAGCGGAGAAAAGACTCAAGCGCCTACTTCGCCATCCCAGTCGAAAGAAGGGAATATGAAGAGGAAAAGGCGAACGGCGTCGGAGATAGTAAGGGAATTCAAGTGTCCAGTTCCGGATTGTTATAAATGCTATGGGTGAGTAGTCTGATCGCTTTCATTGGAATCCTGATAAATTTTATTTAGGTCGACGACATCGCTTAAAGCTCATATCAAATTAAAGCACACAAGTACGATAAGCGCGCCAAGGATCCAAGAGATATGGAGTTTTCTCGACAGAATACCAGAGAAGAATGGAACTGAAGCGTGTCAACCTAATTAAATGGACCTATGATTAAAACGCATCGAATTGTGGAGGAAAGAATGATTTAAATGCTTTTTGCTGCTCTTAATTCGAGGGGCAAGGAGCGACCGTATGGTCTTTCCTATACGGGATATACTATCTAGTTCTTCTAATAATAAAGTGAAATATTTGTTTTCTTGTTCGATAGAACACCTTTTCAGCTTAACAATTGAGTTAGAACTACGTTCTCTCTCTCTGGCTAATTTTTTTACATATTCCCTGAGTAGGATTTGAAAGTTAACAAAACATTTAACGTTCCAAAATCGAGTCATTTTTGTTGCAATGAGGCTTGAACTAAGGCTTATTTTCCAATGTAAGGGAGCTTATGATAGATAGGAATAGATTTGAAATATGCCGGTATTTGTGAGGAATTTAAGTGAATTCATCTAGTACCCATACGTTTGTTCTTATATTGTGTCTGCAAAGATAGATTAATAGCATGGTCTATGTGCGAAGCGCTAGTTTGGTATTTGTACTTAGCCAGTATGATAATTTGGGATCGAAAGATCAATACGGAAACCGAGGTAAGTGAATCACGCGAATTAGAGCATTTAACGCAGTGCAGCGCAAGAACTTCTATCCCCGCAATGTAATTATGCTATTTGATTAAGACCAAACAACAGCAAAAACTTTTCTGAAGATAAAAACTGATTTGGAGTCTCATTTTCGGTTCTGATTATTCTAAAGTATAATAAATATTCTCTCAAAGCGGTACTACTTATTTTTCAGCAAAAACTTCAAACTGATGAGAGAATTAAATTAGTCAGAGTCAATCCGTAACTAGCAGTAGGATGTCCATAAACTCAGCTAGGCACTTAAATCTTGAAAAATGAACAAAGGAAAAGATTTTATTCTGAAAGCACTCTCAGAGACGCACTCTTTGCTCTCCATGTACGTTGCATGACGTTAATCAATACTACAAGAAAGTAAATCATTTGTTCCGAATATACATTCATCCTTTAATATTATCAAAATAACTACTTTTTATTTGTATTGCAAAGTATTTTTTCCAGGATTGTTGAAAATTAGACTCCGAACTAGTATTTAAAATTGATAGTTATTTATTGAAAAGAAGAGTCAAAAAGAGTGTATATCCATCTTATTCCAATATGTAATTGAGTCTGAGTACTCAAGTCTAGTGATTCTTATGAAATCTCATGATCTAATTGAAAAGCATGAGTCAGCGGATTGTCAAGTTTTCATCATGTTATTATTGTAAGAAAAATTCAATGTATCGAGATCATAATTAACAAAGCTTTTCAACCTATGTATCATTATTACCTTAATGATAATTCAATATTGTTTTACCCAAGTTCAAAAATTCAGCCTCTTATTATTTCCAATTACCTTTTTCAATTAGAACGAACGTTTGTCTTGTTATAGTTTACCAACTTACCACTACCTTTCATTTTCAATCATTACACCTGAGTTTAGCATTACAAATTTACCATTATCCTTATCTGAGTCTACATATCGCTAGACGCATTACCTGAATCTTAATTTGAAAATTTTTAATAAATTAATTATTACTTCTTTTTCTGAGCGAGTTAATTAATAATATGCAAGTCCTATAGGAATCTCCATAGGAATCATAATGCTATCTGATTTGATCCTAAAAAACAGTCAAATTAGTCATTAGACCTATAGTCCTAAAGATCCTTATACGGATACACGGGTTAATTAAGTTCACTTTCTTTCATTGCAAACTCACATAATAGAGGTCAAATTAGTAAATTAGGCTTAAGTTTAATTGCTTTATTGAGGTCACACTTCGAAGGATGGCAGCCTAATTCATTTCCAGTAAGACCACTGATTTATATGAAAAATTTGCTTACTTAGCAGACTCCGGATCAAGTATATCAAGGTAGTAGCAAAGGTCACCAGCAAGCCCTAGCATCAGACTGTATGGATAATCTGGCGTCCCTTTCACAAGCCGATTTCCAGGGTCATAACTTGAGATCGTCTTCATGATATTCTTATCATTCTTGACCAAAGCAAACTGATAAGCCCTCATAAGCCATTTTTCATTCTTCGTGTATCTACAATGCCTCATTAGAGAAATAAAGACTATGAGTAATCTTACTTAAACAGCGAGAGGAAAGTGTATCCATTGCCCGAAATCCCATGGCATAAGCCAAAGCCTTTCTTTAATAAACCTCTCTGCCAGACAAGTTCACCCGCCTTAATCGCAGCGTCAAAAAGACTCTCGCTAATTGAGTCAGTTGGGAACACCTCAGTTCCTTTCAACAGCGCCTGGACCACTCCAGGAGCTCCATGGCACATTTGGACCAAGCTATCTTCTTTCAGGCGCTTTATACTGCTCGGGAAATTCCCTGAGGGCAGTTGGATACTTATCAAGAACTGAAGAGATGCTTTGCATGCCAGCTTCAACTTCGTTGCTAGAGCGCTGTGTTTACTATCAAAATACGCTTTATTCTGCTGGTATGCAGTCAGTATCATGTATAAAACTCCCGCGAGACCATGCACTCCGCCTATATATTCTTTCTCATGGAAATAGTAAACCAACCGAAAATCTTTCGGAAGTTTTTCAAGGTCAACCTCCTTTCCGTAGTCTTTTAATCCTTGTGCTATTAGCAACTCGACAAGTTCGGCAATATCTCCTTGAAGATTCACCTTGAACCCCTCTACGGCAGTCTCACTGAATAGTCCTTGAATTGCAAGGAGTCCGTACAAGTAGCCAGCAACACCGTACAGAAATTCCATCGGGAAGGTCATTTTCCCACCGGTTATATACTTTTTCAGATCTACTAACATATCCACCCAGCTGATAAAGGCTTTTGAGTCGTTCTGGTAGTAAGCGACTATCGCTGCATAGACATAGAAGCCTGCAGGGCCCATCGAGCATGATATCCTCAATTTCTTGTATCTTAAGGCCTCAGCGGCGTAAGTCTCTAATGATTTCACTGAAATAGTAGCGATTTCTAATAGTTTGCTGTTGTTTCCAAGCAACGGGAGCTCTTGGGTTAATTTTTCGAACGCTGGAGCAAATTTACTCAGAGATTTCGAGTTTTTGAGTTTTTCCGCAGCCATGAGCAGCTTAACGTACAGTCCAAGATACCCTGTCGCTCCTTCATAAATAGAGATATCGACTGAAGTTTCGGATGACTTGGAGCAGATGCCTCGGGTTTCTTCTGGTTTTATCTTGTGTGTAAATCTCTCGAATTCTTGAGGTGAGGTTGAGATAGGGATTTAAAAGGATCGGAAGTACCTGATCGAGTCAGAGCCAGCAATGTTTGCTGGATTTTAGCAAAGTCTATAGAGTCCTTTTCACAGGGAAGGTCGTGCTGAATGTGATTCTCAGATTCCATGAATTTAGATCTTTCTAAGAATTAATTAAAAGCCAAAAATCCATTTATTATTCGCTATAAAATTCTATTCGAATGTAGGAGATCTGCCAAAAGGCATCGTGGACAAAGCTGGGTACTTATCGTGTCTAATAAATGAGTCGCTGGCTCAGTCGATGATGGTAGAAGTTGGGTAGTAGCTTTTCATAGAGGATTGGCTGGATTTATAATTGAGAAATTTGATAGAAAGACATTATTTTGTTGTTTTGTTTTCTGTATTTCAAGCGGGTGATACAAATATTTTCTATTCGTCAAGTTTGCAGCAAATTATGATGAAGGGAAGTATACAGCTAATAAACTTTTGCTATAGAATTGTATATTTTGTATATGAAGGGCGATTTGATTTTCGCCTTTATTAAGAGTCTTCTTACAAAGTTGGGTAAGAGGCCATCTTTTGGATACCGCAGATACCGTCACCATCTTGGATACCGATGTAGACGTGACCCTTATTACCCCATGAGGTACCCCAGGAGTTTCTGACGATGTAGTATGGTGGGTTGGCGGTAGCATCGAAACCAACAGCAACAACACCGTGGTCAAGATTGGTTCCGCAAGAGTCATCATTGATGACACCGCTGGAGTAGGATTGGAAGGTGTAGGTGTCGGCTTCAATGGCGACAGAGACTGGTTGGACAGTAAGAGCGGCCTTGAGGGCTTCAGAGCTGCCAACTTTGACATCAGTGTAGCCGGTGATTGGGGCGTTTCTGGTGGTTTGCTTGGTGTTGCAGGTGCCATCAACAGCAGTGTATGGGTATTCCTTTTCAGTGGCAATACCTTTTTTGGCAATGATGTATTGGAAACCGTTGTCCATAAGACCACCGTTGCAACCTTCATTTCCGTATGAGCCAGAGCAGTCAACGAGTTCTTGTTCAGAGAGGTCCATAAGGTTATTCTTGAGGACGGAGAAGGCACCTTCAACGGCACCGATGGTGGAGAAGGCCCAGCAGGAACCGCATTGTCCTTGGTCCTTGGCAGGGTTCATCTTGTCTCTCCAGTCAGCCTTGTCAGCAGCGGCACCGACAACGGTGGCGTTGGTGTTCTTGGTCTTTTGGAGCTTCAAACCGAGGTGGGTGGCGGTGAATTCTTCGTTGGTGAGGTGGGTGAAGGCGTTGAGGCCGAGCTTGTAGGATTTGCCGAGGGCGTTGTGCTTGTTGATTCTGGCGTAGTTGGAGGCGAAGACCTTGAATCTGTAGTCATCTTCAGCAGCACCGACCTTGATGCCGTATTCAGCCTTCCATTGGTTGTAGATGTTCTTCAAGCCAGTTGCTGGGGTAACTGGTTGGTTTCTGAAGAGGAAGAAGCCGGCGGTAAGGGTACCGACGACGGCGAGAGCAATGATAACAGTCTTTTGCATTTGAAATTCTGTTTTTGATATTGATTATAAATATTGTCAATCGGCAGCTTAAATAGACGTACGTGTTTATTGATAAAAACCTAAAATGGATCAGGATCAAGAGCATTGCTGGATTAATCGTTATTAACTCTTTATTTAGACTCCAATGCCTACATAGGCCCACGTGTAGTTCTTCTCCTTTGAATCATGCAACCTCAGATCTCACTCAGCCACTCCTCTCCATTGAGAAATATGACGTATTTCAGCGAATTTGAGCTGATTTTAATTTCGACCATTTGAGTTCCCGTTCGAAAAAAATCGGAAGGATCGATCAGATTGAGGCGAAACAGCTTCCTGGCAATCCCCAGAGACGGTACCATGAGTATCGCAGCGAAAGAGCCTCGCAAGACCAAAAATTTTTGAAATATTGAGAATTATTGGAGACTATCTGGCCTGGATACTACTTGGGATTTTCCGCGGGCCGCTTAGGTGGTGATTGAGGAGACCAATCTGAGTGCTACGGAGACTCAAAACGCTGATAATCCCGAAAAAAGCAGCTTTTCGTCTCATTCTTCATTTACCCAATCATTAGGATCCGGGGCAGCTTCCTCTGAAATGACGGAGGATTCATAGCCTATCCTCTTTGTCAAAGTATTTCATGAACGAAAAACTCAAAAATTAGCAAATATGTTATCATTGACTATCGTTTTAAATCTCACTCTCTCCCTCAAAATGATGAAATTAATTATATAAATGTACTTAAAGTTAGGACATCTCTCAACATTCAAAGCTTTTTGTCAGCTAATACCATGATTGACCCTATAGGAATAATGGTTAAACTCCCATAACTTCTGATAAAGAGAATTTTAAGAGTTCCTTAAACTCTCAATCTTCTAGAAGAATTTCAGTAAAATCCCAATATTTTCGATTTTTCAAGTTTATAGCAAATTATGATGAAGGGAAGTATGCAGCGAATAAACTTTTGCTATAGAATTTTAGATTTTGTATATGTAGGGCGTTTTGATTTTCGCCTTTATATAAGAGTCTTCTTACAAAGTTGGGTAAGAAGCGGCCATTTGGATACCGCAGATACCGTCACCATCTTGGATACCGATGTAGACGTGACCCTTATTACCCCATGAGGTACCCCAGGAGTTTCTGACGATGTAGTATGGTGGGTTGGCGGTAGCATCGAAACCAACAGCAACAACACCGTGGTCAAGATTGGTTCCGCAAGAGTCATCATTGATGACACCGCTGGAGTAGGATTGGAAGGTGTAGGTGTCGGCTTCAATGGCGACAGAGACTGGTTGGACAGTAAGAGCGGCCTTGAGGGCTTCAGAGCTGCCAACTTTGACATCAGTGTAGCCGGTGATTGGGGCGTTTCTGGTGGTTTGCTTGGTGTTGCAGGTGCCATCAACAGCAGTGTATGGGTATTCCTTTTCAGTGGCAATACCTTTTTTGGCAATGATGTATTGGAAACCGTTGTCCATAAGACCACCGTTGCAACCTTCATTTCCGTATGAGCCAGAGCAGTCAACGAGTTCTTGTTCAGAGAGGTCCATAAGGTTATTCTTGAGGACGGAGAAGGCACCTTCAACGGCACCGATGGTGGAGAAGGCCCAGCAGGAACCGCATTGTCCTTGGTCCTTGGCAGGGTTCATCTTGTCTCTCCAGTCAGCCTTGTCAGCAGCGGCACCGACAACGGTGGCGTTGGTGTTCTTGGTCTTTTGGAGCTTCAAACCGAGGTGGGTGGCGGTGAATTCTTCGTTGGTGAGGTGGGTGAAGGCGTTGAGGCCGAGCTTGTAGGATTTGCCGAGGGCGTTGTGCTTGTTGATTCTGGCGTAGTTGGAGGCGAAGACCTTGAATCTGTAGTCATCTTCAGCAGCACCGACCTTGATGCCGTATTCAGCCTTCCATTGGTTGTAGATGTTCTTCAAGCCAGTTGCTGGGGTAACTGGTTGGTTTCTGAAGAGGAAGAAGCCGGCGGTAAGGGTACCGACGACGGCGAGAGCAATGATAACAGTCTTTTGCATTTGAAATTCTGTTTTTGATATTGATTATAAATATTGTCAATCGGCAGCTTAAATAGACGTACGTGTTTATTGATAAAAACCTAAAATGGATCAGGATCAAGAGCATTGCTGGATTAATCGTTATTAACTCTTTATTTAGACTCCAATGCCTACATAGGCCCACGTGTAGTTCTTCTCCTTTGAATCATGCAACCTCAGATCTCACTCAGCCACTCCTCTCCATTGAGAAATATGACGTATTTCAGCGAATTTGAGCTGATTTTAATTTCGACCATTTGAGTTCCCGTTCGAAAAAAATCGGAAGGATCGATCAGATTGAGGCGAAACAGCTTCCTGGCAATCCCCAGAGACGGTACCATGAGTATCGCAGCGAAAGAGCCTCGCAAGACCAAAAATTTTTGAAATATTGAGAATTATTGGAGACTATCTGGCCTGGATACTACTTGGGATTTTCCGCGGGCCGCTTAGGTGGTGATTGAGGAGACCAATCTGAGTGCTACGGAGACTCAAAACGCTGATAATCCCGAAAAAAGCAGCTTTTCGTCTCATTCTTCATTTACCCAATCATTAGGATCCGGGGCAGCTTCCTCTGAAATGACGGAGGATTCATAGCCTATCCTCTTTGTCAAAGTATTTCATGAACGAAAAACTCAAAAATTAGCACATATGTTATCATTGACTATCGTTTTAAATCTCACTCTCTCCCTCAAAATGATGAAATTAATTATATAAATGGACTTAAAGTTAGGACATCTCTCAACATTCAAAGCTTTTTGTCAGCTAATACCATGATTGACCCTATAGAGAGAGGGGTTTACTTATATAGCTTCTGATAAAGAGAATTTTAAGAGTTCCTTAAACTCTCAATTTTTCAGTATAATTTAATTAAATTATCAATAATCGTTTTACTGAAAATTAAACAAATAAAAGTGAAAAAAAGCTCTTATTAACCAGGAAATGAAATTGGTATCAATTACATTCAATGCCATCTCCAAAGCTAGAGAGGTGGTGAACTCAAGAGTGTGACGTGGAGAGCCTCACCCAACCAAAAAACGGCTGATTCATGCCTAATATGACTTGATGGCGTCTGCTCCCCTTTTGAGCAGGTTCATGAACAAATCAAGTGGATTTGGGCCATTTCTTGGAGATTCTTGGCCAAGCTCGAGGTTGCGCTTTTCGCGCGCCTCATACTCTCTTAAACAAAGGAGTATTTTGATACATTTTCAATTTTTGTTTTTCGTCGCTAACTATCTAAATAACGTTATTTTGATTGTTTTTTCCTAATTCAGGATTTTAATACGTAGCAAAATACGTCGAGGAGATCACGCAACAAGGAAATTTTGCTATATAATTATTTTTTAAAGTTTGATGTGCATATTCAATTTGGCTACATAAACCTTCTTACAGGTTTGGGTATGAAGCCATCTTTTGGATACCGCAGACACCCTCACCGTCTTGGATACCGATAAGGACGTGTCCTTTGTCACCCCATGAGGTACCCCATGAGTTTCTGACAATGTAGTATGGTGGGTTTGCAGTGTCGTCATAACCGACAGCAACAACACCGTGGTCAAGGCTGGTTCCGCAAGAGTCATCATTGATGACGCCAGAGGTGTATCCTTGGAAGGTGAAAGTGTCGGCTTCAATGGCGACAGAGACTGGTTGCTTTTGAAGAGCAGCCTTAAGGGCGCTGGCGTCATTTTCGGTGACATCAGTGAAGCCAGAGATTGGGGCGTTTCTTGAGTATTTGGAGCTCAAGCAGTCACCATCAGTGGCAGTGTAGGTGTAGTCCTTTTCGAGGGCAATACCCTTGGAGTCCTTGATGTAAGAGAAGGCTTGATCCATGAGACCACCGTTGCATCCTTCATTTCCGTATGAGCCAGAGCAGTCAACGAGCTCTTGTTCAGAGAGGCTCATGAGGTTCTTGTTGAGGACGGAGTGAGCACCCTCGACGGCACCAATGGCAGAGAAAGCCCAGCAAGATCCGCATTGTCCTTGGTCCTTGACTTCGTTCATTTGGGATCTCCAGTCAACAGGGCCATTCTTCACGAGTGGCAATTTGGAGAAGTTTCTCTTGGTGTTCTTTGGAACTCTGAAACCGAGGTGGGTGGCAGTAAATTCTTCTTGGGTGAGATGAGTGAATGGGTTAAGGCCGAGCTTGTAAGATTTTCCGAGGGCGTTGTGCTTGTTGATCTTGGCGTAGTTGGAAACGAAGACCTTGAATCTGTAGTCATCTTCAGCAGCACCGACTTTAACTCCGTAGGTGGCTTTCCATTGGTTGTAAACTGCCTTCAAGCCACTGACTTGAGTGACAGGCTTGCTTGGGTAGAGGAAATAGCCGGCGGTAAGGGTACCGACGACGGCGAGAGCAATGAGAACAGTCTTTTGCATTTGGAATCCTTTTTGAGGTCGTTTATTAAACACTCACACTTTCGTCAATAAATAGTCAAAAAATATTTTAATAAAATTTTTCAGACTGACTCAAGATTGGGCCAGTGATTTTCAGAATAACCCCGTGACGTAACTTTCGAATCAAATCTTCCTCAACTTGCTGAGTATAACTGCCTATCAGCAAAATGAATCACCCAAACCTTTCTCTCTCCTTCACTTTAATCAGTTCAAACTCGTACAACTAATGAGACTCTACTGAAGACTCAATGGAAAACTCTACCAAGACTCCACCAAAAATCAATTAGATCTGATCGGACCATCTTCAGAGAAATGTTCAAATAAAGCACCCTTTATCACACATATTTGAAGTTTCAAGGAGGTTCTTGCATATTAACCCAACGAATTGCTTGAAATCGTGACTTACGAACTTTTCTGTTCAAATTCCACAAATGGATCATCGAAAAAAACTTCGCAAAAACCCTTGTTTTAGCAAACCAAACAGAAAGTAAAGGAAGAGGCTCACTTATTTGAGAGGAAGGCGTGGCTAGTCGGCATGAAGAAGACCATCAGCTCAGAAAAAATTCAAAATTTATCAAAAATGTCTCAAAAGGAGGATTTAATCGGTCAGTTGGAGGAATAACGAGCTGATTTCAATGAATCATACCTTCTTTCGTTCAATAGCAAGCAATATTATTGAAAAATGCATGATTTTTTCTGTTTTCATTCATCATTTCAATGCCCTCTTTTCATAATTGTGCATATTGGATTCAATTAACAATGAATTACAGCTACAAAGCACAATAAATCAACTTACTGAGAGATATTTAGACAAAATTTTACGTGCCCATCTATGTTTTTAGATATGACTAAGCCTTAGAGAACTTAAAATTTTTTCAGTCACCAACTTAGACTAAAATTTTCAGCTAAGGTCAATATAGAGGTCCAAGCAAATAGTCCTACTTGCAGGCAAACAAATTAGAAATGAAAGGATCTTTTAAAATTCGCGAGGCGAGATTCGGGAGCTGGAATTTAAAATTCTGGTTTTAGAAGGCTCTGAGCTGTTTAAATTCAAGATGTTAATTTTTCCTGAGGATTGAGGGTAAATAAGGATATTATAACGCAATCCTAGCGGCAGTGTTCTCAAATGGATTCAATCCTTGAGCACTTTAACTGCTTCTAGCCCAGGAGTACAGTTAGGACTGTCTACATCTTAATGTTGGCTTATCTATTAATCATATTCATCTTACAATGAAAAGTGAAGCTAGAATTATTCTTTAATGGGAGAATCATTGAGAAATCGACTGAGATACGAGTTTAAGAACCGAATCTCTATCATGGCTTGGCAATTTAGATGAAAATGTAATGAATTAGTGATAATGCTACTATAAACTATGCATAAGATCAGAATAATGCCTTTGAACGAGAAGTAATCTCGGATCCTTGAGAAGTTACTTACTTTTGTAGGTTTTCATGGGGTTAACAAGAATATTAGACGACTACGACGTTTCAAAATTTTCATTTTTAATGGAGAGTTAATTTGATCTCTGAGACTCACAAAGCAGCTAACCATCCATTACTATCAAGGTACCTTGCTTTCATGGAGATGTGCAGGCAAAGAGTCGTTCAAAACTATACTAAGTCCACGAAGTCTATGGCTTAATGAAACAGATTGGATTCAAACGTCTGGAAAACGCAATCTATGAAGATAACTTCAATGAATTTGATATCATCCATCGAATAACGTAAGCATACTACGTTTCATGTAAACTTCGATGAGTATAACAATAACCTCTCAAGAATCACCAAATCGTTAACTTCTACTGGAAGAAAACCTTTGTTTGCGCCATTCTCCAAGCCTGAAGAGCTAATTTACACTATTGTCCCCCCAGATAATTGACTAAGTCCGCTTAGTATGAATTTAATATCAGAATAACTGACATATTGATCTTGCTGCTCTAATGGATGACGAAAATAAATGGCATTAAGAGGAAAAAATCCTTCAAGAGAGCATAGGCATCCAGCGAAGCTTGATCCTTTTCTACGGTGCAACGGAGATGAGTGGATTAACTCATTCAAATAAGCGAGGGTTCATCTGGGATCTTAGTTTAATCGAATCAGAATTTTTGCTCTTGAATCAAATTAAATTTCATAGGGGTACATACCCGTGAAGGGCCAGCAGTAATACCTAAGCAAAGTTTTAATGGAGTCTATATATCTGTTGTGTATGAGCTGTATTCATGTGTGTTTTAAGCCAATTAGAAGTTCAATTTTTCGACGACCGCCTTTGTGAAAAAGGTTTTAAGCTTAAAATGCCGGAAATTTTAAGATAGTCCCGAAAGTGTAAGTAGTACTAGGAATGGCTATGATTACATGATAGGAAATGGCTCTAAGAGCCAATATTTGCGCATTCGGACCCCAAGGTCTTGAGAAAAGACCGAAATTAAACGCTCCGAAACTCCATGCTGACATTTCCTGAGGAAAAGTGGAGAAGAGCACTCTAGAAGGCATAAAAAGACAACTTAGAGGCACATATCGAAGGTCAAGCAGAAGAGAGAACACATTTTAGGCGAAGTTTCCAATAAGCTTTGAAAATTATTCAAAAAACCTTTGATAATTTGGAGAATTTTTGATTCAGTCAGGAGACATTGGGGTTCTTAGGCCTCTTCCGAGTCTGAAGCAAGCTTAAGATCTTTAGAAAGGATGAGTTTTGAAAAAGGCTACTATACAGTCTATAGAATATGCGGCGTTTGTGGCCAGCGCAAAGGGTAATTACTGCTTAAAATCAACTGCTACAATTATTCTGGCCAGTTGAATGAAATCGATTATTTAAAGACGAGGTAGATTGTGATAATAATCAATTTCATAAAACAAATTTCAGATGCAAAAGAACGTCCTTATTGCTCTCGCCATCGTCGGTACC
>ENA-UOUE01000914-UOUE01000914.1-compost-metagenome-genome-assembly--contig:-NODE-914-length-21558-cov-20.095154_pt1 | contig 21558 bp, 15 predicted proteins | sample MGYA00238146_ERZ747223 | MGnify/ENA primary metagenome ERZ747223 (study PRJEB28781, sample SAMN06268865) | compost metagenome | isolation source: single cell | place: USA: California, Emeryville, Joint...
TTTTTCCGATTGTAAATCACTATTAGTTCTACTTACCGCGTTTCAATTGCGATGATAACATGCTTTTAAGTAAAACTTGCTCTGTCTCTTTTTCGTTGTCGAAATATCTGAAAAATAAAAAATGAGTTTTCAGAATGTGTTCCCATTGCTTGGTAAAGCATGCCTTTTAAGGAGGTTCGATGATATACTCAACATTTTCGACTTATCTCGAGCATTGAAACACATGCTTCTTGAGAACCAGTTGAGTCACTTATCAGATGTTAATTCTGACAGAGCCTGGAGCTGGTTAGCGTGATTATTTGATTTTCAGTAAATCCGTGATTATTTTTCCTTCTCATTTTCGTGATTTGGAAATTAATTTCCAGTAAATGCCCTCTCTTAATTAATTCTCATGAAGCAATCCTATTTTAATTTTAACTCATCGAGAGTCAGTAGATTGTCACTGAATTGAGTAGTCTTAAATTCATTAATCAATCACCCTTCAAAAGTAAAAGAGGCCAATGGCACCTATTTATCCCATCTCACACGCTGACATCGCCAGCAGAAAGCTCACACTTGAGAATAAGATTATATATCTCCACTCAAATTACTGCAAATCTATGATCTTAACCGTCTTACCGTGGAGTTAGCTCCACGGGCTTTGTCGAATAAACTCATCATAAACTCGATTTTAGGTACTTTAATCAAAATTATCACTACTAATAAGTCTAATGTGTTTTTCAATTTTTTTAATTCTATCAGTAGCTTAGAAAAGCATCGAACATCTACGAATTTGACCACTGTTCCTGAGATTCAGTAGAGGGATTCGAGAAAGAGGAATTATGAGAATATTTATACAGTATCGAAGGAATCAGTAAAGAAATAGACATAAATTTTCTGAATGAAAAGTTTCGAATTTATCGAACGAATTGGGGGTTGCTGAAGAGAACCTTTCGCAATCAGTAAAGCAAAGCCATTAAAATTAATTCAAAGCAAAAAAACCATTACCACGCCGAAGTATTCCGAGCGTTTATTTATCAGTGTCTGAGAGTCTTAGCAGACTTCCGATTAATATTGTTAAAAAAACTCTCAATTAACAAAAACTATTTGACTGCCTATCAATGAGTCTCTCTCATATTCCAGACATTGATGATACTCAAGGTAAACACCATTGTTCCGCCTTTTCTGACTCCCACTCAGAAAACTCTACTACCAATGAAATTAGAGTGACCGACAGCAATATTAGCTCATTCCACTCTTTCTCGAATTTTCCAACCCTGAACAGTTTCTCCGAAATCAAGGAAGATATGCCGATTATGAGAATCAGCAGCATGGACCGCATCCGAATGAATCTTAAAAGTAACAATCTTTTCAAAAGTTCGTGCCTGATGGTGGGTTTTATAGACAAATTATCGATTTCAGTGCCTTTTGATGGTATTAGTAGAAGTACCCAAAGCAGCAGAAAAGACTCACACAGTAAGCTATTCATTACCAAAAAATCATAGAATTAATCATTTTTTCTAAAGCTGCAACGTCTCTGGCTGATGAGCTTGACGAATTCGTGATCAGCCCGCAAAGAGAAGAGTTTATCAACGTACTTAAACAACGACAATTGATCCCAGCGGAATCACTGAAGAAAAGAGAGCATATTCAGCTACTCAGTAAAAATTTATTTGATTAAATAAAGTCTTACTGAATTTGTTCATCAGATAACATCGGAGAGCTAATTCGAAAGGAACTGGTTCAGAACAATGCGTTGGAACCCCAGTGCGACACCATTTTTTTCTCGTTCGGAGGATTTTGGAACATTTTTGAAAAGAAAAGTACTCTGGGGCAGGGCTGCTCCGGAGTTGTTAACAAATGCTGCAGAAGATCTAACCCTTCACAGGAATACGCCGTGAAAGTCGTTAATACTAACGGCGATGAAGAGTTGATACTCAAGGTAACGCGTCTGTTTGTAATGTTCATAAACTTAATTTCCCCTATAGACGATCCAGGAATACAAAAACTACAGAGGACTGAATCATAAAAATATCGTTAATGCCTATGAGCTCCACATTGACTTGCTAACCAAGAAGACCTACTTGCTAATGGAGCTGGCAAAAGGGAGAGAACTACAAAGCCATCTCGCTTCAAGAGCCAGATTTGATGGTAAAAAATAACTTTACTGGAAGGCAATTGTGCTAATCGTGCTTTATTAAAAAGAAAAAACCGCTTCAAGAATCATCAGAGAAGTTCTCTGCGGAATTCAGTACTTGCACTCTCAAGGCGTCGTCCATAGAGATATCAAACTCGAGAATATCATCGTCTCAGAGGACTACAAGGAAGTGAAGATCGCTGACTTGAACGTCTCGAAATTCTTTAACAAGAAGCAAGGCGAATATTTCCCTGACCGCCGTCATAATTACCAGATGTGGACATACACCGGAACGGTCGCTTTCCTCCCTCCAGAAGTATTCCTCGATCTCGAATACACCGAGTCTATTGACATCTGGGGAGTCGGCGTCGTGCTCTACACGATGCTATCGGGAAAATTGCCTTTCCGATCTGAATAGTAATCAATTCACTAGTTAATTCAAGTTTCTTACCTTTAAATTTATATAGTCAAGATGATCTCATCGACAAAATCAAAAAAGCAGAGGTGAAATTCCAAGGAGTCATTTGGGACGGCGTCAGTAGTGAGGCCAAGAAGCTGATTACTTGCCTCTTGGAGAAGGATGTAAACAAACGATATACCATAGTAGAGGCGTTGACTCACCCTTGGCTAAATATGTCAAGAGGGAGAAAGGCTCCTGTGAACTCATCGACGACAACTCCGATAATTTCGAAGAGCCAACTTCCCATTTCAAAGAACACGTCTAAATTGCAGCAATTGCTTGATCAATGGCTGATTCCAAGGAAAACGATTTCTCTGTAACTGCGCAATCTCCCTCGTAGCGAAGGAGCGAGATTGGTGTATAAAGGAAGAATTCCGAGATTTTATTATATATCTGTTCGTTTTAAATGTGAAAGGTAATCAATAGGCTGTCACTAATTATTAAGTTTTTGTTTACAAATATCGTTCACACCTCCGGAGAGGGTCACCTTCGACCACTTGAGGGGGGATGCATGTTTTTTAAAATTCTATGATTATTTTTATCTGCACGAATTATTAGTAACAAATCCGATTGCCTGCTAAAGAGACAAAAGAAAGTTGGAAGACTCAAGGAACCGGAAAGTTTTGTCTCTTTCAAGGTGGTCGGATTAAAATCAGCTTTATATTTTCATACTTCGAGTTTTTTCCCTTAAATGCATTGCTCCTCAAAGGAGGCTAATTTAATCGTATAATCACGTAAATTTTTTCATAACTCGTCGTCAGCCATAATTCCCAAAAAGTCAAAACGTAAATGATGAACACATCGAACTTTATGTCTGATCGTTTTTTTCTTCTAAGTGAGATGCCTTTATTGCCCCTTAGTTGTTAGATTCGTTTCGACTCTGTAGTAGAACCATCAGAATTATAAGAAAGGAGAAGTCAAATTCGGTTTATTTTGAATAAATTTACTTTGAAACAATAAAAAAGCAATGGATTTTTCAAAACTTCGGAAATACACAACGAAAGGTCAGGATATTTACGTCACTCCCAAAGAGGGCAAGCATACAGAGACACTGGTATGGATGCATGGACTCGGTGATACTGCTGAAGGTTGGTTTGATGTGTTTTATTCTGGAATTAACGGAATTTTGCCTGTCACTGAGGTATTTTCAACGCCCGCTGCCTTTTATAACATCACTATCACACAATAGACGACGAAAGTTGTGCTTCTCACAGCCCCATCGGCTAGCGTCACTCTCAATGGAGGCATGATTATGCCTTCTTGGTACGACATCAAAGACCTGAGCTCACGAAACTTTGAAAGATCATTTGGACTCGAGGAAGTTGAAGAAAATTCAAAAAGAATCACAAAAGTAATGGACGAAGAGCTAGATCAGCTTGGTGAGTCAACTAAATTGTTTATTGGTGGTTTCTCTCAAGGTTGCGTTATGTCCTTTCATTGTGGGCTGGGGTACACAAAGACCTTAGGTGGAATTATGGGATGCAGCGGTTATCTCTTCCCAATGACGAAGGAGTCTAAAGCAAACGAAAAGACACCGATCTTTTTGTCACATGGAGCAGACGATGAACTCTTGCCTTATAAGGCATGTAAAGCTTCCTTTAGTCGTCTCAACAAAGATCGAATGATAACGGAGGTTGTTGAGCCGCGACTCGGACATGGGATCAATGAGAATATCCTGAGAGCTATGAATAAATTTTTCAAATCAATCTTAAAGAAGTTATAATAACGTTTTCTTTTTCTCCGTATGAACCAATGGTGATACATAGGAAGTCTATTTTGTTGAGAGGATAATAAGAGATATGTTCTATAATCAAGGACTCTAAATTGACAAATAAGAATCTGAAAATCCTTTGTACTAAAAAGTGTTGCAAGTTTGCTTGAGAAAGAAAAGAATGTCATTTGAGTAGGATTGGAATGAACATTAATTGAGGTCTGCGAGTGTCGAAAGGTTTATCGAACTCATTTTTGGATCTAGCTAGATCGGTGAGCCCTATTTCCATACGATTACGAGAAAATCTTGGATTTCTCATTATTTTTCTTATAAATTTTCCTTATATTCGCATCTTTTTGCACAAATGATTACGCAAAATCTTTGTGGCGTTTCTGAATTCAGCAGATTCTCGTAAACCAAAAACAGATTTAATGGAAAATCACGTATTATAATAGTAACGCTTAAAATTCAGATTTTGGGAGGACTTTAGTCGTTTGTCCTTTGTGAGACTAGCAAATTCCTCTTGTATATCCGACACTGGGTGCTAATTCCAACAAAATGCTATTCAATCCACTGTAATTTTCATTTTTATACTGCCATATTATTTCAAGGCGGATTTTCAGCTCTTAGGATTCCATTGCCATCATTCCATCATAAATAACTCGCATACCAGCACCTAAGAAGAAGTATTCTATATAAAATATAGAGATTTCGGTTGTTAAGTATTGACTCCTCCTCATCTTCCTTAGAGAAACTCTCACAAATCATGCAAACTTACTGACTCTTGCCTGTTAAACTACAAAGGACTTCATTACTCTATTATCAAACATCTAGCAAAAGCGATATCAACAAACAATCGGAATTTTGATGAGGTTAAGATTAGTAGTCAATTTTTGTTGTAGTACCTAAGTATATAAGGTTAATCAACCAATCAAAACGCAGCAATCTGATTTGATTCTGATCGCATTCTCTGTTCTGAGTTTGACGCTCTATAAATACTCATTTAAAAATAAATTAAAGTATCTATTTATCAAAAGCATTTGATTAAAGCTCAATCAATTCAAGATGAACTGCGCCTCTGATTTCGCATTCCTCAACCGAAAGAAGAAATCTGCTATGTCTCAGCAGCAGATGCAACACCAACAGCCTGACCTACTCTTCGCGAACGCCCTCAAGATGCCTGTACAGGAATTAATAGATTATGAAGAAGACGTCGACACCAACGTTATCTCCTTAGATTTCAAAGCACTACCTACCGCCATGCAAAACCTTTCATTCGGAGACCCATTCTTCTGCTCAAAATGCAAGGCGAGTCTCTCTGCGCTTTCCGTTGATAACATCTACACGAAAGAAAAGTACTTGACAGCCTTCCCAAATCAAAAATCCCTTGAAGCCATCGTCGAAGAAGACGCCTCACCTATCAAAAAGAAGGAAAACACCATGGAGGAAGAAAAGGTCCAATCCAACCCAGATGAAAACAAAGCAAAGCCAACTTCCTTCAACGTTGCTGACCTGAAGAACCATGAGAGTGTCTGGGTCTGCGAGTTCTGTAAAAATCACAACAAAGTGAGCCTCGAACCTGAAGAAATGCCGAAATCCAATGACTTGTTCTATGTGCTTCAGTCTGCAACACAGCAGCAAAACACCACGACGACCCCTGACGAAAACCAAGATATATCCGTTATATTTTGCATTGATTACTCCGGTAGCATGTGCGTTACCAGCGAGATTAAGCTCAAAGAAGAGCTGAAACATGGCTTATCCAAGGAAGAGTATGAAATGCTGAAAAGCTTTATTGAGGACGGAGCTTCCCAATATCTTCCAAACCAGAAAACCGACACGCAATGGGTTTCTCGAAAGCAATGCGTGCTTGCTGCTATCGAAAGCCAGCTCGAAGATATCAAAAAAGCTCATCCTAACCGTAAAGTCGGTGTCGTTGCTTTCAACAATGAAGTTATTCTATACGGAGACGGTTCCCAAGATCCAATCGTCATCGCAGGCGACAAGCTTAGCAAGAAGGACGTCTGCCTCTCGACAGGTATTGAGAGCTATAACAGCCACATGTCCAAAGCTATCTCCGAATCCAGCGAAAAACTCCTCGACAAGCTTTATTCCCTTAAGGAGAACGGAAAAACAGCTCTCGGGCCTGCTATCGCGCTTTCTCTTGGCCTTGCTAGCAGAGGAAAGCCAGGCTCCACTGTAGTGATCTGCACTGACGGTCTCGCGAACATCGGTGTCGGCGAGCTCGACTCTACCAAGAGTATTACAGACAATTTCTACGAGGATATGGGTATCTACGCAAAAGAAAGGGGCATCATGGTTAATATCATAACCATCAAGGGAGAAGGATGCAAGATGGAAAAGCTCGGCCAGATCGCTGATCTTACTCAAGGAAAGGTCACTCGTGTGAATCCTGATAACATCACGACTGATTTCAAGAACATCATGAAAGACGAAGTTGTTGGAACCCAAGTCGATGTCAAGGTGAGATTACATCCTAGTCTGAAGTTCAGAAACGAAGAAGACGCTTATCTCACCGAAAACAAATCCGTGTATGTGAAGAACATCGGAAACGTCACCGCGAACACCACGCTGACCTTTGAGTACCAGATTAAGAACGATGTTGAGCTGCAGATGGAAGGTATCGATCTCTCAGAGCTGAAGGAAGTGCCGCTCCAAGCTGCTGTGACTTACATCTCGACTCAAGGACATAAATTGCTCAGAATCATCACTAAGAAACAACTCACAACCGAAGACAAGCAACAAGCCGAAAAGAACGTGCGAGTCGGGTTACTGGCGGCTAGAGCGACTCAAAAGACTTCGCATATGGCCAACTTGGGTAATCTCGAAAGAGCCCAGAAGGTCAATAGGGCCTGGGATAGTTACTTGAGCAACGACGTCGCGATAAGTAACGCTAGCAATGCTAAATTTAGCAAAGATTTCGGGCTTTTCAAGGCGAAGAACGCGAACCTCCAGCAGCATATGGAGAAAAGATCGGCGAGAAGACAGGTGGCGTCAGAAAGCAAAGCTCCTAGCGGAGGCGGTGGAGGTCTTTTTGGAAAAATTAAGAGCACTCTTGGCTTTTCAAAGAAAGAAGCCGAGAAACCTCAACCTCAGCTGGATGGAATGAACTACCAACTATCAGCCCAGTTGGACTCTACCTCGCTGGCAGGAGGAATGTTTGGCTCGTATCAAATGGCAGGAGGAATGCCTGGTTCGTATCAAGGACAGAGATCGATGAGCCCGGTGCTTGAAAACCTTCAATCGAATGCTATGCAGGCTGAGAAGGTAGACATTAAGGAAGAGGAACTAGGTTCTTCAGATGAGGAAGAGGCTCAATTCTACCAAATGAAGCAAGCGAGATTGGAAGATTTCGAATGTGACTAATCGGAGATTTATATCGCTAATTGTGATTATATGGTGATAGAGTTACTATAGAAAGTTTGAATTTAATCATAAGGATATATTTTCAGTAGAGTGAAAGATATTGCCATTCTCAATATAACGAACGAAAAATCATACACAAATTCTAATTAAAAAACAAAATATTCAGGTCGTTTGTTATAATTGCTTAATTGAACACGAATTCAGAGGTGAGAGGCTTAGAAAATCAACAATTGGTTTCTTTTTTATTTGTCAGTTGACATCGGATTTGCAGCAGGAGGATGATTTGAGGTGGCTGCACAAAACGCAAATAGCTCATTTATATAATTTTATTAGGCGAAGCATGATATGGTTTTCATAAGGATGATTTATCTGTCATGAGAGTCTTCATCTTATTATATTTAGAAAGCTGCCATTTTAGGCGCACTTTTAATTATTGGGTACTAAAATTAATGCTGTCTTACTCAATCAAGAAGATAAAGATGTACTCGCTCTGCCTTCAAAGGGAATTCGAAGGCGGTCATAATCAGCTTCATTTGAAATACTGAAACTCGTTGTACTGTTCTTATGAGTACTTTTCTTAAATCTGCCCAATCTCATATTAAATATGAAAAAGACGATATTAGTGGTGAGCTAGCACATAGCCGTGAAAATTTCCACGATTCCAGAAGTTTATCATCATGGGAAGGAAAGAATCTTACTAAGTAGTTGAATCGCTACTACTAATTTCGAATTGCTTACTGCTTTCGACCTCATTAAAATCAACAAGACCTTCTAAGGGCTGTAGACTGATCAATTTAGACTTTTGAGGGATAGTTTTGAGCCATGTTAATATACTTCCTTGCTTGCGCTATTTTTGCATCGGCTGTTTGATGGTAAATTCGGATGGTTCCAAAATTAATCTGAAGACCATAAGCTGAGCATGAGATATCATATCTCACTCAACTGTTAAAATTTAGTATTCTGGTTAAAAAATGCAACCAAAAAATAAAACAGCAGCCTCTGAAACCCGCTTACGGGACCTGCTCTCATCCCACCTCACCACACAACCGACCACAAGAGCAGAGGTCAACGGTAGTTCATTGAACCAGCCTTCCCAGCAAAGCGTAATTGTCAATCTGAAAGATCGCTCGATGCTCCTACCTAAAATTGTGCCCAAAGTCCGCCAAGAAAGCCAAAACATTATCAACAGCAGCCATGTCAAGATACAACGCAGCGAAACGGATGCAAGCATGCAAGGTAGCAGTAGTCGGATTGAGTCCCCAATCGGAATGGACGATCAGAAATCAAAATTGTTGAAACAAGCACAAAAAAGCGCTGCAGCTCGAGCGTCCATTCGAAAGAGCTCAGGAAAGATGTTCGTTAATGAGCTATGGGGAAATCGATATAACTCGCAAATTGCAGGAAGCACTGGGCTCATAGAAACGATTAAAAAGTTAGAGCATGAAGGTCATCACAGCCCTCGCAGAAAGCTTAGCAAATTCCATATACATTCCCGAAGGAAGGTAAACAATCAAGAAAAAACCGCGAGAGAAATCATAAAAGACTATCTCCAAAGAGATGAACCAGAGCCGGTAATATCCAATGAGAATGAGTCGCCTAACCAGCGCAGTTCTATCAAAATGCTAAATCATTTAGTACGCACTAGTATTGAACCGGAAACAGTCAAAGAACAGCCAACAAGCCCGAAAAATCGGCTATCTTACCTCTCTCGTCCTCCTCGGAAAGAGTATTTATCGCCGGTACTCACAAGAACCTCATCTGAGGAAGTAAATCAGTCAAAATCACCTACAAATGGCTTTTATAATCCCATCAAACTGCGGACTCAACGTGATGCTCCACCAAATCGACAGAGGAGAATCGGCGGCGAGAATTCTGCTATAGAAGACGATCCATCAGCATCTTCCTTTCAATTTAGAAACCAAGTGTCTTTGCCGCACATAATCAACAGAAGCGAAGCTTCTCTAAATAACGATATTGAAAGGAATGATCAGAGAATATTCATACCACTGGAGGAATTAGATGAGATAATGGAAAATGAGCTGTTGAAAGGAAAAGATTCTTGGACGAACCTAATGGCTCAGAGCCCGAGTAGATTGTCGCTTCCGCTGTACAGCTTAGGCTCGATAAGCAACCCGCAGAGAGAGGCATCAGACTTGAAAGAGAAAAAAAGGGCCGAAGTAGCTGCGTTCAAAAAAGAGTTTCGGATACTGATGAAAATATGTGATCTTGAATCAAGCGAGAGAAATCGAAGCAAGATATCGAATCCGTTGCATTTGACACATGGCCATGGCAGGAGTTCAAAAGCAGCGCAGTATGAAGAAGTGAGAGGAAATTTGGTGAAGGAGGAGATAATTGAGAGCTGTAGGGCTGTGATCGAGAAAAAGAACAAGCTGAAGCAACTATTGAGAGGAAAGAAAGACAACTAATGCAATTAACGAGTGAGCAGGCGAAGTCCTCACAGAACCAATCATATTCAGTATGAATAATGGGTAATTAGATGTCCTATTTGGAGATCTTTCTATTTGTATGTATAATGAGAGTTTAATATTATCATTGTTTTAGCAATGGCTAAGCGATATGAATCGAGTTGGGTTTATATCATATAATACATTTAAAGAAGAAAACAACTTTGCATCTTTTTAGCTGTATAACTTTGAGTATTTTCGAACTCTGATGCGAGAGAGTCCTAAAAGCGTTATTATTATGGTTTCCCAGCAAAAACATCAATGAAGTAGCATTTTGTTATAAGTAGGTTAAGTTAAAAATATCATTCAATATCTGCTTAGAAATTGAATGCTCATTTCTTGGCTTAGCACGAATAATTTTTAATCGAGAGCCTCCGGCAGAATGTCAATAATAAATTTGATGAGAATCTGTGTTTTGTATTGCTTTCTCATAATGAGCAACATTCATCTTGTTTTTTCCTGGAGAGGCAATAACAGCTGCAGTAAAACCCTCACGAGTTCTCATGCTAAATAGCCACTAAATCAATTATTTTAGATCCAAGGTTCGAGAACTGTGGCTCTGAGTTACCAACACATAACAGACAACCCCAACCTACACCACCTGCCCCGGTATCCCTACACCAGTTGAATTTATTAAAACAGCTTTTAAGAAATTCGATAAAATGAAGCAATTTGCTGATTTGAACATTCTCGCTTCACAAAGCACGAAATTCAAAGTGCCTCAAGAATTGCAAACTGTGAGAAGAAGCACGGATATCGAATCGAAGAGAATAGCTGTTCAAGCTGCAATAGAAAATTACAAAAACCGAGAAATCTCTGAATTATCTCAAGATGCAGGCAAGTATGGAATCAATTTCGTGCCATCATCTCTCACTCTCGGCACAATGTAAATCATGAAAACTAACCCAATAATTATTTACAATTTCCTGGTTACTATATATATAGACAGCTATATCAGAAGTATAGAAAGACGATTCAATTGATCAATTACTCCAGCAAATATACGATTTGGCTGGTGGATCTATGGGCGGAAAGCAGCAATGTCATTCCTCAGAAAGAAAATCGCGAGCCTTACATTTACGCTGAAACTTCTGAAGAATATGAGATTACTATTATCTCTGAGGAGCTAAGAGATATTACATCATTTCTCTACTTCAAGCTGACCTTCCTCCCAAACGATAAGAAGTCACCGCCTTTTAGTCGCACATTTGCTTATAAAGTCGGAGCCTGGGTATTTTATATATTGAACGCCTCCAGATTGTTGTGCTAACTCCACAATGTTATATAAATTCAGGTAGCGCCCAATAGCTTTGAGATTAAAGCACCTGCAGCAGTCGAACTTAAAATTGAGCAGAAATGGAGATATACCGTCACGATTTATAACCCTTATTATAAGGTAGAACTATTATTGTTGCTGTTTCCATCTTAATATCAATGAAATCAGGTGATAAGTTGCAAGATCAAGTCTGATTTCAAAGACCCCAATGCGCAAATAGAATTCGATATCCCCGATTATGCGACCTCTAAGAACAAGATCCCTGCCATCAAAGAAAAGAATTTACCACAGGTTTGGAGTATTCAACCAAACTCGACAGAAAAGGTGCTGCGGATAACATTTTCGTCTACTCATGCTGGAGATCATGGGTTCTCTCTGCTGATATCTATAGACCATGAATTATTGCAGATTCCCTTTAGAATGATCGTCCTAAGGACAGGGTTAAATTTCAATAGCTATTTCTATGATTTCGGGATCATTACCAAGCGCAAAGTACTTTTCTGGGCTTTCAGGGTATCGACTTAATACCATTGTATATAGGTGGGGCATGAGATATCGATTTATGCGTCGAATAATCGAGCAAGAGACATTGAAATCAAAGACATTATTCCCATGGTTAACGACCAAAAACACGCAATCATCGCGACAAAGCCTGTGAATCTGAATGTTCCGCCCCATTCTGAAAATGTGCTAGTCTGCCATTTCGAATTATCCCCAGCGTCTTATGAATCTGTAACCTGGTTTCTGGCTTCAACATGTTAATGGATTGATATTATTTTAGCCTGAGATATTTGAAGGGAAAATCACTTTTGTGACCGACGAAAATCGATGCTCTGGAAACTGCCCGCAAAACCGTATCGAGATAAGCTTCCAGGCTGCATACTTCGAAAAAGCTTTTCTTATCAGCCCTTCAGATCAGATCATCATCAGCAACCCAAGCTATTTCGTATTCAGTTCGCAGGATGTGAAGCAATTAGAACAAGAAACTGCTGGATGCGCAAAATACGAAATTTCCAAGAGCTTTAAGCTCTCGAGCAATTTTTCGCTTCATTTGTCGTTAAATAAACTGGTTCGCGTCAGTGGAGAAATAATATTTACCTCAAGGGATAACAGCACTGCGTTGACTCCTAAAAAAAGCACTGCTAACTTAGAGTACCAATACACCTTTTCCGAATGCACTCGGCGCAAAGAGCTGCAAATTTTCGCGCTGCCTATCAACCTCCAAAACCTATTTTTCTTCGTTCCTGTCCAGATTTTTGACCCTAGCTTGACATGTACGCATGCTCAGAGCGGAAATGCGAAAATTGTTGACCAGTGTAAATCGATCAATGGGACATTTGATCTCAATTTCGCTGGATTTCATTACGAGGAGGTTATTTCTCTTAGAATGAGTGATTACTTAAGAATATATATGTAGGTAAGGAACAGCACGATTTGGATTCGTAATGGCAACCCGATCTCGATTTCCGTAAACCGAATCAATAATCCATGCAACAATTTATTGATCGAGCTGTTCTCTCACAGCAAAAAACAAAAGATTCCTCTCCAGATAAACCAAGGTGCGCCGGATCACCCACAATATACACTTTCTCCGGGAGAAGAGATTGAGATTAAATTTAGGCTTTCTGTTAAGGAGCCTGAAATGTTTGAAGGAAATGTGACTATTTTCACAGAAACGGTAAGATGAAACTCGTATCCTTAGCTTTAAAACTGCTTATAGGAATTAATTATATTCATGATCAAATACCACGCACACAATGGCACAATCACATCAGTTCCATCTCAAATAAACTTTAATCCAGCGTTCCCAGGAGTTGTTCAGACCAGAATGCTACACCTTAGAAATACCTTCCCAACGGAAGGTCAGGTTTTGAAAATCGAAAGCAATGATACTCGTTTTTGGCCCGTATCTTATGGAGGAGTATTATACCCACAAAGCGCATCTGTCCAGGTTGAAATTGCATTCGATCCAGCTGTTGAAAACACTTCGGAGACGTCTCAAAGAGTAGATAAATTATAAATTAATGAGTTATACTAACCTATCTTTTGTTTTGTTAGAACGATTACTTGGTGTATGCAAGATATATGAACCAAGCGAAATATTCACTGACGTATTATGATTTTTATCTTGCTTATAAGACTCATCGGAGGTGGATACAAATATCTGCGGAGCAAGGGCAGCATGTGACAGCCGCCCTCACAGTCACGGCGGATATTGCAAAACCATTTCAGATCCAAGCGGCCGGGACTTTAATCATGCCGAATATTGTCGATTCTACCGTCATAGATTTTGGTATGATTGAAATCGCTGAAGAAGCAGTAGTCAAACAAATAAGGATCAGGAACCCTTCAGATCATCCTCTCTTTGTTCAATTTCATATTGGACCGGAGGATTATGAAGATCCTGAGAGTTTACGAAAGATGTTTGAAAGGGTTGAAAAGACGCATCCTGAAGCAGACACTCATGCTGAATGGAAGCCAATATCGAAGAAAATTGCTTCAAATGTCCAAATTTGTAAGATGAGCATCATTTGTAGCCAAAGTAATTAATTAACTAACATCAATTAGCTGATGAAGTTGAAGAGATCGCAGCAATGACAAGGATGAGCTATAGCAAACATCGACAACAACAAAATTTAGAACGCGTTCATGACAGTCTCTCAACAAAGTTGAAAGCATACTTAACCCATTTATTTGTGCAACCATCCCAAGCGAATGCTTCAACCTCCTCTGACAACCCACAAGAGTTTTTTCTGCACTCCGAAATCAAAGGAAGAAGTTTTTCTATCGCACCTCATAGTTTTCAAAATTTCAACGCGATCATCTTCTCTCCAAGCTCTGTTAAGCAATCCAAAGGGATCCTATACATAAGAAATAATCTCACTGGCGTGACTCTGGTCAAGCTCAGCGGCATTGGAGGCACTGGAAGACTCGCTGTTATTCCGTTGAGAGGCGAATTTTCAGATATTCCTAAGAGAAGCCTTCAGGTAACATTTATCTCCCATCTTAAAATTTATTAATGAAAAATGATCCAGCCTCTACCAGAAGAAGATGAGTATCGGAAGAGAGTCTCAAATTGGGTGGAATTTCAGTTGACAGCTGAAGATCTCCACTCCGCAATCCAAACTCAGGAAGGAGAATTCGCAATTCGCAGAGAGATTCAAGTGCAAAATGTGGATAAGATCCCTGTTCAAGTGAGAAGGTTGTCTATTCAAACTGCCGGATGTAAAGGGTACGGGTTCGAAATACTGAATTGTGAACCGTTCAGAATCTTGGGAAATGAAAAACATACAATCCAGCTACAATTTTTGCTTGATGTGATATTACAGCCTATCTCTCCAACAATTTATCTTTACACTCCCATGGAAGTGCTTTCAATTAGAATTTCATTCGCACAAACAGATGAAACTCTGTTTAGAGCCATTCAAAAAGAATCAGCAAAAATTTCAGTCTTCGAGAACGTGACGTCAACTCTAGCAATTATAATCTCCTTGGTGGCTGTTTTGCAGATGATGTTAAAAGTGATCATTGATTTCACTAAAGTACGAAGAGAAATTGTTATCTGCAAAAATATCCGTAACGACGGCCCCAAAAATATCATCGATGAAAAGATGTCATTGTCGACTGTTCATAAAGCTGAAATATCCACAAGTAGTGTTATAAAAGCTACCCAACAAGTGAAAGAAGAAGCAGAGGTTACTACTCATTCGCAAACTGAAAAAATAACGAATGAAGACTCGAAAAGTGATCTGCCGGTCACTGACATGACGAAAAAATCAACTAATCAAAACAGTTCCAAGGTGAATTTGAAGGAAACAAACAGTTTCCAAAGGATCGCCTCTCCAGAAGAAGTAAAGGGCTACACGCATGAAATAACACTATCTGGAACACTTGGAGAGCCTCCCGGTTTGGGAAAACTCAATGGAAAAACAGGCGAACAACAGGCTCAAGGCAGAAATCAAGATGTTTTTTCTATTGGTGCTCCTGATAAACCCGACAACTATCAAAAGGGAGTACACTCCCCGACTCGAAGAGGGAGATACTCATACTTCAGTAACTATCACTCAATGCTCGCTCAACTCCTTGAAGAATCGTCTCACAGCCAAGAAGATGAAGATCCTGACGATGATACCCTGAATTCAAGCAAAGTTGAAATGGTGAATCACCTATTAGAAGAAAAAGACGAGCAATTCCAAGACACTTTGCTTGAGCAAACGGCGAGTGTGTGGAATAACCAGTTCAATCCCTTGCAATCCAGCAAGCCTCACGTTTCGAGGTTTGACTTTGCAAGAACTGCTGTAGAGGAAACAGAAACCGATTACTTTGATCCTTTGAAATTTTTCTCCAAAGAATCAAGCGTACTGTGACCAAATTATCCAGCTGGCGAACAGAGTGGGAACATCCTTAACTTTTCGATCGAGCTATTGTGTTCTATCCAATTCATTCACTCATTCACATATTCTGTAATAAATTTATTTCACTTTCTGTTTATAAATCACTGCTAAATGCAATTTTTTGATCGTCCCTTCATACTTTCTCCTTACAGGTCTAATAGAAGAATGCTACTTGCCATGAGTTACTATCTCATCTTGTTGTCAAAAAGATTCTGATTGACGCTGTAGTGAGGTGAAGTTTAAGACCGAGTTGGGTTATATAGCTTTGATAAGGTGCTGATTGGGCATTGTGGCTCTAGTATTTTCCTCGAATGGTCTGAGACACACCCTTTTTTAAACATTAAGCGTTTCTCATAATTTACTTGCCCTCATCTCGGTTATAATAGCAAAATTTTGAGTGCTATTTCAATTATTTAAAACTGGATTCGTGCATCTAAAATAAAAACATAGGAAATCTAGTCCTGTTTTATCATTGAAGAATCACTACCGTCCTTCTTCTCTATTTCAGTACTCGTAATCATCCTAGTCGACATCCATAGAAGTCATTTCTGAAGAATAAAAGCACAACACATCGATTTTTCAACCGAAAAACCTATTAAACGAGAAGATGATTAAGCAGCACACAGAAAATGTCCTTCTACCAGAGATCGACAACATTTTCTGCTACATAAGACTCAAAAAGGACTTGGAAGAACTACTGCAACTTACTCATCCAACTGTGGAAGGCAAAATACGTCTCAAAATTCTCATTGGTCCTGCTTGGATAGACAATGCGTACCAAATGACCTTTCAAATTGCACCAAATTGTAGCATTTTACGAGGCGTGACTTTCAATGTAAGATTCTACGTTTTTTGTGTTATTTTTCCTTTGAAATTTAGTTTGATATGAGGATAAGCAAAAATTATCCTTTCGAACCGCCGCGTATCAGGAGTATCGAAAGCGTTTCCCATCCAAACATCGATTATCAAACTGGAGAAATTCATCTAGGTGTCCTCAAAGAGTGGGGACCTGCGATGAGGTAATCATACTATTATAATAAAATAACACTACTTTAAAAGCCTGAAGGAAATAATAGAATCACTTGAGCAGATTTTAGTAAAACCTGACCTCAATCAAACGATTCAAACGAAGATTGTGAAAATGCAGCATGATCAGTATTCCAGCACAGAGAAGGAGCGATTTTTGGAATCAACTGAGTTATTAGCTAGTAAAGAAGACGTTATTAGCAGTAATTTGATATGATAATGTGTCTTACTATCTTTTACCTCGTAACATCCAGGTTTTCCGAGAAATTCTGAAGCTGAGGAGGTCAAAACTGATACTATGGATTGTGAGACTGTTGGGGAAAAAGATATGAAAACTCATGTGATTTTGAAGGAAAAACCAAAAACTGCTGAAACACAAAATCGCTTAAGCAATCCTCTAAAACGATATAGGAGTGATGATTGTTTTCTCGAAAACCCTTGGATAAAACAATTAAAAATGTAGAGGTTCGTTTACTCTCAGTTTTAAACGATAGAGGTGTCAAACTTTTAAATATTTTTTTTCATGCATTCGTTTTTCATCGATTTATCGAGGTAGGTGAAAGCTCTCATTCTTTAATTTTGAATTGGGCACTTGGTTTAATCTTTCAAAGTGATTTGCTTCCTCGTGGAGATCATCATCTCCATTATACTTTTTGATTAAATACATAAATTCTGATTAATTTGGTTTTCAGCAAGCAATTGTTAAGCCTGTCAGATGAATATCTTTCTTCATTTTCTTCAGCGACTCGATTCATTTTTCCTCTCTGCAAATAAACAAATTTATCGAATTATAGGAATCACTCGAGATTGATTTCAATAAATTTACAATTTCAGCTTTGATATGTAAAGTTATGCGATTGCTGACAATGCCTAGCTTACATTCAACAAACTTTACACCCAAGATTCGTATATGAATGCTTGGTATTTAACGTTACTAGGCTCCTTGCTTAATCTGCTTTAAAAACCGTATTATTAAACTCTGTTCTCGATATCATGGTTCTCTTTTTATTTATTCATTCTATCCAGAAATAAATTTTAGAGAAGACATGGTAAATTCCATTACTGCCTTAAGCTAATTTTAAATAGAAAGAAGATCTAGTCTTCTCATTATGGACTTCGAGGAGCATTTATGCGATTGTAACCATCGCTTGCTTCAAGCTCTACCTATTTTCAGATAATTCTTTCCATGACGCGTTGACAAACCTCCATCTCGTGACCATCACAGCCTATTTGGGATTATATTCAATTTCTTTATATCTTTTCTGGACTTGTGGTGCGAATCCTGGATATGTCACCCATAAAGACTCAAAGCAACAGTTCACGGGTCAAACAATTGAATTACATGGTATTCACTGCTGTTAGTTTCTCCCACTCAACACGTACATCAAGAAACGGATACAAAACACCACACTCTCCATCAAAGCTTGCTCGCGCAAAATTCTGATGTGACTGACAAGCCTGAAGAGGAGATGTTTGCTGCAGTTCAAATCTTGAATCCTGAAGGTATGTGTGATTTGTTGTGCAATTGCCTAATGTGGCCACTGGCTTTATCAGCGCAACAGCCTGGTGCAGAAGTTCAAGCAACGTTACGTTTTTGCCATAGATGCAATGTATATCAACCACTGAGAGCAAAACACTGCAATTTCTGCATCAGATGTGTCAGAACGTATGATCATCATTGCTATTGGATTGGTATGAGAGCATGTGTTGACGCTGGGTCTGAATATTGCTAGGATCATGTGTTGGAGAGGAGAATCGACGCAGATTCTACATTTTTCTCGTTTTCCAAACAGCGTTGCAAATATGGAGCTTTTTTATTGTAAGTGATATGCGCTAGAAATGACTCATTAATGCAATTCAAGGTGAGGTCTGGGCTATATAGATATATGGAAGGCAGCCAATCTATACAGGACTCACAAGAAAAACGGTTTTCAACGTATTTTTTGCATATAACTCTCTGTTTAGTGCTATTGGCATCTGCTTTCTTTACGGTAAACACCGCTTTTTCCAGCTTCTCAATGAAATAATAATAGGGAGGAATGCTGGTCTATCAGTCTTTTTTGATTGCAACAAACCAAACCACCTGGGAACACACTCGCAGCGATATTATTACATATCTGAAACAGCACCCCAAAGGGTATCGACCATTTGATCGAGGAATTTGGAATAATATTCGTATGGTCTTTTTTGAGACCGAAACAAAGTAAAAACCCACCAATTCATCGTTTTTTAATTATCTCTTATGAAGGGAATGGGAACTCCCAAAGTCTCCAAGTTAAAGCTCACTCACATCATAAGGATCAGCACTTATGAAATAATTTTTATAGAATTTTTTTCCATCTTTAGCCATATTGACTTTACATACAATGTTCAAAACAAGCTCTTTCATCAGCAGCAATAGCTGTATTTGTGTAGATGATATGTATCTATTTTATAGTTTATAGATTGCTGTTCATCAGTTTAACAGTTATTAAGTAAATTTATCGATTTTTCTAAATGTAATAAGATAAATATTTGAACCGCCTTTACCTATGCTCGAGTCTTGCCCTCGTACGCCTTCCAGCCTTCAGTTCCAGTGCTACATTGACCACTTTTGAATCAGGTTGCTTATATGGGTTTAGCCAGCTGGTCTCTCACCTTTTCTCTGTTATTTAGGAATTAAAATGATATAAATAAGCAACAAGTTGGGTTGGGAGAGTTCAACAGTTTAAATAGGCTCAGTCAACAACATATAGCATATATGATATCCAGACTCTATAATTAAATAGGCATAAAAATTAAAATTAGATATTAAGGACACAATAAACATAAAAGAAATCAACAAAGTTAGCAATTAGATTCTCAATTATTATTAATTATGTTCCTGATACTTTCGAACACAGCTAATTTCGGGAGTTTAAATATTTCAAGAGAAGTTTCCTTAAGCAGCGTAAGAAGATCCTTCTCTCTTTTCGCGTTTTCAGCGAAAGGTTGGCAGCAATTCTGCAGACAAGCAAGAACATGCTGATATTTTGGTTTGAATTTTTTCGCTCTGTTCTTTTTGCCTTGTCTGTGGATGAACTGACAGCGTGGTCCGTAGTGGCAGTAGGAATTCTTATGGAACTTAGTGCAACGAATCGTCTTGTATCTCTCTGAAACAAAGCTTTTCTGCTTCAATTCTTTGATTCCATGCGCGAAAGAGCATTTGTCTCCATAAGGGCATTCTAACCCAAGCTGATACATCTTACAAACCTAAGAAACAAATGCTACTTCAGCTGATACAACTGAAATTCTTACCTCAGTCTTGAGTTTGATTTGGAAGTTCTTTTGCCTCTCTTGCAAATAGATTTTGCCACCACCAGAGTTAGAGCCTTTTAGTGTATGCTTTTTCGACATCTTATCATTATCTTTGTGCCCTGCTGACGCGTTGCTTTCAGTAGAGTCATATTCCAAGGACGAGTCAGTAGATAGCATGCTGACATTGAAGCCGTTCTTGAACTCTGAGCATTTTTTCTTCTGGTTTATGCGTTCAGACGCTTTGGACATTGCAGCAAGCTGTTATATTATCTTGCTGAGGACGAGGGAGGAAGCTTTTCTTAATATAAAAATTCTAGAAAGGCTGGAAGGCCTGCCGTATATTTACAGATCTTTATCAATAATAATAATCATCTTCCTGGGTGATTAGATATAGATAATTCCAAGTTCGAACAAGAACATTTTGAGTGGACATCAAATATTTTATGAGGATTCTAAACTACTGAATTACCTTTTTGGGTTGAAATGACGTCATTTGTAATGATTTAAGGAGCTTATTCATTGCCTGGCGAAGAAATATGGTGGTTCTAGAATTGATGTTATTTTAAGGTGATCGTTACTGTAGGAAAATATTTTCTTGCCTTGGAAGAAGGAAAGCACGCTTCCTTAGATTAATGATAGAGAATTTATCTTCGAAGGGCATTTTATAGAAATTAATTGGGAGGATTAATTAATTCCTTTTGCCTGTTAATTAATTAATTCTTTTTGACTGTTTGAGATGTTTTGTAAAATCCAAAATAATTTAAGACAAGCAAGCGTGAAGTAGTCGACCTCATCTCGTTGTAGCAAACCGAAGTCCTCTACTTCAAATCGTAAGGAATGATAGATTCAGCAAGGAAAATAGTATTTGAGTGTAAACTGCATGGCAGAGCCGTAAAGAAAATATGGTAAGAAAACGTGGCAATATATACTTGCTTCTGCGTGATTATATACTCGATTGACTTTTTGAGAGTTCCTCATGAATTAAGAAAAACTGATTAACTGATCCAAGGGTATTGAAATTAAATCGAACTGAACCTTCGAATTTGGAATTTTCTTTAAAGAATTTGTCATCGTTCTTGTGTTATTGATACTAAACACCCTCTGCATTGCAAGAGATTTCTTGCTTTCAAGTCTTCTTGTTGGTGTTTTGGCTTCTAAACCGAGCTTGAGAATTGTATAATTTTAAGCATGGCATTTGGATTCGATTTGCTCCATTCAATCTTCTCATCCTTTATTCAAACCCTTTAAACCTTGAAAATGTTCTCTTACTTTTAATTCTTGTTAAAATCAATTGTCGCACAAGCAGATTGCCGGCTAGGATTACTTTCTCATGCAAACAAACGCTTGAAACACTAAAATTTAAGGAAAAACCCCACTCGCTCGCCGCATTATGTTTGGATTTAGGAAGAGTGGGCTATGTTTACTGCATTACGTTCTCTTATCTCCT
>ENA-UOUE01000915-UOUE01000915.1-compost-metagenome-genome-assembly--contig:-NODE-915-length-21554-cov-16.071053_pt1 | contig 21554 bp, 25 predicted proteins | sample MGYA00238146_ERZ747223 | MGnify/ENA primary metagenome ERZ747223 (study PRJEB28781, sample SAMN06268865) | compost metagenome | isolation source: single cell | place: USA: California, Emeryville, Joint...
CTTATACTTCTCTTTCACATACTTGGCCGTTAGTGCAATCGTGCTGTATATACAAAACCCACTGATGAATGATCCTTCGGCAGCAGCATGATGGCCTGGAGGTCGCAAGATACCATATCCACTTTGTAATTCTCCAGCCATGACTTTATCTGCTAGAATTTTTGCTCCTTGGAGGGCTTTTCTGGCACACATGTCTGTGGATTTGTTATAGTAGGTATCAGCGTAGGCCGTTTCCCCTTCTTTGTAATTTTTGCAGAGATCTTTGACGTACCTGACGTATCCAGGTGGATGGAGGGTATGTATATGCTCATCGCTGCATTCTTCAAGCTTATCAATGAAAGTGCAGCTATCAAGTAGCTTCGTTTGTTTCAAATGATCGACGATAGCAGTTAGTCGTTCAGGTCGCTCTGGATGGTCTCCTCCCTCACAGCGATGGAGAGTCATGTCAGGGTCAGTAACTATGCCTACTTTGTTCTTGGTTGAGTCTTTGCTTTGTCTTGGTTCCATTTATTATGATGAATCTTTTGATTTGAATAAATTATTAATGTGCTCCCATTATATAGTCACATTGTACAAATCAACAAACGATTTGTCGGATCGGTTTATATTGATAATTCTACCAAAACGGTATTATAAAATTCATCAAACCCTAATTGCGGAAACGCCATGAGTTAAAAGTCGTCAGACTCTGCAAAAAACAACAGGAATAGGGCAAAAAGTTAATTTTTTCCACATCAAATTTCTATCGTAACGATCTCTTTTACAAAAACATACTTTCAAAGAAACAAAAAGCTTATAAATTTAACAATACCGAATAATTCAAACAAAAATGAAATTGCTTACATTCAATATCATGAATATATCATTTACCTGGAGCTGACATCAATTACGGTTTCTCCTGTATATTCAGTATTACCATTCAGAGGCATCCTCTCCGCGGATTCGGCTTCGGTGTCGGAGGAGCCGTCTTTCTCATTATGTTTGCTAGATTTATTAGCAACTAACAGACTCACAATTCCTCCCAAAAGGCACATCACACCTCCAAAAATGAGAGTTATGCCTCCATAGTACATATTTTTGTCTCCTATCACTTCGCAGTAGCTATAAGATTGACTAAAATCTGTTCTTCGCTTGGCACAGCCAGAGAGTGTGAGGATCCACCCGATCAAAATCATTTCAGCTATTATAATGAAAGCGATTGTTGCGATATGCTTTTTAATAGCGCGAATCAGTATGCAGTCGTACAGGTTCATGGCAGATTTCGGATTTCGGTGAATGAAATATTTTATTTATAGAAAATTTAGCTGTTTTGAACCTTCAATATACAAAATTAAAAAACGGATAGACTTTGAAGTGGTTTTTTGTAGGTGGAACGAAAACAACCTCGCGGAAATTGATATAAATATACCCTTGTAGAAGAAGAAATAAGAGACTCAGGGGTTATTCATCAGTCTTTCAACAATGAAATATATCGCTTATAATATTTGCTTTATAGAGCATCAATGACAAAAAACAATAATGCTAGGGAACTTATTTCACAGCAGTTTTCTTTTTTTTAGTTTCTCGAGACAATTTACGTGACCAACAATTCATATGTCGCATCAAACTCTTTATCTTTTCGATAATTCCCTCTCTTTCGTAAATGATAGTCCTATTATTTTACGATAATTCGAGAGAGTTCTAGCCTACTTTGAGTTAATCTATAAAGAGAAAGAAATGCTTAGATCCTATTCTATTTCATCGCCACAGAAATGACAATCAGCTTGCAGCACCATCAAATCATTACGTTCACGATATTCCTGACTTCAGAACCATTATCCTGCTTATTATTTCACATATACATAAAATAGAATCCTATCATTTACAGAAGCACACCTATTAAATTCTTATTAAACCAAAATGCCTTCTATCAATGATCTTTCGAATGAAAAAATACTGAATTGATTTTCAATTTTTTCAATTCGTATTCCCACTGCAGTTTAAATAGTTCGATAAATACTCACTTGACGTCACGAGTATTTTTTCACACAATGAGCATTATTTCAAGATCATTGACTATTTGAGTAATTTTTGATTCTACAAGAGATTCCATGAAGAATCACTTCTCGCATGAAAGCAAGGAGTCTTTAGATGGTGAAATCACAAACGGAAAGATAGCGGCTACCAGGAAAATGGGCCGATTCACAGGTTGCAGTTACAGTCTTCTCAAAATCTCAAAGTTTTTAAAAAAACCTCAGGCGCGGTCGATATCTCCTCAGCAAAGACCTCAGACTCAAAGGGTGACCTCAAAGCCCTTGAGGAGCAAGCCCTCAACGCTCCCGAAGGCAAGAAATTCAGGAAATACTCTGAGGCCATTCCACATCACAGAGGACTTTCGGATGATGATGACAATGACAACCACTCAATCGGTTCCTTAAAACGAAAATTTATCAAGGTGAATGCCAGAGGTGAGATTGACCAGGAGCAAGAGAAAATCTTTGATGAAGACATCAATTACATCTTTACGAAGGACAAAACGAAATTTATCGGCGAATTCAAAGCAAATGACTACAAAATTATTAGAGGATTCATCAATGGGTCAAGGCATTTGCGGCTATATTACACAAAGCTCGAGAATTTCAATAAAAAAATCGCGTCAATAGCAATCATTCATGGCTATGGAGAGCATTCAGGACGTTTCCTCGAAGTAAATACTTTGATTGTTGCTTCCTTTTCATCTCTTGCGCTGTAGATGGCAGAGCATTTCGCTCGAGAGGGATTTGTGGTTCATTTGATAGACTTACGAGGCTCCGGGTTTTCTGGAGGGTCGCATGGAGTTGCTAATATTGAAGAATTGCATGAAGACATCAAGCTGCTGCTTCAGCAAGCAGGTAAAGACCTCCCACTCTTTTTGTACGGACACAGTCTGGGAGCGTCGCTGATTGCGAGCTTTCTCATGCGTAATAAGTGGCTAAATGTGAGTGGGGTGATTCTAACGGCTGCTATGCTTGGGTTTGCGCAAGAAACGAAAATTGATGCGTTGAAGAAGTTTTTTATTAGAGTCCTTGGAGGCTATTTCGAGGTACTTTTTTGGCATTTTTGAGGCTCTCGACAAAAAGAACTCTCAAAAATAAAATAGGAAGTGGTGATTTCAGCCAGAATGAGCAATACGCACCTGACGAAGAACAACTACCAGATTAAAAAAATAGTTGACGATAGAGTTTCATCTCCCTTTGTGACGCTTCGAATGGCGAAGAACGCAATTGAATTAATGGATTATGTCATGTCCAATGCGAGAAAGTAAATGAGCTCTGCATGAACATTAAATCTCTCAAAAAATACATTTGAAATTTAAGATTTAGACATCCGGTTCTGGTGATTCATGGGTATGAAGATAAGATTACAAAATGTCAAGAGTCTGTGCGGTTTTATAATAGAATAAGCAGGTATTGCTTTTGTCTGCAGGAGAAGTTGAATTAATGCACGTTCCTTGCGCTCAAAGTACTGATAAGACGCTAAAAGTTTTTATCGAGGGGTTCCATGAGCTGCATCATGATATCGAAAAGGAAAAGCTAAAAACACTCATCACAGATTGGGTGAAGAAAAAACTTGAAAGCAAGAAAGTGAAAAAATTCGGTACGCTCTTTCCTTGATTAAACAGCTGATAAAATCTACATCAAGGGATCCTTGAAAATATAAAGCTTGGTTTGAAGAAAAAAGGATTCAAATTATGGCACAAATTCGCGTTTTTAATTTTAACCTTCCTTTATTTCTACTTCTTACGAAAGTAATCACTTACCGACGCTAATATGTTCTAACAGCTTCTTCCCCAAAAGGATGAAAAGACAGAGAGAAGTTGACTCAAAGCTGAGACTGTTTCTTTATCCGATTTATTCAATTTTGGACTTCTTAAGCTTCAAAGAGGACGCGATTAAAATTCCTCTCATGTAAATTTACGCGCTATTGTTGCATGCGTCACTCAGAGCGAGACATTCAATTCAATGATACCTATAAATATATAGATAAGAATTTTTCTAATATTTAAAAAACTCGCATCAATTATTCACTTTTTTCTTTCAAATAAAGAATTATCAAATGGAAAAGGGATAACTCCATATAAAGCGGACCAAACGATTAGTAAATCAGCGTAATATGTTAATAAATCAAATAAAAGAGCTAGAATTAAAGAATATCCCCCAATTAGCTCGAAGGGCCTCGAAGGGCTAATTCAAATATAAAAATCACAGATAAAGCCTTGAGGTTCTTATTCAACAGGCATCTTCAACGTATCTAAGGTTTTTCTGAACCTTTGTAGGTCTTGTTCATCGAAATTGACCTTGTCGATCAAGAACTAATACACAAATTTGTTAATTCTCTGAAAACAGCAATAATTTTACCGTTGCTGAATTGTCACCGAATCTAAACACTGACTTATGCTGAATCGGGACCGGGCGGGAACTCATCTCATTCTTTTTCTCAGTGATCGTTCGAATATTCAGCCAAGTGCCGTTTAAAGTCCCTTTATCAGGCTCTCCATCATAGACGACCCAGCATCGCTCTCCATTGAAATGCTCCCATGAAATCCTTCAAATAATAATAGTTAGTCAATAGAATGAAAAATAAATGTAATACCTGGCTTGTCTCCTCGAGCAAGTGCTACTCATCACCGGAATGTCAACCTCATAGCTTCTGCCAAAGGTAAACGTGTCTTGCACATGAGGGAAGAACAAAACTTTCTGCGGCTTAGCCGTCAGTGGTGCATTTTTGTACGTAATCTCCAACTTCACATAAGGAATCTCGAAGTTAAAGTAGCTGTCCCACTTCACGAACTTAAGCTGTGGGTATTGAGCCTCATCAATATCGTCAACGCTTGATTGCAGATAATAAAGATGCTCATTGCCAGTACCGACTATTTCGACTTCCTCTTTCAGTAGCTTCCTGAGAGAGTGACTAAACAATGATTCATCTGAATACGAAGCCTGCCCTTCAACGTTAAACGTGTCCTTCACTTCGAGGATACTGACATACACATCAGCACCTAGCAATAGTTCCTGGTCCGCTTGGAGGCGCTTGGGGATGAAGTAAGACACTTTTTCAAAGGTGTCTTTGGAGCTTCCTCTGTCTTGGAGGTAGAAATTAAAAGGCTCTAATTTTGAATGAAATGCTTGGGTTAGTTCGTAACGCATAGAAATAGTTACCTTGAGCGAATTGGAGGATCAGCTCATTGATTTCGAAGGGAATTCGGCTAAGAACATTGAACTTTTTGGTCTTATTGAGAGTTTTCTGCTTTTGAACCCACAAAAAGCAGAAGAAAGACCGGACCCATGGCGAGTATTTGTTATAAGCGGTCTTCCAAATCAGCTGAGCGTGGTCTTTGTCCACGCTAGTGTTCACACTGAGAAACCGAATGACGTTCCTTTTCTCCGGATCGGGGGCTCTCCTTCCGATTTCGAAGATATCTCCTGCTATTTCCTGGCATTTTTCGTATTTGTCTTTTTTAACATATTGCGGTTGCTCGAAAACGCCTATCGACGAATTTAAATTACAAACTTAGGACAGGGCTTCCTTACCTCTGGGAGTGACGTAGAGTTCAGTACCTGAGAACTTAAACTGGGAATCGTCCTCGATCTATAAGAATAGGTGTTATTTGATTTGATAGAAAATCGGTACCTTGATATAGATTATCTTCTCGCCGGTTTGCTTGTCTCGGGTTGAATGAGGCTGTTTTTTGCTGTTATTGAAAACCAAATCATCCCAGTCATCATTATCCACCTTGTTCTCTTCTTCTTTAATTTCCTCAGAGAAAGAGTGGGGACTCTCATCATTATCATTAACATAAACATTTTTCGAAATTGGAGGCTCTTTGATCGGAAAGACTGGGTCTTCGTCTTTTGAGTGCTCATTGTAAGAGAAAGGTTTGCCCTCATAGACAGACAACCCATCATAAGTTAAGCTTTCCTCATAAACTGAATATTGGTCATATAATGAAGGTCTTGTGTAGTCAGTATAGTAGTCGTCGTATCCTGACCTGATGTCCTCTTTGTAGCTGTTAATACTTGACATTTCTTGCACTAAATTCTTGGGTTTGGATGGTTCATTATCATTTATCGAGTTCATTTTGCTTTTTATTTCTGCTGTTAGGGTCCTATCTTCTCGTCTTCAAAGTTTAATTTAATATTTATAAGAGTTAAAGCGGGCTGCACTATTAAAGCTGCAATATTTTAGTTGGACTCTGTTTGTTAGTCAATTTGCTGTGTAGAATGCCTTCTTAGTCGGATTATCAATCTCTAACACATGAAAATCCTGAGAATCTTACAGCGTTGAAAGAAGAGAAAATCTAGATTTGATTTTGATGCAATTATTATGGCAAAATGGCACTAGAAACACCCTAGGATTGTCATGGAGTAGAGTGCAAGGAAAGTTTGGATAAATAATGCGAACAGAGAAATCTGAATGGAGAATGAAAGCTCAAAAATGGAGGATAATTTAGATAATTATTCCTTTCTAATTTTTAACTTGTAAACATGCTCAGAGAGCAAGTTTCTATAAATATACAGATAGACCGTCATGGGAGATATTAATTCAGCTTACATGACTGATGCAATTGAGGCGATGGAAAATGAAAAACATTTCCAGAGAAAAAGAAATTTTAAAAGAGGAGAAAAAAAAATTAAAAAAAAAAGAGAAGGAGAGCATTCAGATACATACAGAGATCAGAAATCTTATGAAGATATCTTTGTTTTTGAAAGGACTCTTTTTGGAGTCGAAAAGCTATTATCAGCAGGCTTAACTGGTAATTTTCCTAGCCCTAGTCCTAAAATGGAATCTAAATATCTTAAATCTCCCAAAAAACCTACAAATGGATATCTTTCAATTTGAATAAGCATCTCTCTCATCTCTGCCAAGGCTTTGAACTCGTAAGTTCGTTCTAATGCGATGTCTTCAAATGGGAAACTTAACCTTCCAATTATTCGAAGACCCTGTTGACAGAATTAGGGTTTGTGGGATCTCTTATAAATTAAGAGCTTTAGAATGTTCCTCGCCTGAGCTGGTGTCATTCGAAAAAGAGTCAATGAATCCTGATTTCTTCTTAAAATGAAACAAATGACTCACTTGGAGAATTTACAGAATTATATAGATTTCTGAATTGTATACTATCTCGACGAATATTCAGCATTTTCATCTGCGGCATGTACCTTAGATTGGAGCTAATACAATGAAAACATGGTTACTTCAATAATTTGGGCTATTATTTGATGAGGACTACTAGAATTTTTCAAATTCAAGAGTTATTTTTCCCAAAAATTTTTTAAAAAAAAAAAGCGCTCAAAGTGCAAATCAAATATGTTGAAAGAGAAAGATTTTATATAATTGCAGGAGATCAAACTATGTGGCCCCGTCAGGCATAATCGCATCATGAAAATCAAAAACTACCTCCTTTTTAATCAATAAATTCACAAATAACGAGCCCCACATCTTCTTTCTTCAAGCAACGATTGAAAATATTGAACGAAAATTTGAAATACTATACAGTCGATGAATGGATTGTTGCCGGACATAAGAAAGAAAACCTTTGGGAGCGCTTATTATTTCACATGATGTGTTAAAACACTAGGAACCAAGCATTATCGTTTCTTTGAGCTTCAACTGCGATAGCCACCAACTCAACTTTACAGCAATGAGACTCTATCTTCTTATTTTTCCAGAAAATTGTTTATCAACTGCAAATAATTTTCATATTGATTTCAATAAAGCCCCATCATGCGTGTTGCTTGATAATTTCTCGAAGAAATTAAACTGATTCAAAAAGAAGAAATTATTATCCCACATTAACATACAAAATCTTTACTTGCCTAAAATCCAGATTCGAATACTGCCTAAAACCCTTGCTCACACCCACACCCAACGATTTCCACTCAATTTGTCTATAACTCACAGGTACTTATAACAAATGTAAAGGCCTGAAATTAATCAATCGCTATTTGGCTGAATAAGCTCATAATGTCCTGACACCGTGATGATATCTCCCACATGGATATCGCTAATGATAAATTTCATATCGCTCTGACACGTTTTAAGCTCGGATTTTGTTGATATCCTTTGTGATTAATTTTTCGATAGCAAATTTAATACTGTTCTGATTGCGTTTTCTAATAATTAAATTCTACTTGAAAAGTTCTCCAGTATCAAATTATACATAGTTAACAAATTCAGCAATCAAAACTAGCAAAAACAAGCATTATGAATATCGATGAAAACCAGGGCTCAGAAGCCCACGTTACCAACACCCAAGACCAATCTACAGACAACAGCGTCCTTGATAAAGCCGTTAACGCAATCACACACCACGAGGATCCATCACAACAAGAATCTCTCCAAAAAGAACCTGTTGAGCAAGATCAGAAGGTTCTAACCGTCGAAGACGACAGCAGAAAACCAGAAATAGAGCCTTCACAGCAAAGTCTTTCAACAGAACCCTCACTGTCGCAACAACACCAGCAACAGCACCAACAACACCAGCAACAGCAGCAACAACAACAATCGAAAGATCAATCACATTTCGTAGAAGCCCACCCATTGGAAGTTGACTTCGAAGAGCTGAAAGAAAAGCTCAACGAGATAGAAACCAAAGATAAACAAGTAGAAAAACCGACCACGACGACCGCCGATAAGAAAAATTACATGAAAGAATATGCCGAATTCAATACAACGTTAATCGACAAACAGAACGAAGAAATCCGCCAAGAAGTCGAGAAGGACTCTCCGCTGGTCTCAGACCTTCTTCCTTTAGACATGTTAGAATTCGAATTTGCTGGAAACGAAGCTTATCTGCAAAAAATCAGAGTAAAATAAACGTTTGCGCAAATTTCGCTAAACTCAATGCTAGGCACTTAAGAAGGAGTATCCTGACTACAGGAAAGTCCGAAGAGACGGGAGCTGCTTCTATAGAGCGTTCCTTTTCAGGCTTTTTGAATATATGATCAAAAGGAGAGACCAAGCGTTGAATGATAGGATTATAATGACGATAAGAGAAAGCAAGCCATATCTGATAAAGGCAGGATACGATGCTTCCGTGCTTGATGTATTCCTTGTAGAATTTCTGGAAATGCTAGAGCTTATCAAGAAGAATATCATGGGAGAAAGTCTCTTGTAAGCGCCTTGCTAGTTTCGTTTGATTTACTTATTGATTTGCATTAGGCTTGAAACATTTCTCAACAAAGTCAAATCAGATTCGCTGGTGATGTATTTAAGGTTTATCACCTCAGGCTACTTGAAAATGAATGCGAAGAAATTTGAATGCTTCCTGGAGGGTGGGATGTCGATTCAGTACTTCTGTCAGACTTATGTTGACCCAATTGATCAAGAATGTGATCAGGTAAGCAAATCTTTTGTTGAGGTGGGTTAATGTGTTATATCATAGATACAAATATCTGCATTGATTGCGTTTTTACAATTACCGATAAAGATCTTATATCTTGATGGAAATATCAACAAGACGGAGTGTGACGTAATATATCTGCCTGAGGGTGCTCAGCAAAAAGATGTTTTTATCACCCTGCTCTATAGACCAGGTCATTATGATATACTCTACAAATAGCGTGTCTATTTGAATAAATACTATTAATGTTATGATGTTTTTAATGATAATTAAATCGATAATGCATCACTGAGTGCTCTCTGTATATATGGGCTATTTGAAGACTGAGGGATTGCAGCGTACTTATTTTTTGCGAGATCAATAAGAGTATAGCTATGGAATAATCCACTAAATGCAGTAATGTAAGGCCGTGATTTTGAAGTCTCGTCTGTTAAATAGATAGGAAAGGAAGAGTTCTAATCCCCTAGACCACTGATACTCTTTATAATAGAATTGGGATGAATTAAGTATTTGAAAGGTGCTTGTCAAAGGCGCAATGTATGCGATTAGAAATCAGTATTATAAGTACTATAGTATACTAATAAAATCTGTCAGGATAGAGAGTACTCAATACTAATTTGAGGGATAGCTTTATTTCCAAAAACAGCTGATGCTCAAGATGATCCTGCCACTTATTGCACAATTTGGGCTCGTCGATTTTGATTGTTTATGTTAGCTCTTCGCATTCTCTCTAAACACAATTAAAAGCAAACCTATACTAAACTACTAAGATTTAGTTTAGGCTATCATCTTCTGAAAAATTAGTACTATTAAGTCTTATAAGCTTATACGAAGTTGTCTGATGAATTTTTATAATTTGATTAAATTAATTTAAAGTTGAAATTCAAAAATTGTAATCTCGGTATCTCGTGATGTTGTTAAATTAGTGTCAAAAGAGTAATACAAAGGTAAAGGTATCAGTGGAGAATAGATATACAGAGCTGCAGGTAGCAGCTGATCAAAGGTGTATAGGTAGCTATTTGAATTCTTTAATGATAAAGTATTAGTTTGAATTTGAAATATTCTGAAAAAGAATTAAAGTACAAAAAAGTGGGACATGGTAACTTTAGAAGACAGCCTACTTAGCATATTAATTAAACTATTTCGCAATTCATATTAAATGGAAATCATTGAGAGTAATTAAACTGATTATAAAATGATGAATTTTCAATGAAATGATGATGCCATGGATTTTAGATCTATTGAAAATTCAATTCGTTCGTCTGAAATTATTTGCCAGATCGACTTGAAAACGATTTTTAACAGGCCTCAGGTCAATCTCTTGCGTGTTTATGAAAATTTAATGGTAGCTGCTGATGTATTTAAAATTAATATAAGGAGCAGAAGAAGTAATATAGGGAATTCTTGGAGGGGTTCGCTGGCAATAGATGTTAATGAGACATTGACGGATCATTCGAAGTAATTTTAGTTAGATTCTCGTTCTTCGGAAATGAAGATCAAAGCGGAGTAAAAAACATTGACTTATTATTAAATAGGAATTCTTACACACACACATCACCGATATTTGGAAATGCCTGCTTATTCCTTAATTAAAGTGACATAATCAACAATCTTGGTCGATTCAAAACGATCACATGCCAATCAAACGATTAAAAAGCGCAAAAAATTACACCCAAGTGTTAAATTATTTTCACACTTCTACTTAGCATCTTTTGCCAAAACAGCAAAAGCTTTAAAATACAAAAAATGATCTGCTGCAATATCATCTTTTTTAGGACCTGATAGCTCTTCTTTCTCCTCGGTTATGACTGGTCTTTTAATTTCCTGGTTCGGACTATCACACTCTCTACCTCTCACAGAGCTGCTAGCTCGTCTTCTTGGTGTCGGATTTCTGTGCGCTCTCATCTGATTTGAAGTGGAGCTGTCAATAGCGTGCCAGTAAAGGTTAAATATATTCTCACGTTCAAGCACAGTACTTGGCACCGTGTGAGTAGCTTCCAGTTTCGCAATATGTGATATCACCATAAGAACTCCTCCTATCATATAAAAAGTCAGGCCAGTCGCAAGGTAGCACTTGGCGATTTTCAAAAATGTACTCAAACTGTCAGCTCTGTCGATGGTTTTAATTTGAATGAGCAAGCGGAAAATCAGCCATAACCCGATGCTGGTTACTCCTTTGAGCAAATTTTGCGTGAGAAAACGGATTTTTGAAAGAGCACTATTCGAAAGCATTCGAGAAATTACCAAACATGACGTCACACATATCCAACCAAGCAGACAATGTCGTGAAACTGTGAGTGAATTGGTGAGATTTGATACAACCATCAGAAGGATAGCGCTACTTATCGCACAGAACTCGCCTGTATTTATCAGAAATTTACTAAACGCAGTGACAATCCTCAGCTTTAAGGTCGAATTGACTCTGTAAGATGAAAAGATAATTTGAGAATCATCGTCTTCGTTTGCTGATTCCGCTGAGAATGTCTTCTTCTTCATATAGTAATAGCAAGAAACGATACCATTGCCCCACAGTAAACCCGTGGTTATCAGTCCAATTACATCGACTATAACGGATAATGTAGTAAGGTTTTCGTTGGATAGGGTTTTGCCATGCATCGCTTCGTTTCTGAGGAAAAAGATAACTTGCCCGCTGAGAAAACTCTGCAGCCCGCTTTTCCAGCTAATCTTTTGATCGGGATTCAACGAACTGCCCTGAGGAGTAAAGTTATAGTGCAAAATTCCAACGAAAAATATCACATTCAGTCCAAAAATTCCGTTCGAGAGGCCAGAATCGAAGTTAGTGATGAAAACGACCCATACCATCCCGAATAAAGTGATAAATATCCGTATCAGTCTGATAATGTCAGGAAATTTGATAAAATTTGTTTCGATTTGCAATTCATCTTCATCGTCCTTCTCCAACGGATGGCTTTGGTCGATATATTTCGAGGCGGTCAGCTCAAAAAACCCAAGCATAAGAAAAAATATTGAGATAATACAGCCAAATGCTTTCAGCTTCAAGAAAGTAGTGAAGTCGAGTCTCTCAGTTAACCATACAATTGAATGTGCTGAAAGAAATTTATAAAAGATGAGGATTTGCGAAATTAGCTGCAGACCTGATCTCGTGAGCTTGGAGTAGAGGGCGACGCCTTCTAAGTACCAGTAAAACAAAGCAATGACCATCAAGATAAACATTCCAAAAAATGCGATGTTCTGAGTTGCAGTCTTATGGAAATAACTTCCAACTAATACTGCATAGACAAACTGCCCGAGTGAGCAAAGGACTATGAAATTTCTGTTTTTCAGCTGAATTTGGCGAAATTTCATGGTTACTGTTCTTGAAGACTGCTTTCCGAGGATGCTCTCAGCAGAAATTTCATTGCTGAAGGCCAAACAAAATGCCAAAGTTGAAGCAGCAACGGAGAAGAGTCCGATAGTTCGAATCGGAACGAACTCGATGCTTGTAAAAATATTGAATAAGGCTAATAGGCCTAGGGAACACCAGATGATTCTACCAGGCTTCGAGGTGATCAGTTCCCATTTATGAGGGCGATGAATGTGGCTTTTCTCAAAGCATTTGTCGCATCCAAGGATAATCAGCATGGAGATAATGTCTGGTAAGAGCACGCCTCCTGCACGGCTGGCAAATCTATTGAGGAGAATTGCGACCAACTGTCCGATTTTCCCGAGCGATCGCAAGCAATGGCAAAAGATTTTGAGGTCGTCTTGCCCTGTCGAATAGTATCTACTGCGTGGAGATCTCATCTCATAAACTATGTGTATTTAATTCAACCGATCTAATTAATTGAATCTTATCGTGAGTGATTATGAACCCATCGGGTCAAAATGCAACCCAGAAATAAAAATGGCGGAATAGTCCGAATTTCATGAGAAAAAAAAGCATCTGTTGTAGTTTACTTAACTGCTTATTATCGAATCTACCTTAGTGAGCAGAGAATAAGCTGCGAATGAAGCAATTTTGTTACTACGAAAGGGATTGACTATTAAAAGAAGGTTATTATTCACTATTATGTGGGAAGATTGAAGGTCAGATAATCCAAATGAAGATAGTCATGGCGATTATTATAGGTTTATGAAAGAAAACTCATTGCTGGATGAGGCTTCAGGTCTCTCGTCCTACAGATTTTGGTAATTATTATATGAAAAGTTGAATTTCGGCATGAACCTTCGAAGGTATGCTACCATTCCCTTGATAATCGCAAAGCGAAGATGAAATCACTAGTTAACAGGCTTTTCTGCATTTGAATGCAGCAAACTAATTGTTAGTTTTCTTAATTTATTTTATTTTAACCTCACCAATGAAAAAAGTTCAATTCGATGAAGAAGCAGACACTGTCTACAACAACCGATTCGTTCAGAAATCCATTGTTATGACCACAACTACATCCACGATATTCCAAGGCTGGGATTCATTCACACAAAAAAACGTCATTATTAAAAAGGTAACTCCTCTTTCCAATCTCTCGCAATAAATCTGTGCAAAGATCGGTTTCACGACGCGGCAAAAAGCTGAAAACCTTTGTGCTGTTTACGCTTCTCTTCAGCAAGGTAGCAACCCCAGTTTGCAGTAATCATTCATCTGTTTTATAGAGCCATTCGTGCCAAAGTTACTGTGGAGCGAACTCGATGTCAATACTTTGATTCTCATCTTCGAGATGAAAGGGAAAAGCCTTCAAACGCTATTCGAGGAGCAAGGGAAGAGGTTTTCGACTTTATGTGTTTATTTTCTCGCAGAAAAAATCGTAAATTTCCTCCGACAGCAGACGGTTTATTTATATATTGCAGATTGCGATGTTACAGCGGTTGCATTTGAAAAGGATAATCCATGGAAACCTGAAACCATCCAAATTTCTAGTCGATTTAGAGCATCAGAGCTCCGAGAATTTATACCTCAATGCATTTGATAAAGCTGATATGCTTAATAAAGACTGGACGCCAGAGGATAGCGCAGAGAAAAGGATAAAACTACGTGTCAAGTTGGATCATCATAAATTTACGAGTTTGTCGGCGCATTATGGCTATCGTAAGTGACAATATAGCTTGGATAATTTGCTACTAGTGATGTTAACAGCGTTAGGGTTCAAGGATGATTTGGAGAGTCTGGGTTATATGATTGTTTACTTCTTAAAGCGGGGTACTTTTGCTCTTGGAAGTTGATTATTGAGTGTGCATAGGCAACATGACCAGCAAAAAGAAGGACGAAAAAATCGACAATAAAATCAGGTTTTTTATTGATTTCAAGCTAAAAACGTCTCCAGAAGAACTATGCTCTGGGCTACCAGGTAACTCTCATACATTTAGATTGGAAAGCAATAAGCTAATTTGGCATCTAAGCTGAAATATGTGATTATTTCAAATATATCAGACGACTTAAACCTCAGGACAGACCCGATTATGACTATTTGCGATCTATTTTTTTGAAATTGTCCCAGCGGATTTACATCAAAGGCGAACAATTACTCCTACTAGACTGGGTACGAGCAGCTATCCTTCTTCAATTTTTCAACTCTAAATTCTTTTTTTAGTTGGTTGTCCCTCCAAGCGAAACTGGACGATATCGTTCCAAGACTCTTAATCAATTGTTTGCTACGCAAATGAAATTAAAAACTAAAGGAAAGAAAAGTAACACTGAACTAATTGTTTGCTGTCTTAATACAGCATATTCTCCATAGGGAACTTGTCACTGATAACTCCTCGAGACACTGAAGGAGGCTCAAAGAGTAACTGTACAACCATGCTCCCAGAGGAAGAGAAAGATCCAAATTATGACTTTTATGGAAACCCCATTTTTGAAACAAACCAAGATCTGATGCTCACGAAATACTCGGTCCCTTCTACTCATCGTTCTGAGAGAGACGTAAGGATTGACGCTGAGGCTCAGCCAACGGAGAGGAAAAAAATAGGGGAACTTGTTTTCATTTCGAACTACGCTCATTCAAAACTAGCTCAAGCTGGTAAGATGCTTGCTCTAATAGCTTTTAATAACATGAGTAGTTCATAATTTTGAAAGCTCTAATAACTCTGATTTCCGAAATGCTACAGTAGAGACTCTACAGACAAATAGGTACCCAACAATCAATCAAAGTGCTAGAGAAAGGAAATGCTTATATATGGATTTGATCGAGTCTGATTCCCATACTGGACCTGAGGAAGAAGACCAACAGGATGATGATGAGGAAGATTATGCAGTCGACGACGAAGGGAATCCAGTCGGATATTTTGAGCTTATGAATGATGATACGAATATCGTGTCTCACTCGTTTCTTTCAGATTTGATGATAGCAATTGGACAGAACCCTTATAAGTAAGTTTTTCCATGTTCTCCTAGCGATGTCATCAATAATCTCAGGCTCATGCCGAAATAGTACAGTGATCATGAGATTTGAAGAGATGGTCGAACGATAGTTATGCGGATCTTATCATAGCTCAGTTAACACAATTTTAACATCTGCAGCCCTCAATTTGAGAGTGCAGAAAGGTCCCTCTCTTACTGAAAGACTTTTTGAACGATTTCTAATATAATTGAATAGATTTTCATGTTTTAAGATGGTTTTCGATTTGATCCTGTATTCATTTTTTTTCAAATTAATTTTTCTGTAGCTTTTTTTTTTTAAATAAAGTGTGTACTCAACGATCGGATGGATGATCATTACTCACCATAATACTCTTTTTTTTTTCCCTATCTTTAACAATATAGCTTTAAATAGTCTTAAAAAAAAAGGAGAGAAATTCTCTAATTTCATCTTTCGAGATGTTCACCAAATATTATGAAGAACTACTTAGTTCCATTCAGTATTATGCTTGATACAAATTAAAAAGGAAAAAATTCGCAATAAAAAATAGCCAGTATTAAAATTATGCTTAAAGCTTTCAGAGCCTTCACCCCTCAATTGCAATATACAAGCAAACGCTTGTTTTCTCAACTGAAGAGCTACATATCAGGAGAATCACACGTCCAGCTTGGTAATCTACCCAGCTCTTAGACTCAGTTTGTGCTAACTAATTTCATCTTCAGCATTAAAATTGCCTGCCCAAAATACGACTGAGCAATATCTAAACGGCATTGCGCCTGTAATATATCTTCACTGTCTACTCCTCCTAATTTACAAAGTTGATCGAAGAAGGCAAAACTAAAGGATCTCATAGCTATTTCTTGGATATCAATCTCCAATCGGCTCAGAACATCGATAATGTACCTGCAGAAACGATGGAAACCGTGGAAAAGATTCACGAGAAATTTCAAGATTTCAGATGTAATTGATTCAAATCCACATCATTTCTCATATATCTAAAGTTTGCGGTGTGTCATGTGAACTATCATTGGATGAAGCACCAGAAAATTTCATCGCCTCGAAGCCCGTGATTTCATTGGCGAGAATATGCAAGAGTATCGCTGAAAAGGGTCTCTATCATGAAGACACTTGGCTCATACTCCAAGTAAAACTAATCTTCTCAGTGTTCTTAAAATAATGAAAATATAGGAATCACGTTCAATCCAAAATACCAAAAATTTTGACATCGTAGCCTTATTATCGCTATTGGACTGTCCTTCCCTAATATAATATGATATAGAACACCAAGGCATTATACAGCTTCGCTTTCGGACTCCAGCATATAAAGGTGCTGTATTCGCCTAGTTATTCGCCTCAAACGACATCAAGCACTTATCTTTCGAATCTTAAAATACTACATAAGGACGTGGATGTCGGTTTTTCGTTATGTATGAATTATCTGTGCGTTTGTTTCTAACTTATAGGATCTATCAAGCGAATAATCAGGCTTTTGAGAAAGAACTGACTGAAGATAAAAGAAAAAACAGTGCAGAATTTTTAAAATTCCTGTTTGAGCTAGGGGATCAACTTTGTATGATTGAGCTGCATGACTATAACATGATGTAAGTACACCCTATGTTTCAGGGTCTTATCAATGGTAATTTTTGTTTAGCGACAAGAAATACAAAGAAAATGAGTTGGGACAAGGGGCGCTTGATTTAAAGCTGTTCTTGAACATGATAAAATCGATGAAATTCGATGGAATGTTCTTAATTGACGCGAGGAAGGATATTGACCTTGCCAAGGCAAATTTGAAGTTAATGGCAGAGCTTCTTAGTGAGAACAACTTTGAGTTGAAGAACACAAAAGAAATCATGGAGCTAATAACCCACAGGAAAACCAAGAAGCCATTTACAGATGTAGACCATCTAACCATTCAAAGCACCCTCATTCTATAAACGTCAACGATATTGGAGGATTTATTATGGAATAAACAGGTAATTATTTCTGTATATGCTTATTGAGATTAACTGAGATGAATTAAGAGTTGACAATAAGCAATGTGAAAATATATTAATTTTTATGAATTATTGTTATTACTTTCATTGCATTTTCTGAATTGTATATATCAGGCGTTTTCATATTGCCATTGAAAATTTTCACTCTTAATTCTTCATAATACGACTTAATTTTGGGGAATAATGCGAGTCGCTCTTTGATGACTGACATTTAAAACCTGACATAAAAAAGAATTCTATCTCAATTTGTCCCTGAAAAGTTGGAATTAATTAGTTTTTTTTTGCAAACTGTAAATAAAATACTAAAATCCTGCAGGCTTCAAGGTTTGCTTCCTCTCCAGAACCTAATAATTCAACTTCTCATATCTGAAGTTTATTTCACTTCAATGATAACAGTGCAAGCAAAGCATTCTCTCCCCACAACGTTCCCAAATCAGAAACTCAAATCTGAAATCTTCATGACTATCGTCGAGCATCATACATCCAAAAATCACCTTCCGTCATTAGTATTGTTGTTCAAGAAAATGACGCTTCAAATTTCAGGCCTTTATATAGAGAATAGAAAATATTGTGCGATTAAATTTTAGTTACGGTTTCTTTTATTTACAATCGCAACAAAGATAAATTGTTTTAGATGTACACCTCCTCTCACGCCAACTCACAGAGATCTATCTCTTACTCTCAGAAAAGCTTGCTCGCTGAATCAGAGGTTCAGCGTCTCCAGCGCGAAGTCGACAGCTACACCAGAAAACTCGAGCAGGAGAGAAAGTAACTCCAGTTTTCATCTCAGTGGCTCATTTCCTAACCTCTTTTCCAGACACTTGATCGGCGTCGAAGAGACACATGGTATGATCAAAAAGGAATATACAAAAACTCTCAAACAGCTCGAACAAATGAAAACTCCTAAAGCCCTTGAAATCAGAGAGTACCGTCAAAAAATTCAGAACTTGGAGCACAACATCGAGCAGGTAATTCCTAATTTCTCAGGCAAACTCAGTGATTTTATGATCCTCACAGCAAGTGAGCAAATACAACGAGATATTGGCTTACAACCAGAAGCTCCGGGCTGAAATCGACGTGTTGAGAAGAGATAAGCAGAACTTTTTCGAAGTTTACAAGAATATGGAAAGCGAGCTGACTTTTAAGACGAAAGCGATTAAAGGAGAGTATATGTACAAAGAAGCAAGGGAAGATATTGCAAGTAATCGAGTTTAGTGAGCAGTCTTTAATGAATCATGAAAGATAAACTTCAGGAGCAGATTGTTGTGCTGAAAAACAAAAATGAGCAGCAACAAGAAGAATACATCGATAAATTCGAGGAACTTCAAACGAAATACAAAGAGGACCTCGTTGATCAGAGGAAAAGCACTAATATGCTGAAGAATAAGCCACCTAAAATCGTTTACGAGAATTTTGATACTCAGACGTTGCTGAGGAGACGTCTGCAGAAGCTTATTGTGGTGAGTGGATGGTTTACCTATGAGGGGTTTAATTTTGTGGTAGAATAATAAAGAGAAAGTGAAGATCATTGAGAACTATACGAAAAACATGAAGATTATCGACGATGCATTCTCGATCATTAAAGACACCAGCGGTATCACTGATATCGAAGAAATCATGAACACGTTCCTCAAGTCCGAGGAGCAGAACCATGCGCTTTACAACTATGTGAATCTGTTGACCCAAGATATTGATTTCTTGGAAGAAAACAACCATGGACTTAAGCACGAAATCGATGATTTACAGGTATCAATGAGATCGTTTATAACTTTATTTATGATTGTGATTCTATAGCGAGAGCTTGAAGCTCGTGCGGAAGCGCTGAAAAAGACGCCTGAAGACCAGTTATTGAAGAAAAAGATTCGCGAGAGAATTCAAGCAAAGTAATTATTATTCCCTGTGTTATTTGTGAAATGGTGAATCAATTTGCCAGGGAGAGCTATATTGATTCCGTGAGGGAGAAACTCGATCAAATTAGAACTCCTCTTGAAGTAATCGCTCCTATTATCGTAGTCGTTAATGATATTTGAAAAAATATAGACTATTTTGAAGGATTTCAATAATACTCCATTCGCTCAACAGAAGGAGGTGATTCTCGATGACATTATTCTTAATGATCAAACGGTTGATGGCTATCTGTGTAAGACAAAGCATTTGATGAGAAGTTAGTTAAAATATTTTATCTTTGTGAATAGCTCTGCTCGAAGACTATGCCTCAAGGCTGCTAACATACCTTGCCAAGAAGAATGACGAGAAAAATATCTTTACGAGCGTTCTGATGTTCGATGAGCTGAACAAAAAGAATTTCGATGCGACCAAGCACAACGTAGTAACAATAGTTAAAGATCGGATTTATTAAGAATCAAATTAGGCCAATTTCCCGACTGAACTTCTGGAGATCAATGATTCTACAAGGGATATGCCTTTGCTTGATGAATCTAAACTGAAAGAAATAGCTGACATCTCTATTAAAGGAAGAGGATATCACTCTCTGAACACTAGCAATATGATTACTAGTCCCGAGGTAAAGCTTTAGGATTTCTACCCAATAACTAACTCATGGGGATTATAGAAGCATGCTTAGTACTCGAGCGGAAATAGCCGTGATTCTTTAGGTCTGGTATAACTACTTTTATAGGAGCCTATTGAATACTTATTGCGCTATTATTTCATAAAATCTTTAGAATTACATCAACCCTACTCCTTTGTGCTCTCAATAGTTGAGGATCTGATATGCTTGAAGCAAATTTTTAACAAATACGAATTAGGCTTTGGTATGTGTTGGGGCTAGAGAGTTGCTGAACAGCTAAGGGTATCTAAACAGCATAGCATGATTATAAATTACAGAAAAACTAGTGTTGAATTACAATCGTACATAAAGCCATGCTCAATTGCTTTTATTATTTAGCCCTGTAAACAGTTTGGTAATATCATCGACAGTCTCCAACTGGTTTTCGGAAATTTTCTCTTCAAACAAAGAGAGTGTCTCTTTCCTGTTCAACCCCAAAAATACCGAAATATCTGTTAACAACAGGAGAAGATCCTCTGAAGAGAGCTCTAAATCTTTCAATTTGCTCGCCTTAGAGAGCTGCGTCCAATAACTATTGTCCACGGTCGTACTGCACTCTCCAAACAGTTTCACCTTCAATGTATTTGTGTTTGGATCAGTTATTTCCGAATGATGAAAGCCATATAAACGTGCTCGCTCATGCAAATTCTTGGTTATGGTCTTGGTAATAATATCCTCGATATACTCTTGGGATAGTTTCGCTGTACTTTCTTTTGATGTCGTGAACTCTCTTCCAAGGAGCTGTCTGGCGTAGGAACCGATCGCAGGAGCTTTTCCTTTAAGACCTATTGCTTTCAACATTTAAAATTTTATCGAAATAAGATTTTTCAACTACATTAGCAAACCTAACCAGTCCATTAAATAAAACGCAATCCTCTCTCTTTTAAACACTATGACTGTATTTCCAAAGGGCCTAATGAAGCGAAACAAGCTTAACTTATTCACTCATTTGGTTTTTTCATTCATAGAAGGCAGGTTTTTCTTAGACATTTACACTATATTTTTTACTACGAATGATGAATAATTTTTTTATTCACTGATCTCATAGCAATCAGTGTAATTCTTTTGAAAAACAGATCATCTAGTCCTTGAAGAATCTCAACGTTCTTAATATTGAAAGATAATCTCTTTTTCATCTTCCGATACTAGTTTTTCCTCTAGTGCGCATGCATTTGGTGGTACTGTCCAGGATATCCCATGTGTTGAGGATACTCCTCGAGGACTCTTGATGTTCTCGCAGCGACGTTATACGCCAAGATACTGACCAGGAACAAGAAGAACCCGAATGCTGCTGTGGCGATAGACAATTGGATATA
>ENA-UOUE01000917-UOUE01000917.1-compost-metagenome-genome-assembly--contig:-NODE-917-length-21534-cov-12.175980_pt1 | contig 21534 bp, 14 predicted proteins | sample MGYA00238146_ERZ747223 | MGnify/ENA primary metagenome ERZ747223 (study PRJEB28781, sample SAMN06268865) | compost metagenome | isolation source: single cell | place: USA: California, Emeryville, Joint...
GCAATTGTGATCAGTTTTGTTGCAAAGAATCTCAAATTTGAAGAGCATTCTATCTTCAGCCAGTTACTCAATATTCTCAGATTCTGCGGAAGCATCTTGATCAGTATCTCAGAATATTAATGAAGTACTCCTTTTCTTGCTTTCTTGCTTGAAAAAGCTGATTGTCAGTATCTTCTTCTTCGCTGTTAGATTGTTCTCGAGGTGATTGCTCGCAAGCTGTCATCTATTTATACCAGCTGGCTGCTTTTTATTATCTTTAAGGATATCAAAAAAGAAACAGCATCAAACCCAAACAATAAATGTTTTCGAAAGGTCTTTTGTTTTTCATAGTATTACTGGCGTTCCTGCTTTCAGGTATCTCAAAATAATTTTCTTATTGGCTCGGCAACTGCAGCAGATGATGCGATTGAAATATTTGAAAGTTAATATAAATAGCTAAAACCCTTCTGTTTTCCTGCGATGCATCACTTTTTTCTTTTCATCAATAAGTTTTACGAAGAGAGATTTCCTACTGCATTGCTAGATATTTAATGAATTGGTAGAGTTTCTCTTTAATCAAGCTAAAATGGACGAGATCTTGCCAGAAACTGAAATTTGATTCTGATATTTTAGATTTCAGATTACATTCTGTCTTCTTAACTTTGATTTCTCTTTATTTGTTTGTTTGCAGGATTATTTTGAATGGACACTTTCACTGAGTTATTACATATATGCGTCCCTCTCGTGAATTATCAAATCAAAGTCAACACTTTTTTCAACAATTATTAGGTTCTTGGTTTCAGATTGACGAGCTCATTTAGGAAGTATTCTCTTGAACATTTTTTTAATTCATTTAATTCTCTTTTTTTTTTTGAAATGATGTATAAGATAACTTCATATTTGTAAGTAATTTTATTTGTTTAATTTTTGTAACGTGTAAGTTGAAACAACTTCTCATAGCACACCAGTATGTATTTACTGACCTAAACTGGAATATCTGCATTAATAACAAAAATTGATCGGTTTTTGGAAACTACTCGGTACTCAGCCTTTCAATCTAGTTTGCTCAGGACTGTATAAAAGATTAGAAAAGAGTTTTTTCTGCAGTTACTTCTAGTGACCCTCGATCCGAAGAGTCATTGCTTCAAGATACTTGTTCCCTTTCTCTCATTTTGTGTAAATGCAATGACACATTCCCAATAGCAAACAGCCAGATTCAAATTCTCCAGAATAACAAAATAGATTATCTTTGCATTGCTGCTAGACACATCATTCTCTTTAAGCTACAGTTAAATTCAAATTTTCTCTTCGTAAAAGTGGACGCGGATTTGACATTAGAGAATTCGATCTTTGTAGCTAACTATTTTGAACTGTAAAAGGGCACACACAATTTCTAAATGAAAAAATGTCTACCTATTTAAGCGCATGATCGAATTCTCAGATTCATAAAAACTCTCTACATTATGGCTCATGTAATTATGCTGGTAAGTTTCAAGAGCAAACGCTTTAGAACTTAGTGATATAATGCAAATGTAGATTAGACTCATATGAAACGAAATACTGTTTATTGACCGGTTCGTGGTTAAAATGTCAGATCTTTCCGAAACTCATTTGGGACATGTGTTGAGAGGTTGATTTTGAGTGTTAATGATGAAATCCCTCGGGCATATTGCTATTGATTTAAAGTCGTGTGAGATAGTTTTTTGAATATTCTGCTGATGGATATTCTAGCTCTTCCATAAATAATGTGATCAGAAGACAAATTGTCCAGGATATTTCCTATAAGGGATGAAGAACAGAATAATAATCTTTAAAAACCAATCCTTTTTGATTTTTTGTTTAATGTTAATGTACTCTACTGATTTCCCGGTTTGTTCATTTCAAAAAAGGATTCAGAGAAATTTCAACTAACAACTGGCATCTTTCCATATTTTCCCACAATCTAAACACTTTTCTACCTACTTGTAACCCGATATGGAGGAATCCCAACTTTCGCGGATCGGCTTTACTTCCGATATGTTTTTTGTTCTTTTATGCTTGCAATTTAAGTCAGCATCACGCAGTTTAGCCCTTTACAGATTAGTCTTTTGTCTTCCTTCATACTCCTCTCGCCTTTCCCGAGCAATTGCCTGACTTTTTTTCGAAATCTGTTCTTGGATCTCACTATACGTGCGGTATTTCAAACTTGTACTTTCTATCCCTAGTCTTTCTGCATAGGCTATCTCGTTTTCTTTTTTTTTTCTTTATATTTCGAATCATAAGATGTAGTTTTCGAGGTACCATCATGTATAAACTTGCATTCTGACCCTCCAGCAATACCCAGCTGAAAAGTGTTTGCAAATACGAGATTGCGAATTCATTGAAATTTATTGTTCAACTACAAAATTATCTCTCTAGTAATTCTTATTTGTTGATTGACTTGTATGAAAATAACTGGAAATTCCGACTATACAAAGTCTAGCTTTTTTTCAGTGGCTTGTCTTAACAGATAAGGAAACTCGAAGTAAACAATGCTCTTCTATTGAGGGCTTCGAATCTGCCTTTCTTGAATCATTAAGCTCGTGTTCTGAAAAAAATTTATGGTGCATTCATGATTGGATTTTGTGAAGACATCTGTAGAATAGAAAAGCCACAATTCCTCTATCTCAGAACTAATATGAGTAAAGCTGAAAGCATATAACTCCAATAAACTCAAGTGAAATTCTAATGAAACCCACTTTTACTTCTTTTTGTGAAATTACTAGAATTCTTCGTGATTAAATAGGCTAGAAGTTCCTCTTTTTTATAATCTGCTACTTTATTTTCGATGGAATCAACACGCGATTGCAAATATTTCTTTTCAGGTTCTTGCAAGAAAGGAGATGCCTGTTCATTTAGACACGGATTATTTGACTCGGTTGAGAAGAGGCTAGGAGAATTCAAAAAGAGAAAAGAAGAGAAAGAAATTAAAATGGAAGTCGAATCAAGATATCGCAAGGACATTAAGAGAGGACTGATATCGAGAAGGGAAATCGACGAAAAAATTGAGAAGCAAAAGAAATGTCAACATAAGAGAATCGAATATAGTTGCTACCATTTTACTTCTGACGGCGACACTGTGAAGGAGTGCAAAGATTGTGGCAAAATCATGGGATCTGGGAATCCATTTGCTGAAGGGTTATACTCTTGTCCTAAAGGTTCTTATGCATGAAATTAAGACCAACAGAGCATTGTATTAATTTATGCACTTTATCTCCGTAAAACGACAAAGTTCCATTTCTTCAGGATTGCACTAATCTTTTCGAAGTAGTTGGTCAATGTGTGTATCCTTGAAATTCTTAATAAGTGAACTAGTTTAGAAACCACTTCATGAAGCTCATTTCTATTATAGAATGTATCAGACTTCTACTCATTGTAAAAATGTAGAGAATGCTGAATTGGAGGCGAAAGAATATTTGTTGGGGTTTTGAGTAGTTTTATTTGATAAAATTCTCTTACCATGTTTTATATATAATAAAACCTGTGAGGGCTACCTCGGAATTTTCGAACTTTCCGTCGTCGCTTGAGTTAGTGGGATAAGCTGAAAGCTCACACTTGAAACTCAATTTTTCTCCCCTTGGACACTTTACTTCGTTTCAAGAAATTTCTTGAAAATTTTACTTTATTTATGTCATCATTGTGTTGTGCTGTATCTACTGAAAGTGGCAATTTTATTTCGTGAAAAAAACATGGTATTATCCTTGAAACAAAATTAAATGTTTGTATTTGATGTTGGAAGAAATAAAATATGAATGTTTGCAATCTTGTATATTTATGCTTAAGTTTGGTCATTATGTTCTAAATTAGTGTCTCTAATGCATCAGCGGTCATTAATTCGCTCGTTGATGCGACTCAATAATCCACATTTCTCGTTACTCTTGAAAGAGAACACATTTTTCCTGATATGATTTCAAAAAGTCAAATGAGGGTTTTTGAAGACATTAAAGCCCATAAGCCCTTACCTTTTACCTTAGCAACGAAAGAAAGTTCTCTCCCTTCCCAAGCAATATTTGATTTCACTTCTCGAGGATAAATATGATCTCCTGTACATTTCGATGAGCAGTTTTCTCAAATAAGTTCTTAGTTACTTACCAGAGCGGTTAAATTCTCAAAGTTGTCTCCGGATTTGTCTGTTTCTGCCTCAGACGAGAGCATCAAGGCTCGGATTTCCATTATACAGCCAACATTGCTTGAGAATTTTTCTATGGCACCGGAAACACTGATCATTGATAATTTTCGCAAGTAATCTCGCAAAACGTGAAAATAGCAGCTTTGATACTCGCTAAATAGAATCATCTTCAATCACTCCTGGATGAAATAGCTCAAAAATTCCACCTTTTATCCTACTTAAGTCTATTCCATAGCAGGTGTGGCTTTAGACGGATATTTCTCTAAAGAATAAAAAGAAGACGGATATAAAACAGCAATCAATGGTGTATAAAGCTATCTTAACAACATTCCTGAACGAAATGCAACTCAATAGGGCATGTGTTCTTTGCCTAGGGTTACTCGTTGAGAGGTAAAACATCTCACCTCGCATAAAATTTAAACCCTTTATTAAAAACAAAACAGATAGGTAATTAAAATATTTAACATTCCTCGTGTCTCTGCTGATTTCTTCTAAATTTTCTTATATGCGAAAAGTCAGCTTCATCTCCATGTTACCAGCTTAATTCGCTTTCAAGCAGGCAATAGTGCAAAAAAAGACTCGGAGCGATCTGATATTGATTTTTATTGAACTCTATGGGAGGTGACATATCGGTATTTAGAAGTGCCATCAAGCCCAGCCTTCTGAAGTCTTTGTTTGAATAAAAGATCTTGTCTATTGAAATAGATAAACCTATGTTATTAGATTATAATTCGTTCGGAAAGTGATCTACAATCTATGTTCCATTAAATGTATATGTCAATGAGAACATGTGATGTGATTCTATGAAAAGGCGATCACATTCACAAGCTCTTTCATTGCATGAGGAGAGAAACGCAGACTTCTTGAGATTCGTAAAAACTTGCTTGATTTGGGGATATAGTGCAAGGTTATTTAAATTCAGCATTGGACCTAAGATTGATCCACTTGGATAAAAAATTGTTTCTTAATTTCTATAATGAATTGTTTTATCGAAGTCTTTTTTGTAAAATCTCAATTAAAAAATGTAATTATCGAAATCTTCTAAATTAAATCTGCAAATCATTCTCGATAAAAATGTTCCTTTGATTCCGAATCAAGATTAAGAACTGTTTAAATATATCAAACAGATAAACTTCTTTTTAAGTCCTCTGTACAAGTCTTTCTCAAATGAATTAGTATACGTTCAACTCTCCAAGACATTAGATTTTGCAGAATGAGGAAGACGCGGCAAAGAAACAAGCCAAATTAATAGACACGTGCTTCCATTAATACGCAGTAGTAATTCTTAGCTCTTTGTATTCACGAGTCTATTATTATAAATGAGTCTGCTTTATTAAAGAGAGTAAAGAGCCCTTTTAGAAATTATTTGAAAAATTGCCAGAATCACTCCTCGGAATACCATTTCAAAGATCATTATATATAAGAGTGGGAAATTATTATAATCAAATTTGAAAACAAAAAGATGATCGAAAATATAACACAGCCTACTAAAGGGGTGCCATGGTCTCTCACCAAAGAAGAAGTAGCTCCTGCTACTCAAGCTTATGTTGAATCAGTCGGTATCAAACAGAGCGAGTTGAAGAAAGAAATTCGTAATGTTACTCGAGAGAAATTTGGAGATCTAGTAAGAATGATAACGGCTCCGCAAAGCGGAGAGCTTCTCAAGAGCTTAATTATGCTGCAAAAACCTAAAAAGGTTTTAGAAATTGGAGTCTTTACAGGCTATTCATCGATTTGTATCGCTGAAGCCCTCCCAGAAGATGGAAGACTCTATGCGCTAGATAACAATGAAGAATTCGTGGAGCTTGCGAAGTCCTTCTGGAGAAAAGCCAACCTCAGTCACAAGATTGAACCTATCATTGACGATGCTTTAAACACCTTAACAAAGTTAATGGAAGACTCTTCGAATTTAGAAAGTTTTGATCTTGCTTATATCGATGCGGATAAAGAGAACTACTCTGAGTATTACGAAGCAACAATGAAGCTTGTAAAGTCTAAAGGGGCTATAGTTATCGACAATGTTCTCTGGGGAAGTGTCTCTATCAATGAAACGTTGGATAGACGAGCAGCACCTGTAAAAGCTCTCGTAAAGAAGATAAAATCTGATTCTCGAGTAGAGCACTACAATATGGTAGGAGTGGAAGGTGGATATAGTATTGTCATTAAAAAATAAGAGTAGTTAACGGCTTCGTTTCATTGGGAATTACTTCATATTCATTTAAACCAATAATTTGAAAATAAATTAAAGCTCGTCTACCCTGTTTAACAGTTTTAAATTATTCACGATTACAATCGTATTTTAGGATCTAGACTGTATCAGGACTGCATGAACCAATCCACCTCCATTATTCTTGATAAAGCAACGAATTAAATTTGAAAATAGCAATATTCTCAGAGCCAGTCTTTTTCGCTGCAAGGGTAAATTCCGAAGTGAAGAAGCATGTTCTGAATAGACAGAAGCTTTGGAAAAAATCTGTCAGGATAAGAAAGCAAAACTTTTGAGCCAACTGAGCGAGGGATTTGATGTGATTTCATATCTTCAAAGACGGACCTCAGAGATGACAGTGATAATGGCATGACATACAAGTTAAGTTATATATCTACATACATTCAAAGTAGGTTCGAACCCAAAAAAATTTAATCCGGAAGAAAAAATCTGGTAACTATGAGCGCTCTAACTTTCGGAAGATTTCGATCCAGAAATCGAAGAAACTGTATTCTGATTCCCATTTGTGATTGTTAACTCAGGATATTGGATGTTGTAATAAGCTCTGTGAAATTTGCTTTCGTCACTGTAATGTTGGGATTCTATGGATCTGAATTGTTGTTGAGTTCCGTCAAATAAATCATCGTTGGTGCAGAGAAGACTTCTTGACTGAAGCGTCTTTTGTAAAATCAGTCTCGTCTTTTTGACTTTCTTGATATAAAGGTTGTGTTGTAATGGATGGTTTTGTGAAGCATCCATCGAAAGCCGTTTTTTTTCAAAGTCCTGCTGAATGGAAATGTTTTCACTATAGCAAAGAAGTTGAATATGTTCTCAGCCATGCACAATAAACAGGGAATGTGTGAAATTCGACAACTTAAGCAAAACTCATGTAAAATAGAATTAACCTTCATTGGTAGAAATCAAAAAAAAAAAACTTTATGAATGTGTGAACAGGCCAGAGAGGGTAGAAATAGGAAGTCAGTCGCCTTATCATTCCGGTTGTCGATATCCTATCTGTTTCTGCAATTAGTGGATAATCGAAGGATTTATTTACTTCTGACAAGAAATTCTGTTTAACTCTGAAGCAAAAACCGTAAATGAGCAAACATCTCCTCCATTAACATTTTTTATGGCTTGAAGGAGTGCTGGAGTTTTTATTGATACCTACATTGCTTTTTTCAAAAACCCACCGATATCTTTTCTAAAACAAACTGAGCAACGGATTATAAGTAAAGTGGCAAAGGCCGGGTGAAAAACGTCAGCTAAAATAGAGAGCGTCCTGATAACACTGCTAATTTCTTGAGTAGCCAGCTTTGAGTCATTATTGAGCAGACACTCACGAGCTATGAATAGAAAACGTCAGTTTGAAGTAGAATTATTTTATCAGATAGAATTATTTTATCAGATAGAATTATTTTAGAAAGGATTCAAGTGAAAAACGTATGAAAATCAAATTTCCATAATTCAATCTGTTTAAGAAAAAAAACAAAAAAAAAGAGGCTATATATGAGACAGCTTCAAAAGAATTATTATTTAAATAATTTAGATAACTACTTTCTGAGAGCCTCAGGGAAAAAATGCAAAGCAACACACAAGGCTACGCTAAAACTTATCAAAGGATTGGCACTGTAGGAGCAGAAGTCGGAGCAGTAGCTTATACATCCGCCCACTACAAAGATGATTATGTTGAGGGAGAGGTACGTGCCGACACTTATGCGAAAGCAAAGGGCGAAGCTGCGTTAAAAGCTGATGGTCTGGTTTGTAAAGGAGAAGCGCAGGCTGGAGTATCTACTGGCGCGAAAGGCAAGGTCAATCTAATAGGTGGCGACGAAGGCCTTGCGCTGGGTGGTAATGCAAAGGCATGTGCAGAAGCCAGAGCCTTGGGAGAATTTCGCGTTGGAAAAAAAACTGAATGCCATGCTGATTTGGCACTTGGTCCGATAGCAGAAGCTGGTACTACCTTTGGAACAAAGTCTGATAATATCGGCATAAAAGTTTCGACTGGAGGAGCGAAAGTCAAAGCAAAGGTGACTACTGAGATCGACAAAAAGGAAGAGTCACTGCAACTAGGATACGTCGGTGGAGCGAACCTCGGCGCAGGTTGTGAGGTGAGTGTGAATACAAAACTCTATAACCCCATTAACAAAGAGATTCGCAACAATTTAGCGTCTGGTGACGCTTTGAAAACAACAATAGGAGTAGCAGATGTGTTAAACCCTCACAAAATGACTTCAAATCTCCTCGGTTTTAAACCTCAAAATAGGGCGGAAGAAGTTGTCTCGAGGATTCCAGTCGTAAATGTTGCTGCAGCAGTCGGAAGAAAACTAAAGTTTTGGTAGAGACTACCCAAAACGCCACAAACACCCGAATTACAATTATATTTCTATAGATGTAAAGCCATTATTATCTGTTGATTGTTCTGCATTTTACGCAAGAAGTCATATTTTCGGGTTGATCAGAGAAAGATAAGAACAGCATTTCCCTACATTGTAGCTCAATCATATCATCAGTGTTTGAGCTTATAATATGAAATCAATCAATTCCTCCCATGCTCCCATGTAGTAGTAGCACTCATAGGTCTGATCTCGTATGCTGATTAATCAGCGTTTGATATCGTTTACTTAATGAAAGGATTATTTGATTTGACTTAGAGATAAGTTACACTTTTAGGTTTCCCTTCAAGAGGTTTAGAAACTTTAGAAACAGACCAGTAAAACTTAGAATTTGGATCAATGCCAATCTTCTACCCTCAAACAAAGGAAAAATAGATTTAATAAGTTTTTAAATATAGAGGTTCTTGGTCAATTTCCGTCATGAGTTTATTTTCAAATAGCTTATGTATGAAACGCAGCAAGTCGGTCTCAAAGTGATTGATGAGAGCTTGATTCAATTCGTCAAGGATATTCTGAGGAAGGCCGCCATCATGGATGAGAACGTCAAGAGAGCGATTTCTTTGAATAAAAAAGGAGTCTGCAAAGTGAAGCACTTTTCTTTTCTTGCTCCTGTAAAATCAATGAGAGCAATGAGGCCTCCTTTGTAAGTTCTGAATTAGATTTCTCCCAAACCTGTTTCATATCCGGGAACTCTTCTCCTAGAACTGCCCCTGCTTGCTTGAGATCGGCTGCAAAGGAGTCCAGTTTGTGGAAGGAAGAATGCCAATTGTTCTGTAGAAGTTTCAAGCTCGTTAATGTTATAATCTCCCATCCATGATTTGAAGTTGCCACTATAGATGAAACGGAGCATGAGCTCTTTGACGCAGTCGCGGTCAGTGCTGAAGATAGCCTGTATGTTCCCCAATACGGTAACTCTGGAGCTCACGTATTCTTCAAGTATGATAGGCACATACTACTTACGGCTCTCTAGCCACTAAAGCAGAATAGATGGGTGACAGTTGACTCTATCCACATCCCAATTATAGTCCGAGAATAAGTAAGCGCGGTAATCCTTTTTGAATGTTTGCAAAGTGCCTTATTGAAGAATCCCTCGACGAATATTTGTTGTGTGTGCATATCCTCTTCCAAGCTTCGTGGAGTTCAATTTCTTAGAAGTGCAATAAAGAACATTGGTCCTCTCTGTTGACGGTGAAGAAGTCTTGTCAAAACTCTGGAAGTAACACTTAAGAGAATAAAATTGCATTTCTTCATCTTTGGTTCTGTTTTTCTGACACTCGATTTCTTTTTAGGTGGTCTCATACATTATTAGAGCTAGGCACATGTTTTGCAATTTCGCATCTTCAATGTTGAAATTTTTTTCCAGCATACGTAAGGAGACGGCGTAATTTTTCCATTCTTCTTTTTCAAACAGCACTGTTCTTTCTGGTAATACACTGTCAATCAGCTTCTCCTTACTGAATATCCAGGGAAATTTTTGTCATCAGAAGTAATAACAGGAAGAATATTTGTAAATGTGAAAAGTCCAAGATGAAAGATATAATATATCTCTATATTGATTATTAATGAGAATAATTCGATAAAACATGGCAATCGGGATCAGTTTTGTTGCAGAAAATCTCAAATTTGAAGAGCATTCTATCTTCAGCCAGTTACTCAAGATTTTCACATTCTGCGGAAGCATCTTGATCACTCTCTCAGAATATTGATGATGTACTCCTTTGCTTGTTTTCTTGCTTGGAATAGCTGATTGTCAGTATCTTCTTCGCTGTTAGATTGTTCTCGAGGTGATTGCTCGCAAGCTGTCATCTATTTATACCAGCTGGCTGCTTTTTATTATCTTTAAGGATATCAAAAAAAGAAGCTGCACCAAACCCAAACAATAAATGTTTTCGAAAGGTCTTTTGTTTTCATAGTATAACTGGCGTACAAATTGAGGATCCCACTATATCATTATAATTGTCTCATTCATATTTTGCTCACTTTATCCTATAATGTTAAACTACCCTTTTGATGCATTCCCAATTATTGTATTTGGTACTTGTAAAAAGATAAATAGCAAAGTATTCACATAAATTGCATTTTATCGACAGAAAATCCAGAGTGCCCACTAATCTATAAATCTTTACTTTCAATAAATTCAGCTGAATTTTTTTGAAGTTAGTCTAGGAACACTATGTTTTATTTCTTTCATTAGTTCTTGTTGGCGATGCAACTGTATCAGATGACGCGATTGAAATTTATGAAAGTTAATTTATATAGCAACAACCCTTCTGTTTTCTTGCTATGCACAACGTATTTCTTTTCATCCACAAGATTTTGCAAAGAGAGATTTTCTACTGTGTTTGCTGGATAATTAATGAACCGGTTTAATTTCTCCTTAATCAAGCTAAAATGGATGAGATCTTGCCAGAAACCGAAATTTGATACTGATACTTTAGATTACATTCTGTCTTCTCAATGATGACCTCTCTTTATTTGTTTGTTTGCAGGATTATTTTTGAAGAGACAATTTCACTCTGTAATTACAAATATGGAAGAAACTCTCATGAACACTTAATTTATAGGTTTAGATCTAAATTACTTTCTAGGTTGTAGATATTATTATTATAAAGGATGCCAATATCACTTCATATATGTAGACGCTAATGCTTTTCATGACTCAACAAGGGACATTGGGGTCACACCAACGATAAAGGTCTCTTGGAGTAGATTTGCAGCAGCAATCATTACAATAGTTCCAGTTATTCTTTAAGAAAGTCTCACACAGACAGTCTCCACACTGGGACCCCTCGAATATGTCTGTTCTACCTCCTAACGGCATTATTGAATCCCTTGGTCTTCTGAATATTATATCACGGGCTATGGAAAAATCGTGAATTATTAACAGATTAAACGAAAGATACCTGAAGTGGATATTAATGCTATTGTCAGCACAATCAATATGTATAGTCCCTTGTGATTCGCCATCCAATATATTAATTTTTTTTTGTTTTTCTCCTTGTCTTCAAGATTATTATAAATGTTATTTGTGATTGAACTTATATAGAGAGTTCTCTTCTAGTTTCCTCGTGCTATTGTCCTTGCTTGTGCCTCCACGTGTGCATTCAGTAAAAGAACTCTCCTTATAAGGCGAAAATTAAAATAGACTTAAGCTTTGATCTCACCATTGTTGGGTTTGGAAATGAAAGATAATGAGAAAAAACAGATAAATTCACGATGATTTGAAACTATTGCTGTAACTCGCGAGAACAAATGATGCACATGATTAGATTAGAGATCATTCATTATATCGTGTTCAATAGCCAGAATATAATAGCATAATTACTTATTTGTCAGAAATTGTGAGCGACGCCGATCAGTATCTCTATACTTTTATCGGGCAATTTATACCGATCTAAATTGTTTCAACATACTGTTCGAGTCGTTCGACAGTTAGAGCAAGCCATGTGAGGCCGTCTCGTCTATTTGATCCATACAAATGTTGAAATAAGGTTTCCCGCAAACTTTTACACCTACTTCAGGATCGTGAGGGAAAATGCAAGAAGTACGCTTTTAACAGGAAAGAGACTTAAGCCATGAGTGCCGAGAGGAAGTCTCAAATGACTTAATAAATCAGATATTCCAGATTTAGGAAGCTCTCTCATAATGCATCGAACTTTTTGTTGTGGACGAAAATCGACCGGAACCGTCAAAGTCCTCGGGTTCCAAGTATTTTCAGGAGTACTGTGAATGAGTTGTTTTGAATCTAGGACAAAGAGTCCAACTCAAGGTTAAAATGGGCCCGATTTTATTCTATGGAAATTTCTTTGCTTTTTATCCTAAATAAATACCTTCTCAGAAAGCTTATAAAACTCAAAAATATGTCCTACTAAAACTCCTGGTGTTGTTAGGATATTGAATTTTAACATTGCGAGGCTTAGGCTTTAATACGTGGAAGGTATATAGAATTCAATCGCCATAGATCGATCCCATCTTTAACTGTATCTTTAGAATCTTGCAGAGTCAATTTTCCCGCCTCCTTCAGCTTCCCTTGCTTACTGAGGAACTTAATCTCCTTGCGATTCTCATAGATGGCACATAACTTTTTCTTAGTTACATTTGAAATAATTGTAGAAGCGCCATCCTGCTGGGTTTCGATCTTCCACATTTGATTATCGAGATTCTGTTTGGGTTCCAATAGAGACAGTTTTATCCCATCACTCCCATTGACTGTTAAGGCAAGTCCTGTGGCGGCATGAATGATATGACAATCTCCCTCGTCATTCAATTTGATGATCTCAAACTGATGATTTTTCGTAATCTTTTCTACACTAAATTGAATAACTGCTTCTTCCAATCGGACAAATTTGGGAACGTCAAGTGCAAGGTCAGGAAATTCGAAAGAATGAATTGATACAGTTTCTTTCGGGTAACTAGCTGTAGTTTTTTCTTCTTCCTCTTCAACTGTATTTGTCGTCTTAACTTTCTCCGATATCTCTCCTTTGAATGCCACTGGAAGGGATTCTAGAGCCTTTTTTCTACTTGTTTTCATTCCTTCAATGAACTCAAGGTTCATGAGTTTGAGTGAATCATTTTTTCCCCTTGTTCTGTTTTCTTCTTCTAGGGCTGCGATGGCTTGGTCATAATATTTGACTGATTGATCAAACTTTTTTTTCTTGAAACTGACCTTGGCAAACCCTCTATACGCCCAAAAGTCTTTTGGGTTTAGTATATTCGCTTTATTATAAGCTTCCAAAGCTTCTTCAAGGTTTTCCCTATCACACATAATGTCCCCTATGTAGTTGTACAAAAAGAAATGGTGATTTCTGTCATTTTTCAAGCAGCAATCGATCCACTCAAGGCAACGGTCCCCATAAAATTGCTTTTTCACAGCATCGTCAGAATATTCGGCCCAATTTCCATAGCACTGAGCAAGTTGGGAAGTGATTTTCGTTCGAAAGTAACTGCTGGTTTCAGTGGCTACTGGTAAGACTTGCAGAAAAATTTCTTCTGCCTTATCAAACTTGAAGAGTCTCATAAAGCAAAGAGCTTTACGACTCAGCAACTCAATACGAGTTTCATCTGAGTTCAGAGTCGGTAGTTTTGTGTCGATAGCTTCGATGCATTTATCGTACCAAGCTTGATCATACAACTCTTTCATATTAGCGACTATTGGGTCAACTGATTTTACACCTCTTCGGTTCTGATACTTGGCATTGGAGGAGTTTCGATCCATTTTGTAAGTCTTTGTTGAATTGCTATAGTTAAATAAACTGTCATCGTTAATTAATTAGCATCTCAGCGAGCAATAAATAGCCGCTGAAGGCTAGATATTTGAGGACAGATATCTCAATCGGAGTAGACAGATTGAGAAATAAATTAATTAAAATATTGTAGTCAGAAGATGCTGTATCAGACAAGAATAAATCGACCTCAATGGTCTTTCCTCAGTCAAACTGGCTTCATAGGCTGCCCTAAGGCTTCTTTTGACCTATACTCCATAATTTCGGATAAATATCTGAAATGGGGCATCACTTGTTAGACAAAAACTCAAATACTTTCCACCATTGTGCCATTATCGATGAAGATCTCAGATTTGTGGAAAAATGCTCCGCTCCATAACTGCTGTTTTCTTAAGATAATGTTTATTCTTGTTGTTGAGCGCCTGTGTGTTTAAGATGAACAAGGAAAAATTCGCAATGAAATCTTAAAAAGAGAGATTGTTCTACAAAATTGCTGTATATTTAGGAGAATGAACGCACAAAGGAAGCGATAGTTAGAACTGCAATATTTACCAACTTCTCTGAGCTTTGTTAGACTTATTACTGTATTTTAGCCGCAGATTTTGGGCAATTCCGCTCATGAAACATGATTAATATGAATTTCTAAATCTGAAAGCTTTGACGACACAAGAGAAAGCGGAGATTTCACGGGAAACTACCTCTGGAACTCATAAAAAATCTGTCTTGCCCTTTATATTTCGATATTTTTTTAATTTCAATTGTTTTGCCTTTAGACATCCTCGGTGTCATGATGCAATTTTTTAAAGAAACTCGATATACTCTTTATTTCCCAGCAGAGATACACTCTAATAATATTCAACTAGGAAGCTTAATAAAAACCTATGCCAATGCCATTTAACTGCCTCCTTCGAAAGAAAAAGAGTTAAGAATATATTTTTTTTTGTAAAAGTAATTTTTCATTTTAGCTTTTTTCTCCAAATTATCAAAAAGATACACAACTCAAATTTGCATGATATCCCCTCATTATTAAATCACAATTTATCATCATCATTTATAACTTATTCACAGAACTCAATTGCCAGAGATCGATCCATCTTTAACTGTATCTTTAGAATCTTGCAGAGTCAATTTTCCCGCTTCCTTCAGCTTCCCTTGCTTACTGAGGAACTTAATCTCCTTGCGATTCTCATAGATGGCACATAACTTTTTCTTATTTCCCTTCGAAATTATTTTAGAAGCGCCATCCTGCTGGGTTTCGATCTTCCATATTTGATTATCGAGATTCTGTTTAGGTTCCAATAGAGACAGTTTTATCCCATCACTCCCATTGACTGTTAAGGCAAGTCCTGTGGCGGCATGAATGATATGACAATCTCCCTCGTCATTCAATTTGATGATCTCAAACTGATGATTTTTCGAAATTTCCCCTAAACTGATTCGAAGGGCCGTTTCTGGTCCACGAGTAAATCTGGGAACGTCCAGTGCAAGGTCAAGAAAGTCGGAAGAATGAATGGAGACAGTTTCTTTCGGGTAACTAGTAGTCTCTTCTTCTTCGACTGTGTTTGTCGTCTGATTTTCTTCAATGCGAACCAACAATACTTGTTTTTCCTTTTTTGTCCTTGAAAGAAGTTCCTCAGCCGTCTTTCGGCTTTCTTTCATTTTTTCAATGTCTGCGAGAGTCCTGAGTTTTGCTACATCACTCATTTGGTTGGTAATAGTGCCTTCTAGGGCTTTGATGGCTTAGTTGTATCTCTCGATTGATTCATCAAACTTTTGCAACTTGAAATTGATATTGGCAATTCCTCGATACGCCCAGAAGTCTCTTGGGTCGATTTTGATCGCTCGATTATAAGCTTTTAGAGCTTCCTCATAGTTTTCCCTGTCATTCATGATATTTCCCAAGTGGTTGTATAAGAAATATCGATAATTTTCGCCGTTTTTGAGGCAATAATCTATCCATTCAAGGGAGCTATCCTCGTAAACTTTCTTCTTATCAGGATCGTCAGCATGGAAGCTGGCCCAATCTGCATATAAGTAGGCAATCTGAGCAGTGATTTTCCTATGAGAGCGACTCCCGGTTTCAGTGGGCACCTTTAAAGCCTGCAGAATGGTTTCTTTTGCCTTTTCAAATTTGTCGAGTCTCACAAAACAAAGAGCTTTGCGGCTAAGCAAATCAATGCGAGTCTGATCTGAGATCGTAGTTGGTAGAAATTTATCAATGACTTCGATGCACTGATCGTACCAAGCTTGATCATACCAATTTTCAAGTTCAGCGACTACAAGAGTGGGTCATATTTGTCTGAAATGACAAAGTATTGGTCGATTATGTCATGTCATATATACAAATATTCCTGATTCATATGCAAATAGCTTAACTACTCATGTTCTTTTCATGAAATCATTTATAAGCTTCTAAAGCGTGATGAGTATTTCCCAATTATCTCCTGCCTTTTTCAGTTGAGCACTTGTTTAGGGCTATCTCTAAGGCATTTTCTCCGATATTTCACTCTCTCAAGACTCGATCATTGCTAATGTCACCATCAATCAACCTTGGCGATGAAGAAGAAAGTGGGGATTTCACAAGGACTTAAACAGGAACCAATTGGTAATCTGCCTAGAATATTTAACATTCATGATGTCCTCTTACAATTTTCCGGTTGTTTTTTGGGTTTAGACAACCCTCAACATCATAAATACAATTATCTAACGAAACCTGGTGCAGTTTTTCATTTTCTTCTTGAAGAGAAACTGTGAATATCTTTGACCTTTCACTGTCCAACACACAATTTCTGTTAACTGTTTAAAACACTTACTTGCGAACTTAAAATAAGATTGGTATGCTGTTGTTGTTAGTATTACACCTATTTCTAGCCGTATATCCAGCAAAATCAGCTCAGATATATCCATGCCCAAGCTGCAACACAACCTTGGTTGCTTCAACGAACAATCTCAGATTGGATTTCGAGCATAGAGTGCCATTCCTTATTGCTTTCAATCAAAGCATTGTAGGGTTCGATCTGGTGAAGATGGAAGCCTCTCGACCACAAACAGCTCAGCGGTTTAACATCACAGCTCCTTTTTGCAGTTTACCCAGATTCAAGGAAGGATCTTTTTATTGCTTCTTCAACGATATTGAAGTGGAGAGAGCCACGAACCTCCACTTCTCCTTCCAAGCTGCTTTAAAGTCACCTCCTAAAATCTTTCCAATTTCCTCTAATAGCGATCGGGAGATATATCCTCGCTTTCTGACTGAAACATGGGGAGATGGGGTAATTTATGTTGCTTATGCGCTTAAGGAAGAAATTCGCATCAAGCAGTTAAATATAAAATCGGGAGCTTCCCATGAATGGACTGTCACGATGAACTCGATAACTCAAAAGATATCGCTAGCCGTGAGTCAAGAATATCTCTACGTGATATGGGAGGAAGGCAGCACGCATGTTCTAGTCGAGACGCTTTTCTCACTGAAGCACTGGAAAATAATAAGTTCAGCAACGATTGAGGTCCATGCGACTGTATTTCTGACTTGGAACCTAGGAGATAAGCTGGGAAGCTTGCTATTGAAGCAGACCTCTGCACAGAATATGGTTTACGTCAAAGCACCTAATTCAACCGCAATTTTGGCCAAGAAGCTTCCTCCATCCACCAGCATCTACGACGTGAAAGCGTTAAACTCTGAGCTACATGTCCTCTGGATCGATGCAAAAAACCATCCTTCCATCAGTTATTCTGCAGAATTGCTGCAATTAACCCAGACAAATTACACAATGTCAGCTTATTTTACAACCGTCGAAAAAGCATCAACTTACTTCTTTTGGTTTCCATATCAAAAAAAGAGTGCCATTTATGCTTTAAAATACGATAAGACTCATCCCCAGGAGGTTCCTACCGAAATTATTTTGCTCAATGGGAAATATGGAAAAATAATTACTGCTTGTTTGCCAATACTACTGGGAATACTAATGTTGGTTCTCTAAAAAAAATTTCAAAGGATATTTCTTCTTCCATGAATTGCGTAAGCCATTAGTATGCAATATTTTCAATGGTCTCTTAATTTTTTCAATCGCAATTTTTTTTTACGTTTCATCTAACTTCATATCACAACTAGTTTAATTCAATAATATTATCTTTCGCTCCAAATATTCGAAGCTTGGCTAGAGTAAGGTTTATCAGATCTAACTTTGAATTTATTGATAAGAAAATGTGTGTTGTTACCTCATTATCAGCTTCGAGAAAAATCATTCCTCAGTCCACTCTGCTAAAATATTAGAGCTGATAATTGTTTTGAAAAAAGGCTTGTGTGAGCAGTTGTAAGGAAAAACATCAGGCAACTTTCATAAAAGAATTCATCAGGTATCCTGTAACTTGTGTATATAATAGGATATTGACAGTAAGCGCTTAAAATTAAATAATTCTGTGCGCAATCAGATTCAAAAATAAATTTGGTTTCCAAAATCGACGAAACAATTAGAGAAAAATGTCAGGAATCCGCTTCTGTACAGAGTGTTTGAACATGCTGATCCCAACAGAAATGCCTTCAGAAAAACGTTTAGCTTTCGAATGCAAGAGTTGTGGGTACCAAGAAACCACGGGCTATACCGAAGACGGCGGAGAAGAAGATAAAGCTGAAACTAACAGAATCTACAAACGAGAATTCAAACAATCAGGCGCAACAGAGAACACTGATCCAGATTTTGCACTCGATCCAACCATGTCAAGAGCTAGAAACATTGAATGTCCACGATGCGGGTATAATGAAGCGGTGTTTTTCCTAGATGCAGAATCAAGCGAAAAGAGGCTGCGGCTGCGGTATATATGTGCGAGAATTAATCATGGGCGGCCGGATTGTGGTCATTCGTGGGTAAAGGATGACAATGAGATGATGGAGGAAGGCAATTAAATATTATTTGATCGTATTTACTCCTATTTCATATCATTTAGTATGAGTGATTCTTGCATATGCGTTATGAAGAAAGAATCTTTTGACCGAGTATAATTTAAGTATCAACTTCAATAAGCGCAGAGTAATACTTGGATAAATAAGAGTGCTAGCGAAGTAGTTTCGAAAGAATTTTGAACTATTCAAAATTTAAGGGCAGGATTTATGGCTGAGATATGAGGGAGGATGCTTTTGTTATTAGAATCTAACTATTACTTCTACTACTCTTGCTATCATGAATTTCAAATCTCAAAAGATCAAGCCTGATTCCCTGAATTTTGTGATCTTTTCATAATGTTTTGCCGACTAGAATTTCGAATCCTGCAAATATTTAACAGATTTCTCTTTCTCAATGTCTTTTGAAAGTGTATGTCAGGAAGTGACATGAAAAACATGCAGTGATGGAGCTTGCCTCTCCTAAGATCATCGAGAGCCAATTATTTAGGAGAGTGCATGAATTCAAAACATAGTGACTTCAAATATGCAGCTCACGAATCACTAATTATCTCGCTCTAATGGTGTTCTCCATGTTGCTCTCCCTCGGCAGCGTGATGGGTTTCATGATGTTTGTGCTTATTGCGGACCTCATTTTCAATTCTGGTGACGGTGTTTTTGACTTCGTTGTTGATTTGTCTCTTGACTCCAGCCGCTTTCACCATTCTATCGAGTTTTCTGAGGGAGTAAGTATCAAAATCTGCATCACCATGCCAGAGTGAGCTATCAGCAGTTGCGTCTAATCAATAGGTTTAGTCTCATGAGCATGTAAGAAAGGTATTACCAAGGCCGAGCCAGTGGCGCTTGGATCCTGGTCTTTCTCTTTGAGTTTTTCTGTATCTTCGTACGAGGTCACTCTCGTCAAAGTCATATTGAACTGGGAGGTAAGACTCTGTCTCGGACCACACGAAAACTCCGACAATTAAATAAGCAAGACCCACAGCCATCATGATGTTTCCCATTTCTTTGAGGGCTCCGATATGATCCTGCAAGTGATTATCTTGGTAAGTCATCAGGTACTCAGGCATTGTGTTGTCATACCACCAAGCATTCATGTCGTACATGCTCAGCTGTAATGGAATTTAATTTCATGCTTTAACAATGAGTAGGTTACGATTCTTTTGTGCTTATATCGAACAACAACTGGGACATCAGGTCTTGGGATACCGCCACCTCCTCTAATGACAACTGGGGCTGGATAAAAGGGGATACATAAAGCTGCGGGAGTAGATGCGAGTGGTTACCTTTAAGAACCATGTTCTTACGGAAGAGTTTACTAATCATACTCATCCTTCGTCTTCGCTTGAGAAAATTTATTTATTATTGAGAGACTCTGTTAAAAAACTTCCTTTTTGACTAATTCTCATCGAGTCACAAAATATTGAGATCCCTCCTTTTACGAGGATAATAAGCATTGATTGTCTTGGTCCTCTCATTATTACACATGGATAAAAAGGATAAATTCAATTTCTTCCATGTAAAGCTGAAGATGCTAAAACCATTGGAGAAATAAGCCAGCTAATTGCAAGATATGAGGAAGTGAGTTGTGGTTACGGTGAAAAAATTCCTATTGTGAAAAGCGATACTTCTTCACGTGGGCACCGATCAAATAAATCATATAAATCAACTATCAAAATCACATATTTAAATCTAATTTTTTTTTTGGAACTCTAATGCAAAGTTAAACAGCTAAATTAAAGCCTCCGCCAGTAAATCGCTTGTCCGGAAGGTTTATTTGCATGGTCATTGCCTTTTGCTATTGAAATAATCAAACACAGTAAAATGATAGTGATTTTACCTCTTTTTCGATTTGTTCCCTTGCGATTTGCTCGCGCTTCTTAAGCTCGAAATATTTCCTCTTGACTTCTTGCAGTTCACGAGTTAATCTTTCGATTTCGTATTTATACTCATTGACCTATATTGTTACAAAAAATAGTTATAGTTTTCTTTTATTCAGTGGTAATGTCATACCTGAGCCTGATACATATTCAATTCTGAAGCCATCGCCTTCATCTGTCTTGTCTTTTGCTTGATATTTTGCTGATATGTTGAAATCATCTTGGCTTCTTCGATGCCAGGCTGACGTTTCATGATCTCTCTTAATTCGTTCAAGTTCTTCTCCTTCTGCTGGATAACGACCTCTTTTTCAACGCACTAGCAATGAATCAAAATATATTCACAACTTTGTCATTTTCAAAATAGTTACCTCTTCAGTCTTAGCGATAAGTCTCTTCTGTAACGTGTGAATCTTGGTTAGCATTTCATATGTATCGGAGTCCGTTCCTATTTAAATTTATATGAGTTGAGGTATAGATATCGACAAAGTACCCTCTAATTTTCTCCATCTATGGACGTTCATAGGATTCTCGAGCTCTTCAGAGAGACCCTTCACTTTCAATTTCTCTTCAATGAGCTCTTTTCTAAGGGCATGAACTTCTGATTTATACTCAGGGATTTTGATAGCCTTTGATAAAAAGCATTGTTAGAACTATTCAATCTTGCATATATATAGCTACCTGGTTCCTGTAGATGTTCAACTCTCTCAGCACATCCGCGATTTTGTTTTTGAGAAGTTCGATCTCATTCAGTCTCTCTCTGTATTGAGACTCGCCTTTTGCAAGTGTACTCTGCTGAATGCGAATCTTCTCATAGAG
>ENA-UOUE01000919-UOUE01000919.1-compost-metagenome-genome-assembly--contig:-NODE-919-length-21498-cov-13.017553_pt1 | contig 21498 bp, 18 predicted proteins | sample MGYA00238146_ERZ747223 | MGnify/ENA primary metagenome ERZ747223 (study PRJEB28781, sample SAMN06268865) | compost metagenome | isolation source: single cell | place: USA: California, Emeryville, Joint...
AACATGAATGAATATCTCTCTTGAATTCATAGTGAGCGTTTTATCGAAAAAATGTTAGCTGTCTAATGAAATGACTATGCTCAACGACGTTTGCTGCAGACTACCCGATTATAACATGACACTCCTACACCCGTCTTTCTCTTTGGCTTCCAACCTAACGACAAAGATGCCTAATTTCAGTTCAAAGGATGAGGAATCATGTTTCTTAAAATACTCACAAACTCTCAAATAAGATTAGAACTTGGAGTTCCTTCGATTTCCATGGACATTTCAGCTATTGGTTTCGCGAATGACCAAGTTCTTATGATCTGACAAAGAAAAAGAAATATCTTTACGCGAAATCCGATTATTTCCATTCTGAAACACAGAAGGCAATCCAAGGATTCGATTTGGAGATTTCTCAGGACCCTTGGTCAAAGACATGTGTGAGGACTCGCTGATATTCCTCTTAACCGGATATTATGAGAAACTTATTATGATTCAGAAAATGCATGCTGAAATTCTTATGAGATTAGCCTTTGAGAGACTACTAATTGATATTAATAACGTTAACCTGGTGGGAAAATAACTCCTTCAAATAATCAAAATTTGAGTTAAACTAACGAAAATTTCATCATGTTGATACTTTGGCCAGAATTCGTTAATGATTTTTGTAATTATAAAGGAATTGGCTTGGTAATACTGAACTGTAAATTCTGAACATAGCAAGCCTTAGGCGAAATGTGAGCATACAGTCGATTTGTAAGCTTCCTTATTTGTTAATTCTTCTTCTTTATATCGAGAACTGGTCATTTTTCTTAGAAATTTTGAGTATATTCTTGTAATCCATAATTTTAACAACTTTTTTGGAAATTCATAAAATGTACGAGCTGGTGTACACTCTGAGGTTTCTCCCATCTGTAGCGGAGTTGGAATTCAATCTTGAGATAATTCGTTTCTAGCATTGGTATTTGCTTTAATAGAAAGACAAGTTTTGTAACTATTATTTTGCCTATCTGTTGCTGTTTCTGGTAACTATCAACAACTAGAAGGAACATAGACAAGAGAAAATTCTGTGTTCTAATTATTCTAGCTGCTCTAGTTAACATTTCTCAATAAAATAAGTTGATTATCTGTGGTCGTACGACAAAAAAAAGGCCAAATAGACTTTTCTGTCCTAAAATCCATGAAAATGGTATACAGCAAAAAGCAGATGATCTATTGAGTCTATTTATTTTTAATTAATTTAGTTTTCACGAGGTCATTACCAATTTAACTGTGCGGATAATGTGTGCTCTAATCTGTTTGTTGGAAAAGCTCACTGTCTGTGTCAACTCTTAGAATTACTTTCTTAATGGTTCTCAATAAATATCCACACATCATAGCTAAATTGATATGTATTTGTTTATTTGTCTTTTCAATATTGAGAATTGGGTCAAAGTTTCAAGATATGTGGAATATATAACAATTCAATTTCTCACTCGGTATAAATTGACGCTTGAGGCCATCTTGTTCTTAGCGCACTCGCTCCCTCTGCAAAGATAGAGTTACTGTATAACTCAAGAGTGGTAAGGTTGATCCAGGTAGTGTTCTTGCTGATTGCATTCGCTCCCTCTTTCCCGATCTGGTTGTCTGATAAATTGAGAGTGGTAAGATTGGTCCACATGGTGTTCTTGCTGATTGCAGTCGCGCCCTCGTCACCGATAGAGTTGCCTCTTAAATTGAGAGTGGTAAGGTTGATCCAGGTGGTGTTCTGGCTGATTGCATTCGCTCCCTCTGCACCGATAGAGTTGAGTGATAAATCAAGAGTGGTAAGGTTGGTCCAGATGGTGTTCTTGCTGATTGAACTCGCTCCCTCTGCACCGATAGAGTTCCATGATAAATCAAGCGTCTTAAGGTTGGTCCAGGTGGTGTTCTTGCTGATTGCATTCGCTCCTTCTGCACCGATCCTGTTGCTTTTTAAATTGAGAGTGGTAAGATTGGTCCAGGTGCTCTTGCTGATTGCACTCGCCCCCTCTTCACTAATAGAGTTGTAGGATAGATCGAGAGTGGTAAGGTTGGTCCAGGCGGTATTCTTGCTGATTGCACGAGCTCCCTCGTCACCGATATATTGTTCGGTTAAATTAAGAGCCTTCAAGGATTCTTTTTGCTTGAAATATGGATCTAGCAAGTTGAATAACTTTGATCCAACTTCCTCCTCAACCAATAAATTCTGGTCAGCTTTTTGTACGACAGTTTGCTTCTCTTCTTCCTCTGCTGCTGGGGTGCTCATCTGCTGCTGTTGATTCTTCTCGGAAGCTCCTTCATCTATTAGAGAAGCTGTCTCAAGAGAAACCGAAAGTGATTTGTCATGTTCTTTTGGTAGTACCATTTCTTTTCTTGATATGTTCTTTGAGAATTAATTATAGTTCTTAATCGAAGCTACCTTGATTAAATGGTACTTGATACATTCATTTGACATTAAGAGAATTAGAAATTGAATAGCCAGAAGTAAACTCCCGCAGAAAGGATGAAGACCCATAATGGGAATCTTCTTCAGCATAACACTATATCTAACGATCCCTATTTCTATGTTTCACTAAACGCATTGTTCGTCTAACTACACAAATTAGCTTTTTGGCAGTTTGCGAATCACCTAATTAATTCTTAATTCACAGTCCTATTAAATAAAATTATTCATCATCGTGATCTTCGATTCTTGGCGATCTCACAGGAGTTGGTAACAGATAGTACTCTAAGTGGTCCCAAACAGCGTTTTTCCAAGACGCAGGAACCATACGAAGCTAAATATAGGTCTTTATCCAAAAAAAAATAAGAATAAATTCAACTTTGGCAACAATCTCAATAAGCTTACCTTCTTGGCTCGGCTCAAATTGTACCGAATCCATGGTTTCTTCCTCACTAGCTTTGAATCATTAATTATACCATTTCTCCAAGGGTCACATTGATTGTACAGGATAGCCTAACCAAAAAAAAAAATCATAAAAGCCCCTAAGTCTTAGTTAACCTGTAGAAGTTCTAAATTATCCCTTGCTATTGCAAAATATAGAGGCGTTCTTCCAACTTATTGAGCAACAATAAACGATTTTCCAATTGAATAAAGACCATATCCTGCGCATTCAAAACAGACTTTGCTTAGATCAAAATTTCCGTAAGCTATCTGTACCCTCTTTTCCAAGCCCAATTCTCCTCTCAGAGAGGTTTAATAAATCTAAAAGGAAAGGTGATCGCAACAAATTGATAAAGAGTGAGCTTACATGATCATATTGATAGACGATGTACGGATAAAGTAGTAGTGTATCTCTTTGGCTTTTTGAATGTTGTTTAAGCGGACCGCTTGGAGAAATTCTTTTGATCCTTCCATCTCCTCCGGAGCTTTTGGGAATATTTTTTTCTCTTGACGACCTAATAAATAGCACTTTCAATTTATTGATCAGCGCTATCGGTGCAGAGGAGCAAGAATATCACCTGAACTAATCCCGCCACTCTCAATATATCAAATTAATTCTATCGATGAGGACGGAGCAAACGCGGTAACTCAAAAAGGCCTCAAGCCAGCATTTCTGTTTGAGAGAAATTGGTTTATTCTCTGCTTCATTTTCTCATCGATTTCAACCAATCCTCTGATATTAGAAGACTATATGCATATATATATATGAATTCAGGCTTCTTTTCTATAGAAAATCATGATGAAAAAATTGTAATTGAGAAATTGATCTGAAGAAAGAAAAGAAGATTTTCATGGGAGATAAATCTACCAAATACATAAAAATAGGAAGAATAGTTTGTAAACTCAACATTTAAGAATGCAATCAGTGATCAGGTTAACAAACGATTTCGGTAAAATCAGTCTCTATTCAGAAGAATTTAAAATCAATAAAAATTTAGTTTTCACGAGGTCCTTCCTAATCCAATTGTGCGGATAATGTGTGCTCTAATCTGTTTGTTGAAAAAGCTCACTGTTTGTGTTAAAGAAGTCTATGGATTTGAATTCCTCACTAATATTTTTCTTCCTTAGGTCAATTCGAACAATATCAATCTCTCAACTCTCAAAATTACTTTCGTGGTCCTCAATAAATTTCCACACATCAGAGCTAAGTTGATAGGGATTTGTTTATTTGCCTTTAGAATATTAGGAATTGGTTAAAGGTAGCAAGAAATGTGGAATATATAACAATTCGATTTCTCATCAAGTAGAAATGTACGCTCGAAGCCATCTTGCTCTTATTGCACTCGCTCCCTCTGCACTGATAGAGTTGTATCCTAAATTGAGAGTGGTAAGGTTGGTCCAGGTGGTGTTCTTGCTGATTGCACTCGCTCCCTCATCACCGATATATTTTTCGGTTAAATCAAGAACCGTCAAGGATTCTCTTTGCCTGAAATGTGGATCTAGCAACTTAAATAACTTTGAGCCAACTTCCTTCTCAGCCAATAAATTGTGGTCTGCTTTTTGTACGACCGGTTGTTTCTCTTCTTCTTCTGCTGCTGGGGTGCTCAGCTGCTGTTGATTCTTCTTTGTAGCTCCTTTATCATAAGTAGGCGTCTTCTTTAGCTCATCTGGTTCTTCCTCTATCAAAAGTTAACATTCGGTTCAGTTTTAAAGATTTAATCAGTAGCAAATGAATGACACGGAAAAAACTTAAATTAAATAAAATAATAACACTCATAGACCCAATATTACCTTGATTATCCTTTCTTGCTTCTGTTTTTTCGGGACTTGATATCGAAGAGTTTTGAATTTCAGGTTCTTTCATATGGAGTTTCTCAAGAGTAGGCAAGCCTTGAGGGCTTAAACTCAGTGTCCCTCGATCATTTGGATTTGGTCAAGCTGGACACTCACCAAACCATACTGGCGTAGAGCACAGGCGACTTGCTTACGGTCTCTGCAGATCTCTAGAGTTTCAATCAGCACAGTGCCAGGACAGCGGTTCTCAAGCTGAAATAGCTCCTGTATGAAGAGAGTTGCTGCGCTATCAAAGTCTTTGTCCACAAGGTCTTTGGTTGGGTCAAGAATTCTTATCAAGTGCTTTTCATGTATTGAATTTCGAGCTTCAGCCTCAAATACTCGATAAGAGTCTGCTTCTTCATGGAGTTTAAAGTTCTCATACAGCAAATCCGTCTTGGGAGGGACGGAAAATGTCTTTTCGTGCTCTCTTCGAAGCACCATTTCGTTTCTTACTCTTTGCTTTGAGAATTAAGTAGAATAAATTATAGTGTATTAATCGGGCTAGACTCACTTAATTATCTCAAAGCTACCTTGTATAATAGTATTTAATAAAATCCGCTAGAATCTCAAGAGGACTAGAGATTGAATGGCCACAGAAATAAACTCTGGCAGAGAGGATGAATACCCATAATCGGAATCATCATCATATCACTATATCTAACGATCTATACCGTACAACTGCCAATAAAACGGAACTGGAAAACAAACATTGCTGCTATTTTGGCAATTCTCCCAGTTAGAGCAGCATCAATCTCCCAACTTTTAATATTTCTTGATGGTTTTCTATAAATGTTTTACAAAACGAATATGAATGTATGTATTTACTTTTCTGATATATTGAGAATTGATTTAAAGCCGAGAAATTCGGAGCATTAACTAATTCAATTCCTGCTCAAATATCAATTAGAATTCGAAGCCATCTTGCTTGTTTTCCCTTTGCACCAATTCCGGTGGCTGATAAATCGAGATCTGTAAGGTTGGTCCAAGTGGTATTCTTGCTGATAGCGCTTGCTCCTTCTGCATGGATATGGTTTATGTTTACATGAAAATATCATAATCATACAAAACACGGGAAAAATTCTGAAAGTTTAGTTAATCATAGAGCAACATGTAATAACACAATTTTCGAATGCAAGCGACTCAATCTCAATGGATGATTCGGTATGATCTGCCTCAAGAAATTCTTGAAGATCTCTTTCCAGAGGTCCAATTTCCTCTCAAATCATCAACTTAACGAGAACTTCTGAATCTAAAGAAGATGAAGATGGAGGCGTGCTGTCTGACGTGAGAGACTTTGAAATTTTGAGCTATAGTAACATAATCCAAGAGTTCATTATGATTTTTTGTATTTTTGAAGAAATTCGCATCGAAATGGCTCTAAATACTATTCAGCAATGCGATGTTCACTCTCGGCTAGCGTGCTTTTGGTGAGTTGAATTTTTGTCAATATGTATTTGTGCTAATAAAATTTATCCGTTCTTTCACTTGAATTTATTACAATGCTTATTAATTCCATTAGACACACCCAAATACTTCCCAGATTTCTCGTGAGTTTATATCTGTCATCTTCCACCTAGGCATTAGTATTTCTTGAGTCATCCATCCAACTATTTCGGCTTTTTTGGTATAATCACAAAGAGTTGCTTCCTGCTGGTTTAAATCACTCAACTTTAATACAGTCCTTAACAACTTTTCCTCATACCAATGCTGATGTAGCCTCGATTTGCATTAATCTTTTGAATTTTCTTCCTTTGAAGAGGGTTACTATAATTCTACTACTATCATTCTGAGACCCAGCATTAATATTCTGGTAATAGGAAAATAAAGCATTTAAGCTCCAACAATTGACACGAATTGTTAGCTTTTTTCCGATAAATTCATTGATCTCACAATGTATCATCAGCTGATTAGTCGATGAAAACCAAAATCACATCGACAGCCGGATGAAGGGCTTGATTCTTTGATTGCAATCAAAAATCACAACACGAACTATGATATGGAATACTATTACTACCTCAAAGTACCTATCTTTCTCTCGAAATTCTTATGTTAAAGTGAATACTCTCTTAGAATAACTTTTGGATAAAAATTGTTTGCTCAAAGAAATAAGCACGGAACTTTAATTTTTCTATTTAAATTCAGTTTCTTTGTGAACGGAATGGAAGTGTTTTTTCAAAAAAAAAAAGAGAAAAAAACAAAGATAAGTGCCTACGAACCGTTTTCCGAACCTCAAACGAGAGTAAAATATGTACCGACTTATATATTAATGTTCTGGAGTTATTTTTCATCGATCGTGGCATTATTAATCTTAAATTCTTGAGGCTGATCCCTTATCCCTAAATAGTGTCCTAATATCTCAAAATAAAAGGCGATTATTTTTCTTGATTTAAGAAGGGGCACATACAACTTGAAAAGCGTGCTATAATAAAACTCCCGAAGCATCTCAAAATTTATTCAATATTAAATTTTGTTTCAAAATGAACCATCTCCAAAAAATCTCACGTCAAATCTTGAAAACTCTCTCTTATCATGATAGGAGAATTAATCCACTGGTTGCGCTCAATCTCTTTCCCATGTATGCTGGATCACATTCACCGTTGAAAGCGACACTACGAGAAGAAAATGATTTAATTCCTCGGAAAGCTACTTTCTATCAATTTGTAAGCTTCAATTTTAGCTTCATTCCAAAGGAGGGAGAAAATAGGGAATATGATCCTGAAATTGTGAAACACTTGATTCAAGAAGGGTATAACTTAAAACTCGGAGGAAAATCAGCAGAAGCACTCGACCGTTTTACACAGGCTTTGGAAATAGCAAGAAAATTGTACACGGGAAATCATCGACTCATCAAGATGTCTTTATATTATAAGGGTGGCGCATTGCTGAATGTTTCAAGACCTCAAGAGGCACTGGACCATTTGTTGGCAGCTCTTGAAATGAGTAAGAGCTTAGATAAAGAGAATAATACTGAACAAGCAGCATATTTGAGTGAAATAGCTCGCGTATTTCTGAGTCTCAACCGACCCGAAGAAGCCATCAAATATTTTAAAGAATCCCTCGATAGCTTTAGAAGAGGATACAAAGCGAATAATGCGTTCATTGAAAACACTTTATACAATATAGGTTTCACCTTATTGAGTCTTGGCAAACCTCAAGAGGCTCTAGACCATTTGAAGGAAGCTCTGGAAATGAACAAAAGCTTGTCGAAAGAAGATGATGGGAATCGAGTAACCTATTTGAATGAAATTGGCCGTGCGTTCCATATCCTCGGACGACCACAAGAAGCACTTGACTATTTTAGGCAATCGCTGGAATTATGCAGGAAGCTATTTAAGGGGAATCATCGATTCTTAGAAACGGTTTTATCTAATATAGGCAGCTTATTGACAGACTTCAATAGACCACAAGAAGCTTTAGTTCACTATCAGGAAGCTCTGGAAGTGAATAAAAGTTTATTCAAATCGGAGAATCCAGATCAAGCTTTATATTCGTATCAAATAGGACATGCTCTCTCTCAGCTTGGAAGACCACAGGAAGCTCTCAATTATTTCCAACAAGCTCTTGCTATCCGAAAAAAGCTCTACCAAGGTGATCATGAGGAGCTCGTACAATCATTAACTGCAATTGCTGCTGCCTTAAAACAATTGGGAAGGACAGAAGAAAGGGTCGAGTATCTGATACAAGCGCTTGAAATGCAAAAAAGGATTACTCCAGATGATCCGAGAATAGCGGTGGCTATCATGAATAATATAGCCACTTGTTTACATCAACTAGGGAAATTACAGAGCTCTTATGATTATTTCAAGCAGATCTTAGAAATTCAACAAAGACTCTATCCAGAGGGGCATCCTGATATCTCAAACAGTTTGAGTAATATGGGCAATGTGATGTATTCTCTTGGAAAATTTCATGAAGCATATGATTTAGTGCAACATGCCCTTGAGATCCAGAAAAAGAGAATTCAAGGGCCTCACCCTGATCTCGCAAATGATATCGGCTTAAGGGGCGCTATCTTAATTGGACTGAAAAAATATGAAGAAGCTCTTGACTGTCTCAAGCAATCATATGAAATGAAACTGAAGTTATACCCTAAAGATCATCTTGAAATTGCCGATTCCTTGATTAAAATTGGTCAACTTCACTTTTTTTTGAAAAGATTCTCAGAAGCGAAAGAGTACTTCAAGCAATCTTTTGATATCTACATGAAACACGCAAATACCGGTCACCCTATGGTTCAAAGCATTGCACGCATATTAATTGAGACATCAGAACATCTTGGTGAAGCCGATGAAGCAAATAAATATCGTAACTACATCAAATAATTCTATTTATGAAATAAGAATTGCGATAAATGACTTTAATTTGACCAAGACTGCTATTCAGAAGCTTTGCCATAAAAAAGAGTTGTATTTCTCTATATCAGATTAAATTAAAACTCATTGTTGCCATGAGAATACTTCAAAGAAATAAAAAAAATAAATTGAAAACCTAGTTATTATCAAGTTTGGTAGCTTGCTGAATTGATAGTCGCAGTGGCAAACTTTGTTCCTGCCGTTAGAATCTGAGATTTGATACTTTTGCATCTACCAGCAAAATAGCACTTCGTTGCCAACTCCCATATTTTTCAAAGGGAGAAAGAAGAGTTTCGAACAATCCAGATCTAGCACAATCCAGCTAGCCACGCATGACAGCCAGAAAAGACCACCTTTAAGCCATCTCCCCAATACGGATAATGTAACCGCCATGGAGAGAAGAAAGCCTGCTATGATGACTATCACCTGTCCACGCTGTCATCCATCTTTTTTTGAAGAAGAGAACAGGTCTATTCATAGAAACACGAATAGAAACTTTTAGAATAGCTCATTAATAATGAACGGAGTATTATTAGCAGGGGATTTAGCAAATTCGGAAAAAATCCTTAACATTTGTAACTACAGCAACGTCGTGTTTATTACCTCTGACCTTTCCGGTGATCACTGACGTTTACCTTGCTATATTACAACAAATTTTAAATTAGGGTTAAAACTCAACGACAAACTAAGCTTTTCTTTATTGTCCAGAATGAAATGAATCGATCAATAGATAATTTCTAATTTTCAGCTTTTTTAGATGATAATTGCATCAGTTTTGGTGCTAAATACCGCAATCATTCTACCGGGGGTTTGAAGTACTCCAACATAAAGATCCACCACAACAATTGCTATCAATGAAACAATAAATTGCGTCAAAATTAGATCTCTTATATTGGAATCTGCAGCTGTGTCGGAAGTACATCTTCTCCTCCAATTTATGCAATTAATGCTTCTCTAAGCGCTTTCCTCTCATCACTGTACTCCTCCTTCTTTGGTAAATAATCAACAGTGTTTGGAACGACAAGAAGTTGGAAGTAGTATCTGTACTTCCCATATTCATTTAGCTGATAAATCACTTCCCATTTCATTCCACGTTGAATCCAATATTGTTCATTCTCCTTATTTGCAATTCTTGTCAGGATTTTCTTTGTAGCACACAAAAGAAATAGCAATAGTCCAATTGTTAAACCGAGACTGAAAACTTCTAAGGTTATATACAACCCCAGATATTCTTCATGTGAAGTTAGAGCAATTGGTGCAAATGAGCATATAAGGCATATACAAACTATGGCAATGAGTAGGATGATCACGAATTTGGTTTTGGAATAGAGCCTGCGCCAGAGATCATCGAACTCTTCTTGTGAAATTCTATTCTGTGCAGGAAGCGAGTAGAGTGAAGGTGGTTCGGCCTTGTAAGGAGCCTCAAATTTGAAACCTGTACTGACATATCGCTGTTCCATGGAGTATCACACAAATAGGAGATTAAACTTTATTTGGATTGATTACTGAATTAGATTGTAAATAAATTTTCATAAACCCCACCTGACTACTCATGCCATGGAGGGATCTAAAAATTTTCTCGAACCTGATAGTTTAAGGCTATAAATCTGTTGGAATTTTCCATCTTGCAATAAGATGTAATTCAAAACCTTTACATGAGATTCGCAAATTCTTAAGCCAAGAGATAGATTGATTCTAAAAAGATCGCTGAGAAATTCCAAAACTTTCGGCCAATATATATATATGAATAAAAGGTTCGGTTGTTTGATGAAACCCAAACTCTTTTAAAAATTGTGCAAGAAATTTTAATTGTTATGCTTATATAGTTTACTCATTGAATTCAGGCAATTAAAGCTTGTCGGATTGCGTTTTTCTCATCGCTTAACACTTCTTTTCTTGGTTCAAATGCAACAGTATTGGGAATAACCCAAAGTTGGAAGTAGTATCTTCCCTTGTCAGGATCCCGCTGATAGACTACTTTCCATTTCATTCCCCTGTGCATCCAATGCTGCTCACTTTCTTGTCTCGCAATGCTGTTCATAAGTTTCTGTGCTGCACAGAAAATAAATAGCACGAGCAGAAAAATTGAAATCATGCAGATTACTATGAACGCCATAGCCCAGCCTGCGGATTTAGTGCCCTCAGCTAAAGAGATGGCTCCAAGAGTGCCAAGAAACATCACAAGGATAGCAAGAATTGTCGTTACAATTCTGACGATGAGAGTTTTTGTATAGACCCGACCCCAGAGATCATCAAATTCTTCCTGAGAGATCCTGTTTTGTGCAGGAAGCGAGTAGAGTGAAGGTGGCTCACTGCTATCAGGGACTCGAAATTTGAAACCTGAATTAATGTACTGCTGCGCCATTGCGTTTGAATCACTCTTCTTGATTTTTATCGTAATTTAGTACAAATTAATGAATGTAAATGGGATTTTTACTGATAAGTCAGAATGTTTTTACATTTCTTTTGCATTTTCTTTTTCTCATCTGAAACTTTCTCGAGTTAATAAAATCCTTCCTAAAAGCGATAATGAACCTGTTCTAAGGGTTTTAACATGGTTCGAATCTAGAAGTTAATAGCAGATAATATGTGATAACTCAAATGCAATTATCTTCGTATCTGTTGTTCATAAACTGGTGGTAATAGAGGAATTGTCTGGCATATAACACGCTCCTTTTAATCACTCCAATTCTTCTGTTCGATGCTGACTCAGTAGAAATCCGACATAAAATTTCATTTGTCAGGACTCTCAAGACTAGAAATTATAAAAATACGTGCTTCCCAGTTGATCGATATCATTTAGCCAACGCCTTCTCTCTAATTTCGGAGAAATCTCTTCTCACTTGTGGTTGATTAGATAAACTCTTGTGGTCGATTAGGCATTAATCTGCCAATCGCTCAATTGAGGATCTTTCGAAGCAAGCTAATTGCTTGAACACTTTTTGAGACCAGAAAATTGTCCTACTACGAAGAAAGTATCTTGATTAGCTTTGGACTAATGCGAATTATTCCAGTCAGAACGAATTCTTGAATTACAAATAGCTCTTAATTAAAACAATTTAACTTAGTATATTTAGCTTATGGCAACCAACGCCCACAAAAGTGAGCTGCAACTGCTTCACCCAGCATCAAATTATAGTCTGAAGGCTGCAAAAGTATGTACAGACAGATATGACAGTGCTACTTTGTCTTCAAAAGAAACATATTTCGACCAGGTACTCTCCAACCCGTTCAAAATAAGTGCGCTAACGAATTATTCAGCAATTCTCAAAGAGCACCATAGCGACGGAAGAGAAGCCACATGAAAATATTCTCGATGATTTGCTTCAGGAAACATTGAAAAACTTCTGTGAGATCCAAAAACTGCAGGAACAAGTTGAAAAAATCAAAAAAAGCAACACTCCCATGAAATACAGAATCCAATTCCTCGAATCAATTCAGTATGAGCAATCTTTTGAGGCTTTTGGGCTAATTATCTCTAATTTCAAAAGAAGCAAGCTTGTCCTGAAGACTAAACAACTTTCTGCGGCATCTCAGAAACTAAAAGAGCAACTAATGCGATCAGAAAATATAGAATCATTTGAGTCTTTAATGGCAATACTAAATAAGTTCAAAGAGGGGCAGCCCGAGACAAAAGAAGGTACAAAATCCTAAAAGGTTGATAGTAATGAGTATTTTGTGAAAAGAAACCGAAATCATGATAGTTGAGCCTCCTAAAGACGAGAAAATGGACATTGAAACGAAAAAGCTATCAGAAATAGGGAAACTGGAGGAAAATTTCGCCTTGAAAAAGCACGAAAGAAATCAAATCATCATGGCTTACGAAAATTATTCTGATGATTTAGTGGGTTTCAGAGCTGTCCTCGAGGTAATTATCTCAGGTAAATTATTGAGCTAAGCATTGAGTAGGGAAAGAAAACTCAGGCCAAAGAACTTGATGTTTATGCTGAGAATTTGAAGGCAAAATTGACAAGTTTAAGCTCTTTTGGGCTCACCACTCCCAGAAATCTCCGTTACCATATGCGTACTGTTACAGACATCAACACTGTCAAGCAATTCGCGGATATGAACAATTCGAAGCTCCTTTCAACCAAAGCGAAGGATAATAATTCTAAAAAAGGGTTTGAGTCTTCAAGACTCCATCACTCGAGAGTCAACTCAAGTATTTTTGAGGATGTCGGCCAAACAATGAAATCTTTCTTGAGTAAAAACGTACTGAAGAGGGAAACTGTCAATAATAAAAATGTGCTTCCTGCAGAGCTATTACAAGCTCAGCCTATAGCAAGTACTTCACGAAAATTTTAGATACTTTGTTTGCAATGTATTTTAAAGAGTTGTTAAACTGATTTTAACCCAGTTTTGCTGTCTGAATAAGTTATCCATATTAAATTTGCTGCAGATACGTTGATTTATTGAAGTGGGTCTATAATCACGTATATATATCTATAAAACTTCATAACCAATTTACTCTAACTATGTCATCTCGTTATGTTGATTCCGCATTTCATCCACTTGCAGCAAATTCAAATGGCTTTTTTTCTTTGAATACCAATTGGTGTAATGCTACTTGTACTCTAGAGGCCTCCAATGAAATAAATTATATCGGCCGTGAAATTCAGGTAAACCTTCAATTTTTTCAGTGTAAGAGTGCCTATGCCCTTATTAAGTATTGTTTATAGTTAGAAGTTTGTTTAATGAATATATGGTAGTACTTAATATATAACATGGAGTTTAACTTGTCATAGATCTTGTTTAATAATATCTTAATAACTTTGAGACTGACAAATTTGATAGGCAAAAACAACCAAAATAATTGATACAAAGTAGATTTGATTGACTCTGCTTTTTAGGTTAACTACATTACACAAAATTTCTTTTATTAAGCAGGTCTTCTCTAAGCCTCTGTCACTAAAAGCATACTTTCTTCGTATCCATATTGGAAGAAAATCTGCGCTTAGCCCTCTTAGAGTCGTCGACGGACCTACTCTTTTGATTATAGTTCTTTTTCGTCTTGCTTGCCACCTGCGGGACGATAGAGTTCAATCGTCCTCGTTTCTCAGAACGCGTGAATTGAAAAGGAATTAACAACACCTGGTCATTTTCATCATGGAACCAAGCAGAAAGGAGAGCTTCTCCAGGACTGGGTCTTTCTTTGAAGTTTTTCTTTAGTAAACTAGCGATGAGATCCTTAGCTTCTTTCGAGATTGTCTGCCAAAGGTTTTGATCGAAGTTATAGTCAACGTTCTTGATCCTCTCGATGGTTTCAGTCATACTAGTCATGATAGTCAGTAAGAAAAAGTTTAAAAACCAAGAGTTTTACAATTCAGATTGGAATGGATGCGATCCACTGAGCATAAAGTATAACGTGCAACCGATGCTCCACATATCGACGGCCTCTCTAAAAATAAAAATATTAGAATTCGGTAGTGATCAGAACAGTATACGTATAGGCTTGGTCAATGAGGATTTCGGGTGCCTTATAGAGGTAAGTGCCCGTGTCGGTCCACATTCTGTAGTTGGTCTTTTCGAGTGAGCTATACTTTCTCTTTTCCTTAGAACCAATGAACTTGGACACATTGAAATCAACAATTTTGACTTCCGAATAATCTATGACAACAATTGGTGATTTTTTCCTCTTTGGAACGTAAGAGTTACCTGAAGAAGCGAGGATATTCTCTGGCTTTATATCCCTGTGGCAGATCCCGTTATAGTGTAAATAGTTGAGGCCATGTAAAATTTTCTTGCAGATTCCCATGGCACTCTTCTCTTGAAAAGGTCCTCTTTCCGCAACGAAACTGAGAAGATCTTGGCCTTTGATAAAGTCCATGGAAATGTACACCTTGTTCTCTTGCATGTCGATATAGAGGTCATGGACTTTGATCACACTGGGATGATTCAATTTTTGATGATTCTTGAACTCATTGGCGATCTTTTAAAAAATGTCAGTTATTACCTCAGACTGGAGAGTTCTAATTACCTGGATGAGGAGTTCTTGGTCGCCTCTGAAGTTTACGATTTTCAGAGCTAGAGTTTGTTTGTCAGAAATTCTGATGCATTTTTTGACCAGTGCAGATGTCCCTTCGCCTAATTTTTCGAGAATTTCGAAATAGTCCGTGATCGGGCCAAAGAGCTTATGAATGTGCGGGTTATCATCGCAGAGGTCGTTCAGCTCGTCAAGGCTCATCACAGAGTACGATTTGAAGACTTTATGCTTTGGAAGCACGAAATCACCAGATCGTTGTGTCAAGATCAAGGAGGTCTCGCTGCGTTCAGAGTCAAGGCTTTCGCCGTCAAAGGTTTTTTGAGTGTGTTCCTAATACAGGAAAAGTTTAACAATTGCTGATCACGACGAAAAAAATTGTTACATTTGAATTCTCTCCATTAGCCTTTGAGAGGTTGAGCATCGCTCCGAATGTTGGCTTCGAGTCTGTTGATTGGTCATTGAAGAACCCGACTAATTTCGATGGGAGAGATTAGTTTAGAGAAGAAATGTAAGAATTACATTTAAAATCTTTTCGTAGGGTGTTGAGTCTCTCAGCCCTTGAACCAGCAGCTCGAAGCGGCGTTGCGTCCATGGATTTGGATCCGCAGCACAACTCTGGCGAGCTGGACTCAGAAGGGAGAGTTATCGGTGTACAAAGCGTGTGGTGATGAGCATGACCTTTGAAGAAAAGAAAAATTAGAGATTTCAAGTTAATAGGGACTAATACCGATATTGCTGCGGTTGTGAGTGTTCACGTGCAGCTCTTTAGGGATTTGGGTTCTCAGTTGGGTAGTGGTAGTAGTAGTATCGAAGTAAAACGCCATGAAACAAATTTTGTTTATAGGATTTGTTTTGGAGCGTTAATGTAGTAAAAGTATTTTGATTATAATTTTTGAGTGTATTATCAATTCAAACCACTCAGGTAAAGACAAAGTTTAAAATGATTGATTTCTGTTTCTGATCGATTTGATTTGGAGCGTTTTAATTTAGAGGTGTCAAAAAGATTACAATTAAATACCCCCTTTTATTATCTTTTATTACGAATAGCTCTAGCCGGTGAGATATGCTGATTATAAATTTAGAGTGATTCATGAAAGAATTCCTGTCTCTCCGCCTAAGGAAGCTAATTGAATACATTAAATCCCTCCCTGTAATTCATTAATGCTGTAATGTTTTCATGAACGTTTCATTGGATTTTCTCGAGTAGGTCCTTAGTCTGCTTCTGTTGCAGCATATATAAAACATCCTAAACTAATTACTTAGACTAACTTTTAGGTGGCATTTTCGAATAGAGAGGCATGGAAACTCGAAATTTGGCTTATTCAGTTTTAGATCATGAGTACTGGAAATAGGTAAGGGAGTTGAACCCAAGAAATGTATGCTAGTTGTACGCAAGCATGTGCTTATTGGACCTATCATGGAGAATTCCGGTTTTGGTCGTAAACTAAGAGGAAACCAAGCAAAGTAGGTGTTTTCTCATTTAAATTTTTAGACTCTTCAGAATATTTATATGCGTTGCATGAATTCTTTTTTTAACAAAAATCTTAAGAATGGAATGCAACTCTCCGAAATTAATTCAGTTAGAAGCAGATTATCTGAGTTTTACTCAATTAAATTCGTGGAAATTTCCTTTGAGTATTGCTCGTAAAACTCAGTAGCTACTGAGAACGTGGAAAAGTGGTTTATCTATTTGTTTTCCTGAATGAAAATTGGCTAGATATGCCCGCTCTTGGCTACCTATGTTAGTTTTCGGCATTATTTCGTCTTAGCATGATTCAGTGAACCAATGTAAATTAGAATACACAAACCAGAGAGATTAAGAGATATGGATCATCCGAATACAGGAATAATAAGAAATGCATGTTTAAACATAGCCTCCCATCTCCTTAATCGTTTTACCTCATAAACTTCTATCTCTCAGACTATTGTAATCCAAGAGCAAATTATATACAATACATGCCAGATTCATTGGATGTTGTTCCAAGAGCTGAATCATTTTATATTAGTCAAGTTCGAATAACCCAAAATTCCAATTTTACATTAGAAATGAAATGAATACTAACCTCCCTCTACAAATTCTCTGATAGTAGGTTAGAACTCAAGCAATGGCGGTACATCAAGCAATCAGGTGAGGTTCTTCGACTCTCAACTCTCCAGAAAATATGGATAATTCTTTCGCTCAAAAACTTCTTCTATTTTAAGGGTAGTCAGAAAAAGCTTGAGTACTTATTTAAGTACTTCACTAAGCAAGATTTAAAATCATCTTTCGAATAAAAAAATCCTGAATGCAACAAAGTGACTCAGAGAACACCCAAGGCCAGAACAAGGCAGTCATTGTTGGCGCCGGCCTCGTCGGCTGCTTGCTCGGCTTGTTCCTTGCTAAAAAGCATTCGCATCTCTTTCCCGACGGAATAGAGGTCTATGAAAGACGAGGAGATCCTCGCAAAGAGAAAGGCGGAGCTGGAAGATCGATCAACCTCGCTCTGTCCAACCGATCGTTCAAGTCCTTGGACAGTGTGGACCCAGAGCTCACCCAAGAGATCATCCGACACGGATGCAAAATGTTCGCAAGATACATTCACTCCAGAAATGCACCTTATCCTTGCGAATACCAGCCATACGGCCAGAAACACCAATATATCCTGAGCATCGATCGCCAGTGGCTGAATAACTTCCTTCTCTCAAAACTCGAAGAGAATCCTAACGTCAAGGTCTATTTCCAATACACAAAAGTGATCCAATCCACCCAGACTGAATTTTTCGGACCAACTGAGTTTACCAATCTTCAGTTCTTGGATGAGACCACTCAAAAGATTCACATTACGAGATGCAGGCTCGTTTTCGGGTGCGATGGCGCAAACAGCGCGCTGAGAACTTCTCTCGCGTCCCATCCTAAAACGAGAATGTGTTTCTCACAAACTATCATGCCGTACGCCTATAAAGAACTTAGAATCAATCCAGATCCTAAAACCGGAGACTTTGCTATGCGCTCAGACTGTTTCCATGTCTGGCCTCGCAATCGGTTTACTCTGATCGCTTTGGCGAATCCAACGAAAGACTTCACGGTCACATTCTTCAGTGACTTGAACAATAATAACACCAATGGAAATCCTTCCCATGGAGCCTTTTCAGAATTAGATACAGACGAAAAGGTTATTAACTTCTTCAAAACTGAGTTTGGAGACGCCTATGAATTAATGAAAGACAATTTGCTTCAGGACTGGAAGAAGAATCCTACATCCTCGCTGTTCCATGCGGAATGCAATCCATACTACCTTGAAGACAAAGTCGTCCTCTTGGGAGACGCGGCACACGCGATAGTCCCTTTCTATGGACAAGGCGCTAATTGCGGGCTAGAAGACTGCCGCATAATAAGCGAATTTCTTTCTGAGTTGAAGAGCTTGTCGGACAGAGCCCAGGTGAAAAAAGTTTTACAACAATACTCCGCGTTCCGAAAGCCTTCTTGCGACGCGATATCAGAGTTATCTCGAGAAAATTTCGAAGTCCTTGTGGCTAAGACGGCTTCAAAGTCATTTGTGATCCAAAAGAAATTTGGAATCTTTTTGAATCATCTCTTCCCAAATTGGTACAAACCAATTTACACCATGGTTACATTTTCACCAGATATATCCTATGCCGAGGCGCTGAGAAGACATCGAAATCAAGAGAAATGGACTAAACGCATCATTTCCTTCGCGACGGTCTCCGTTGTCGCTTCAAGTTTATATTTCGGTGGTAAGTACCTCTTCAAAGAGAAAAAAATCTCTTGGATCAAAAAGATCTTATCAAATCGTTCATAGTAGAAATAAACTTCATCGAAAAAATTTGTTGCTGCGACCATTATATAAAGTAAATGGATAATATATAACCTTCTGCATAAGCATAAGTATGGATGATTGAAAATCTCATTGATTATTTAAGGAAAGGAGCCTTTAGATCTGAACTGAAGGGAATAACTTCAATTAGCTGAAAAAACATTTCGAATACATATTAACTAAACTAATTTACATTGATTTTCTCTTAGTTTCTTATAGAAAATACCAACTCACACTAGAGCTGAGAGAGACTTCGTCTGTGAGCCTTATATCAATGCAAACAGCTATTTCTTATGCTCAGATTAGGCTCAAACCTAAAGGAAAGACAGTTTGAATTATAGAGACGCATTAATCTCAGTTACATAATACTCATGATCGACTATTGTGAAATATATAATTATACAGATATGTCATACTGATATCTAAGTGCGTAATAGCTTGCAGATAACAAGCCCTGGGCTATGTTATGTGTAACGCAAGCTAAGATACAGATTTATAATTTCAAAAAATTATAGTATTTCAAAACCGCTTGGTCTCGGTCTATGACAAAGTCCGATTATCGTTCAAGTTGAACGGCTCTTCTGTCGCTTGAGTGAACTCTACTCAAAGCTCCAGAGAGAGGTAAAAAAATTCTTGGTGAGAGATTTATTATTTCTCAGCATAACCAGCTTATGATAGCGTGGTTAACACATTTTTTGTTCTTCTTGCAAGGAGAGATGATTTTTCAAGTCTCAAAAGGCTTCCCAATCCAGATTCTTTCTGAATTTCTTTGGTTTTCGTTTGAGTTACATCGGATTGGCTAATTTTTTCCTTGTCAGTAACGACATCGGGCTTGATCTCGAGCTGTTTTTGCATTCTAGCAGCGCGCAAGGCGGAAAAATTCGAAATTTGAAGGAGATTGTTTAGTTTTCTGATCTCTCGGCGTGGAGATGGCGAAACGATGTACAAATCAACGGAATCGAGGAAGCTGTCGGCTTGCTCGTAGATTTGCTCCCAGGAGGTCATAGAGGTCTTGGCTTCGGTGAATAAACGTTGTTCGGAGTTCATTTATCTAACTATTAAAACTATTTCATTCTAAAATTCTACTTCCGATTAAATAACCTGATTAGCTTTTAAAAGCGATTTGATTAAAACCCTTTTATTCTTCTTGCAGTTGTTTTGATTGGATATCCGTAAGTTTATAAATGAAATCCTTCTGAGGGGGTAATTGCTTGAACGCTTCGAAAAAATGAACAATTTCTCCAAAGTAAAAAGGTATTCTGTCATGTCTTCAACAGAGCGCATGGTCCTAAGAGATGAATGGAGACGTGATTGAAACGATCGCGAGCAGTTTGAGCTCGCGGCATATTTAAAAAAGCTAACGTAATACAATCAAATCACTGGAATTATTTACAAGGTACAAAAGGACTCGAACCGGTTTCAACGCTGGCTCAATTGATAAATCGAATAAGATAAAAGAAATATCGTAAGCCATTAATATTTAATTTAGACTCCTATAATGAAAAGCGACCCGAAAACCAAATTGCATTTCTATAGAATGCTATTCAATTTGCTCTTTTAGTTTCAAATACCATATCGCTAATAATTACGATTCTTGAAAAGCTACCGTTAGATCGTGAACAGCTAAAAAAATAGTTTATGGTTTGCTTTTGAGAATCGTCAGCATCTATGGTTTTGAGGAGGAGGAGCGTGTTGGATTATAAGATATCGCCTTGGCAGTTGGCAAGGTGCCTTGGAAAAATAATTTTTTGATAAAATACTTAAAATTTACGGAATCAGCTGACGTAATCTGAACAATTTTAATTCAAATGACGTGATAAAATTTTTTGAGCAAAGAGAGTTAGGATACTGCGGTTTCGGGCAGGGCTAAGCTATTTTCTTTTTCAAAAGAAGAGTCTTTTGGACTGTGATAAGACCAGCAAAGACTAATTAGGAAGCTCAGAGAAGGAGAGGAAGATTTATAGCAACTGTTGAAGTATCAATTTTAAAAAGTAGGAAGATCTTATTTGGCTGCTCCGCAGAGGAGATAGATCCTTCCACTATTTGATATTCGAAGGTATTTGCTCAAAAGGATCTATCTGTGCTAGGCCAGGTTTTTGCACATAATTGTGTGGAAAGTAGAAGTAAAAATTGGATAGATAGTTTGAGCCTCGAAAATAGCTCTTTTTGATACAGAGCATAAAACTCATGCTTTGGTTCTGACATTTTTTAGGGTAGACTATCCGAATATTTTAGACAAGGCAATGGAATTATCTAACCATATACTAAAAATGAAAAGATCCTCATAAATTATCCTTAACTTAATGTCCTCATTGCTTATAGAGAAGCTGACTGGCTTTTTCACTCTATAACTGCATGCAATTTGTAGCCGTAATGTGAAAGAGTGAAAAGCAATTTCTAATCGATTCAAAAAGCGTTATTCCATTCACACAAAAGAACGTGACAGATATAAATTCAATTAAGATGCTGATAGCGGAAATTAGGTGACTCTGAAAGTATCTAAAATGGGTCGTTCCAGATACCTATTTTCAATTTTATATTCTGCAATTTACTTGATTCAGCACTTCAATGAGAGGACCAAATAGAACAATAATTTTTCGAAAGAATTCCCTGCATATCATTAATGAAAGATAACCAGCCTCT
>ENA-UOUE01000920-UOUE01000920.1-compost-metagenome-genome-assembly--contig:-NODE-920-length-21472-cov-5.641084_pt1 | contig 21472 bp, 11 predicted proteins | sample MGYA00238146_ERZ747223 | MGnify/ENA primary metagenome ERZ747223 (study PRJEB28781, sample SAMN06268865) | compost metagenome | isolation source: single cell | place: USA: California, Emeryville, Joint...
TATTAGCGTAAACACTTGCAGACTATATTTCCATAGTCGCACCGACTCCAGCCTTATCATTTTAAAATCACGATTATCCAACAAAGGTTTTAAAATCGAAGTGATATCGTAATTTAGCTTCCCGAGTAACGAATGCTCAAGTTTACTCATTAAATCAGCTTCCTTTAGACTTGATTTCGATGGATCAGTTGTCAGTAGTTGCTCGAGCTTTGTCTCTTTGTCAGCTAGATTCGTAATAAGTGTTCTACTACGAGTTGGTACATTCTCATAAGATGCTTTTTGAGAAAATAATGATTTAGTTCGCTCCCGCAATCCTTGAAGGATTGTGCGGATATGCTTTGGTTGCTTGTTGAATGTCTCTTCGTCAGAACAAAGGATGAATGCAATATATTCTTTCTTTGAAAGACCATTCATGAACTTTTGTATCTCGCTTTCAAGATCCTCTGTGGAAAAATTGCAGAGGATTTGACGCTTCAAAAGGTTTGATTCAAATCTTTTTTCCAGAATTGGCTCAAGGAACTTTCGGAAGCGAGAATTCACATCTCGGGCGAGTCCAATAAGCTCCTGATGGGCGTTAGACCCAGGTATGATATCCTCAATTTTGAAATCTACAGCAAAAGGAGTACTCTTGTAAACTAATTCCTCTGAAACCATAGGAAAATTCGATATTTTTTTCAGTTTATCTAATGATAATGATGATGTTAGAGTATTATTAATTCTCATCAAGAAGTTGTTACCTAATAATTGATTCGAGAGCGCAAGCCGCTTACGATATTCTTCCTCGTCAGCATCAATCTTTTTATTTTCCTCATCAGTCTCATCTCTAAAGCACATACGCCCACAAGTAATTATAAAAGTAATTAACAAATCAGTTGGTTACTTTAAAACAGAGATAGCGATCAATTCAGATGGCAGTCTCGAAAGAAGGAACTCCACTTCCTTCTCAAATGAATAGAACTCAACGTCTTTATTTAGGGAGAGGCCGAGATAATACCCTCTCAATAATTTCGATTCAAAAAGCAGTTTTGATAGACTGTACACTCCATATTTTGAATCAGAAGCGGTTGATATCTGCGAGCCACTCAAGCGATTCTCCTTAGAAGGAAGAGCGTCTAACTTGGTCTCTTCAAATATTTTTTTCACTTCCTCGGTGCTTGGCTGGAGGATCAATTTCACATTGAGCTTATGGAAAAAGAAAACCATAAGTCTTTTTATGATTTCAGGATTGAAATGTTGTATCAGCGTAGGCGAGTGTATGTGTAACATCTCAGAGGAAACAAACAGCACTTGCATGTCCCTTAGGTTTTGAAGGCAGCTAGTTATTAACACCATCATCAATCGAAATTCTGAAGAATTCGCCGTCGCAACTTTTGCTGCCATGCAGATGATGATATCAAAATATTTCTCCAGCGCCTTGTAATAGAGCTTCACGTCTTTTGGTGTGAAGTTGTGCACGTCTCTGAAGGTGAGCTTTAGTATCGAGGTATATACGCTGAACTTCGTGTCGTTTTTTGGCTGAGACTTCGCAATTTCAAGTCGGTCAAAGTTTCTTAGTAACCAATCCGTTAGCAATTGCCGATGATAAGTGAGAGTTGGTATGAGTTCGTTTTCATAGAGAATAAGCTCGCTTTGAGTTTGAGGGCTGACCAATGCGTTCAGGAACAGTTCGAGAAGAGATTGCTCATCTGCATCCAGAAACTTCTTGAGTAAAGCACCGAGAAAAGATATCTCTTTTTTTGGAGTGAGGGCTTTACTTGGCGGCTTTTTTAGTTGAGTCGCCAAAATAGACCGATTCACAGTGTGATGTAATTGCTGGAATGGCGTCTTCGCCAGGATCATGACAACACGAGGATAAACTGGTATCAGAAAACATAAAATTCCCACCAGATTGGTAACATGATTCTGTGTTGAGGCCGAGATTTCGATGGTTCTCAAGAAATATTTAAAAAGTTTGGCTCCTTTTTGATTAAGATAGAATTCCTCGGGGTCGACATAGGGCACATCTATATTGAATAAGGCAAGTTAAAGTTCAAAAGGAGTATGATAAGTTTACCTTTAATAGAGAAGGATGACGAAAGGCCCCATCGCCCTTGCTTTTGGGTGAGTATTTTCTTCTGTAAGTCATCGAGGGCTTCTTTATAAAAGATATTCAAAAGATTTTGCTCCAAATCGCCGGAATGGCTCTCGGTGTCGATTCTTTGGAGACCTAAAGTAGCAATATGCATCGCCATGCTCTCCTTTAAGTGGCAGTCAAGGGACAGCGTTTTTGTCAACAAATACAACAGACAGAAAGCGTTTTTATTGGAGATTGCCCCAAGCTTGAGAATTTTAATTAAGATGTCGTCGTAATTTTCGAGGAAATGCTCGAGTTTAAGTGAGCTATGCTCGAATATCGCAAACAGATTAAGCAGAACTAAACACTTATTTTCCATGGTTTTTGGCTTAAAAAGATCGAGTTTGGCTCCTGGTTTCAGCAGCAAAATGCAAAGGTGATAAAACTCATCAATTGCCTTCTGAATCTTCACAGGTTCATCGTTTTTGCAGATCTTTTGAAAGATAGACCCTGAGTTACTAATCGTTTCCACAGGAAACTTGCATAACGATTTATAATTCGTATTGCTTAGTCGCTTTGTAAGGAAACTGTGAACGTCCTCAATTTTAAACTCTTTCAGCGCATCAAACAGCTTGTTGCAGATCAATATATTAATTTCTGCCAGCGATGAGCACCGATCGATAAGAGCTTCCATGTTGCTGGCTAAGATGCCTGAAATCTGATTGTAGTGTGACACAAGCGAGCTAAGAGTCTCAGAGAAAGACTGTTGACTTTCTACTTGCTTAGAGTCAGCAGAGAGATTTATCTCGGCTTGAACAAGCTCCTTGAGTGCTTTCGTTTCTGTATTTGCAAGGACCTCAAACGCCACTTTGTAATTATCGATTTCCGCGTATATGATCTGCAGCGCTTCCTCTTTCAGCGTCGAAAACTTTGTTAATGCGGTACAGGTCCTACGAGAATCTGCACTGGAGATACTTTTACAGAGCATTAAGAGCGAAACGAACACGTTTTTATAGAAAAAATCGATCATTTCTGGCCTTGAAGGGTTTTCTGAAGCAGAGAAGAAAACCAGATTAATAATCTCTTGCTCGACCTTAAAGAAGCAATCAATGGATTGTTGATGGAGCACGCTCAACACCCCTTGCGAAGTAGGATCCTCAATCTCTGGATTGACCTTCGCAAGTTGAACAGACCCTTCTAGAAGCTCTGTATAGAAACTCAACTCAAGAGATTTGTGCTGCTTGGATGTATCAGCAAAGACTGCTGAGATAAAATTAGGTTTGAGGACCTGTTTCTCCAACAATAAGGTAAAAAAGCTGATAAATTCGAAGTTTGAATAAGGAATCTCCATCAAATAAGCCGGCAGTTGTGCACTCTTGCTTCTAGTATTCTCCCTTGAAAGAATTTCTCTATGCAATCTGTCAATAACTGCAAAAGCTTCCATTATCGAAGAAAAAACCCCCTTCTTGCTCAAGATATTCCTCAGAACTGGAACAAGCTCATTCGTCAGTTTGTCCGAAGCCTTGACGTAGTAGTAGATATAGTTTGTGAGAAGTCCTGTCGCTATAAAAAGTTTCTGGGCATTTTTCAACAGAAGATCGTCGTAGGCTTTTGAATCAAATTTCTGGCTCTTTTGAATCTGCCCCTGCAGATTAATCAAAAGAAAAGCCAACAGTTTATTATCGCTGTTGTCGTAGCAGAGATTAAAGTAGCTAATATAGTGCTGAGTGATGCTATCGATGATCTTATGAAGATTGTTTTCGTGTAACAGATATAGCACTGTGTTACTGAGCATCCAAAGCCAAAGATCACTCAAAGTTTGAATGTCTTCTGCGAACAGAGCTTTATCATGAATTTTATTCGTGAGTTTTTGGGCCAAATTGAAGTCAATGGACTCGAAAAATGAGCTAAGGGACTCGAGCTCGAAGTACAGCAGCATCCCTTCAGAATCAGTGTTCCCATTGAGAATATCGATTAGAAACTCAGAAAGTCTGAATTCTTTTTTCGATGAGTCGGTTTTGTTCAAGGTCGATGCGTACTTGCGCGCTATTGGAATATGATTTTCAGCGTTCAAGTGGGAAACTAATGTGGATCTGATTGTCATTAGGCACTGCATTTCGTTCTCGATGGAGACATGGTTCAGCAGGTTTATCAAAAACTTGGTGATTGCAGGATATCTGTTGATCAAGGGCAAACCCGAGAAAATTTCTAGAATGAAAAGCAACGACTCTTGAAGAGTTTTCATGAGAGTCTGCGCGTTGGGATCTTTTGCGAAATTTTTGGTCTTGGACTGCTCGAAAAGATCATCGAGGATCTGAATAAACATTTTGAAGTCCAAACAATAGATCCAGAAGTATGACACGCAGCGGTACTTCTCAATGTCATGGATTTCTTGGAATTTTAATAGCTTATCCTTAAGCAATTTGCTGTTTGAGATTAGTTTGTCTTTGTAGATCGAAATGATGGTATTCACTTGATCATAATTCTGGTCTTCTATCATCTGATCGTATAAATAGATCTTAAACTGCTCGAATTTCAACTCTTCATAGCTGTCGACGTCGGGTTGGGTCTCTACCCGCACAAGCTCCGTGGAATCAAAGCTGAAATACAACTCTTTGCACAAAAATTGCATGAAACCGCTTGAATGCAACGATCGTAAGTAAGATGCCCTTTCTTTTCCTATTTTCGTTATTTGGATCGGCAGCTGTGTAAGGACATCTGGGAATCTGAGGTTGGGATGAGAGAACGCGACTGCCAACTCCATAAGTTTCTCGAACTGAGGGATACTGAGTATTAAATCACCGTTGTCCCTTTGCAGCCTCGAACCTTGAATAAAAGAGCAGATGCCAAAATAAAACCCATAGTGATAACACGCTATTTTGTAGATCAGCTCATCGCCTTGGGGATTCACCCATGATCTCAAATCGGAGAAATATTTTAGCACCTCGTCGATCTTGAGGGTCTTGATCAATTGATCTCTGAGATCGGTTTCCGCGAATTCGCTGGAGCCGATAATTAAGATAATGCTTGTGACTGTAAAGGAATGAATATTAAGCATGGTGAACTCAGAGTCCGGAATTTTTCCAGCCGCAGCCTTCAGGATGTCTGCCAGGCGTAATATTTTCTCATCGATTATTTTCTCAGAGATAGAGATAGCGCTTTTGCAGAATCCGGGGATATCCTGGGACATCAGCCTCCATTTGAACGAGTAGTATATGAGTTTTGACCAATAAATCATGCGATTACTATCTAACTCAGAATTGAGCGCATCGAAAGATTCTTCATCGAGGAATTTAAGCATTTCTGGGATGACATAATTGTATTTGGTTAGTATATTCATGCGATTTGCCTGGATTGCAGTGGCTTTTTGCACTTGTAGGCCGTCAATTATTTGAAGAAGGGTAAAAACATTGGTGAAATACTTGTGCTCAAACGAATCGAAGATTGATTTAGGTGTCTTCTTTGCATCAGTAGTATCGATGTCACCACTTTCCGCGAGTTTTCGAGATTCTCTGAGCCTCCACAGGAGAATACTAATAAGTCCTGACTCTGGAGAGAACCATAAGTCCAATATTGGTTTGAGGATATGAGTAAGCTCAGCGTCTGAGTTCGGTAACCCTTGGAAGATGTTGTAGTATAAGTTGTGAAACCCGTTGATCGAATGAAGCCCGTCCAAAATAAACTTGAAATCGATGGACATCATAAATGAAGGGTCTTTTGCCAGCTCCAGTACTTTTTTAGACTCTGATATTCCCCAGCTAGGGATTTCCCCAAGTCCAGCTAGGCTCTGCCCTCGGCTCGTAACTACGAAGCTAAAAGTCCCTAAATGTATTTAATTAGAGAAAAGGAGATGTTTTTGGGAGTAAATTACCTCCGATAAGTTTCTGTGTGTAAAACACTGACATTATTGCTTCAGGACTCAACGACTCGTCTCGAAGAAACCTGAGAAACTGATAAATTCCAGCGATTTCTGTGAGTGCATCTTTAATGTTCATGTTAACGCGCGTTTCACCAGTTCTCGTTATCATGTTCCAAAGGAAATTCGTCGTAATGCGATACGTGGTCTTTTTGAAATCGTCTTTGTTCAAAACATCTATTAACTGCTCTCTAATAAATAGATAATATTCCTTGTCCGCTCGCTGAAAATTAGAAGCTTCAAGCATGCGAAATATTAGCGAAGCTAAACTCTTTTCCTTCTTTAACTCTGAAATTTGTTTAATAAAATCCTGCGCACTTATCTCTTGGTTGTGAACATAAAATCTCGGAAGTCTGCTGAACGAGCTATACCATGCTATGCAAAAGGTAACCGACCGCATATTTCCCTGGACAGCTTGATGTTGTGGCAAGTAAACTAATAAACTTCTGAGCAATTGATGAACAAGTAAATCGTATTCGACTGTTCGGGAGTAAAAGAACATGTAATGGCTCAGTTTTAAAGGCACTGCGCACTGATCCCAGCCTTTGTACGAAGTACAAATTCTCAGCATACATTCTGCGACTCTCTTGAAATACAGCTCGAATTCATCAAGGATGGCTTCGTGTTTGTCATTGTCGAAAGTTTCAGGGGCTGCCATATATTTAACGTAATGAGCTTCAACAGCTTCGATTTTAGACTGCAGGACATTTTCAATACAAAGTAAGAGATCTGAGATTTTGATCGTAGAGGGAATATTTTGAAAGCTCGATATAACATCAACGCAGCTCTGTGCATAGACCTTTTTGAAAGTGATGTATTCGAACACCTCAAGAGCTTTTTCTTGGTCTTCGGGAGTTTTCTGACTATTTTCATATCTGAGAACTGCATCTGCAATGATAGGCTTGAAAAGCGTTAATGTTAATAGGGATTGGATAGGAAATGGAGGTACGTTGTAGATGTAGCTCTCATAATACTTTAGTTTTTCTTTCTTGTCTGCTAAAGAATCTTGCATTCGAAAAGATATCTTCGATGTTAATACACCTCAAATTTTCGAATAAATAATAATTATTAGATTAATAATAAGATGTCAGAATGTGACAAATACACCGAAATTATGCTGGTTTCTGTATGTAAATCAACCTCAACTGTGTAGAGTTGGAGTGCTTTGGGTCGTCTCGTTAAAAAGCCAGATATAGATGCCAGCTCTATTTTTTTTCGTGGAAAAACAAGAAACATTTTCACTTAAGATTAAATTATTTTGGTTTTCGAAATTGACAAAAGCAAAGGGAGAATTAATGAACTGAACTGCTCTTGTTAGGCTCTGGAAAAATCAATTTTTTTGTGAATAGCTGAAGAGATCAGATTGTATGTTTAATTGTTATGAGAGTTTAAACTGATATTGCTTGATCAATTCTCATCAGATAGAGTTAGTCAATTTTTTCTATGTCTTAAAGCTATTAAATTTCGATTTATTGCGCTTATGTATCAGATATAGTATTTATTTAGCAGGCGATCTTCTTATGCTAGATGGAAACCTTGGCCTTCAAGAATCGCTTTCAATAGTTTTTCTTTCATAACTTCCTTCGAAGGATAGTCAGGCAGATCAATAGCCGAGAAGCTGTGTTAAAAATAGATTAGCTAAATCATCTTATTGAGATCATACCAAGTATGGGCCAAAGGCAAACTTCCAATTGATTGGAAGCTTCGGTTCAATGTAATCGGATGCTCCTTGAAACCACCGTATCCGACGATACTGTTTCCTGTAAGAGAATAGTCCAATTAGTGAGCTCACAAGAAAGACTGATTTTATTACCTGTCATAAAGAAGAGAAGAGCAGATAACTGATCTTTCTCAAGCTCTTTGACGATCTCCCAGAACCAATTAACAACTTCATCAGAAGGAGCTATTGGTCCCATTTTCACATATTTCTTCATCTCTTCCACATCGATAGTACTTTCTCCAGCCAAGAGGGAATGGAGATCATGTGGAGTGAGAAGCTTAAGAAGCACTGATGGCACAAATTCTGTAATTCCAGCTTTTATTTCAGCCAGAGGCACCTCAATGCATTTGCTCAGCTTATGGTAGATGAGCTGCTTCACGAACAACTTCTTGTTGTCTTCATCAACCTTTTGGTTGGTTAATTCTTCGCTCAGGTCAATCGTGTAGTAGTTATCAAGGAAACGGAACTCGAAAGAGAACTCATGATTCAATTCTTCAGCGTTCAGATGATTTTCAAGCATCCATTGGAGCGAATTGGAGAGATCTGGATCAACATCATTAAGGTCGTGTTGTGTAAGAGGAACACCTGTGAAGAGTTAGATGATATGTTTTGTTTTTTTTTTGTGTCCAACTAAGATATTTTACCTAAGAGTTGTTTGATCATTGGCTTCGTGAAATTCACACTGACCGAGATTCCATTTGCGATAACATACCCGACGATCCTTCCAACCAGTCTGTAGTATTTATGGTTGCTGGGAATAATAGCGGAGGTCGGAGAAGGTTGTAAGGAGATATTGTTGGAGGAATGATGGAAAAGACCGTAGCTTGGATCACAGAGGATGTTCAACACTTGAGATGCCCATTCGGTAGTTAGTCCACCTATTATGTGAATATTTCAAATTATAAAGTCATGAAAAATTGAATAATTTACCTTGGTCAACACCGGCTTCTCCCACGAACTCAATATTCAATTTCAATTCAGGGTTGATTTCAATGGAATCAAGCGAATCAAAGTTAAAGAGGGTATCTTCTAGAATAGTTTTGCGTCTTAGATAGAACTCTACAAGTTAGTATTAGACTAAGTTAGATTCAATATAAAAAGGTTTTTTTACTTCTAATTTTGGTGGTTTCGTTTTTAGCGAGCTTATCTCTGATAAACTGAAGTCTAATAGATTGAGGTATAACCCAAGGAACCATAGTCATAGCAGTATATGACTCTCTCTCCATGTTCACGTATGATTTGAACACCTTATTGCATTTTGAAGAAAGACGGAATACGATCTCGTCAGGACTGAGCGGGCTTTCTGAACTTATCGAAGAGATCGATCTGTCGAGGCTCATAAAGGTAGCTTGTTTCTCTTGAGTCACTGAGTGTGTCTTGGATTTGATTCTTAGCAATGCGGGACTTTGGGCTTCTTGTCCCAATGATAGCGCATAATCAAGCTCCTCTTGAGCTTGGGTGAGTCTGTAGAAAAGGAGAATATATGAACAAGAGCTGTTGATGAATTGGAGAGTGATGCTATCAGGACTGCCATCAGTTTTCTCTTCAATTAGTTCGAGATTTCCAGCAGTGACGCTGAAGAGTTGCAACATTGTTGGATTGCTAAGGAATTGCTTGAGTAGCCCGTTGAAGTTAACGAGGCTGTTTCTTTGGGCTTTTGTATACACTGATGGATTGCTGAGCCTTTCGACAACCTCCAAAATAAATCTAATAAGCGTCGAATACATCACAGCCATGTATTGACAAAACTCTTCGTGAACTTTCAGGAGGGATTCCTGTGCCTTCAGGCTAAACTTTCCGGTGGTTAGTGTCATATAGACCGATTTGATACCGGCGTGAAGCTTATCAGTTACCTCCTTGAGCGATTTTAGTCTTGAAGTGTTTATGGAAGAACCACAAGACTCTAGCAAAAGCTCAAACACCCTGGGATTCTTCGCAGCAAAGAACATATTCACGTCGTTCAATTTGCAATTGCTGAAGTGGAAGTATTTTGCGTCATCCATCAAGGTGAGATATTCGTTGAGTAGCGCCTCCACATAGGACGAATCAGTCTCAGTGGAATCCAAATGTCGGGCCAATTCAACCAAGGCCGTAAACAGCACTTTTCCATTATAAGATGCGTTAGATTTGCTGTTTTTTGAGTAGGTGCTCAACCACAATTGAATGAATGTTTTATCCTTTTCGTAGTCCATCTTTGCGATTTGTAGGAGTTTTTGTTTCAAGGGCAGAACGCCGAGTTCGCTCTCGATCTTTTTGATGAAAACTTCAAAAGATCCCAAACAAAGAGGCTCGATCATACAATTAACGGATATCGTTACTAAGCAATAGTTTATTATTTCTTTGATTGATCTCATCGAAAGATTTAGCACAGGGTCAAACTTAAAGTGGTTCTTGAGAACATTCTTGAAATCAGTGAGTTTGTCGTCTGGGAACGAGATAATCAAAAGCGATAAATCGAACCATCTCACGATATCAACTGCGTTTGTCAGGGAATCTTTCAGCTTATTTGAAATGTAGTCAGATGATTGATTCAAGATCAAAAGAGGCAGAATTAATCTTTCAAGTAGGTCCGCTGACAGAGGCAGGATTCTTTGCCCTTGATGCTTCCGGACATTGGCATTCTTTTTGCTCATATACTCGTCCAAAATGTTGTACAGTTGACGGAAAAACTGCGTTCTTCTATCTGCATCTAACTTCTGAAGTACTGCGGAAGGATTTTCTGGCTGCTTAAACACAGTCAAAGTAGTGTTACAATCAATTCTTCCAAGCAACTGAGACTCCAATTCATCCAGCAAATTGCTATTTTTGGCCTTGGAGTCAAATGCAATCAGTCTCTCGATCCTGGTTTTTTCTCCGGAGACCTTAGAATCAACAATATTTGCTTGATTGGAGTCTTCTGCTTGAGGGTAGAAAGCTTTATCAGCAAGAAGAGCTTTTGCTTTTGCTTTTAATCCAAGCAAGATGGTCTGTATATGTTTAGGCTGCTTATTGAAAACTTCCTCATCAGCAAAGAGCAAGAAAGCAATGTATTCTTTGCGAGTAAGTTTGTTGAGGAAATCCATCAACTCTTTCTCTGTCTCGGAGCTCTTGAAGGAAGAGAGGATCTTGCGACTGTGTAGGATGCTTTCGAATTTTTGCTCCAAGATTGGTTCAAAGGTTTTCCTGAATTTTGCTTTTACAATTCGAGCGAGTTCAGCAAGTTCTTCTTGAGGATTGGTTCCAGTGAGGAAATCTTCCAATTTGAGATCAGTTGTCAGAGGGTCCGACCTTAAAACTTTTGCTTGAAGGCGAGAGTAGGACTGGATCTGCTCCATTAATTTTTCTACGATTTGAGAAATAAGAGCATGAAGCTTGAGAGAGAAAAAATACCGAAAATTGGGGCTGATTCACATGGTTGAGAGAGCACATTTCCTTCAGTGAGCCTTATCGACAATAAATTAAAACTATGATGAGAGAAAAAAGTTACTTCAAGTCGTTGAAATTGAGAGCATTATTCGGAAGTTTAGATAAGATAGCTCGCGTTTCCTTGTCAAAAGTCGGTAGATTGAACTTTTGCAAGTCAATCAAATGAGAAGCGCGATTTTTAAAGCTCTTGGCTCCAAACAATATTTTGGACATGTTGTAGATGTTCGCAATTAAACCAGAAGTTGCCTCGCTCACATTTTTGCCAATTGAATTCAGTTTTGGAGTTGAGTTCAAAGCTTTTTCCTGGTCCTCTGGTTTATTCGTGAACTGAAGGATGGCTTGGGCGCTTTGATATTTAAAGAAGTACTCTCTAACCCCACCATATATCATTGGATTAAAGTTAAACAACAGTTCTGGATAACTCTCGTCGAAGTATTCAGTACATATGTCAGCAATGCTGAGCATTTTAAAGGGCACTAAACACCCAAGCATGATATTAGATTTGGCTATTTTTTGATTATCAGGCAATCTCACAAGGACTCTGTGCAAGTCAAAACATTTACTGCAGACTTGGTAATACAATTCAAGCTCATTTCTTGAAAGAAGATGTACTTCTCGGAATAAGATTCTGAGAGCCATAACAAGGACTTGAAGTGTAGTATCACTCAAAGCTGTACCATGAGAAGTCATGTTTTCGAGAGTCTCATTAATCCACTTTGCAACTAAATGTCGGTGGTAGGTAGCCGTTGGAACAAGTTTTTTGTTGAAGAGAATGAGCTGACTTTGGGTCTGCGGTTCGATGAGAGCGTTGATAAGAACAGATAGTAGACGATCTTGGCTGTTGTAGAGGCAGGTTTGTAGCAGGTAATCCAAGAAAGAGAGTTTCTTGTTTTTAGGACCTGAAGCAGCTTTTTTATGAAGTTGCAGGACAAGAAGAGATCGCTTGACTGTAGGGGATATGTGTTGGAAAGTCATCTTGGAGAGCAAAATCACGATGTGAGGATGGTGTGGGATCAAATAAGAGAGAATGGTTATGAGACCTTTCAGTTGCTGAGGTCTGCTGGCAGACAACTCGATAGCTCTGAGGAAGTTTTTCAACAAACTGTTTCCTCTTTTGCTCAGCGTCAATTTATCAGGATCAATACATGAGAGGTCTAAAAAGAATGAAAAGAATTAGTTATGGTCAAATTACCAAGGAAAATAAAAATTACCTTTCATTGCAGGCGAAGAAACTGACAACTTCACCTTGCCATCATCATCAGGCATCAAAATCTCTTTCTGAATCTTTTCGAACAAGTCGTGGTAGAAAACGTTGAAAAAGTTATTGTTGAAATCTCCAGCGAGAGTTGTGCGATCAACCTTCATGATCCCTTGAGAGACAGTATGCATAAGGATCGTATCCTTAGTGTCAGAATCAAGAGCGAGAGTTTTAATTAAAAGATGCAAAAGCCAATAGCCTCGCTCTGAGTTCTCGGCTTCTTGAACGATCCAGGTCATTATTTCCGGATTTTCAGACAAGAACTGCTCGAAATTTTCAGGACTATGTTCGAAAATGGCAAAGAGGTTCATTAACACAACCGTTTCCTGATCGGCGTTAGTCATTGTGTATATATCGAGCTTGTTGCCGGGTTTAAGGAGTAAAACGCAGAGTAAATAGAGCTCATTGACGGCCTTTTTAATCTTGACTGGCTCGTCATTTTTAAGAATCTTTTGGAAGATAGAGCTTGAGTTGCTCACAGCTTCAAAAGCGAACTTGCACAAAGACTTATAGTCACTCTCAGAAAGTCTCTTCTTCAGGAAAGTATGGAGTTCTTCAGCATTGAAGCCTTGCAGACATTCAAACAGTCTATTGGATATCGTAATATTGATCTCAGCAAGCGATGAAGAGCGATCCACCAAGGCTTCCATATTGCTGTTCAAGATACCAGCGATCTGATTATAATTTCTGACCAAAGCACAGATGATATCAGTGAAATTTTTCGTGGTATCCGGTGTTTTTGACTCCGTCGCACTCATCTCAGATTTCACCATGGCTCTCAGAGCGGTTGCTTCCATATTCGCCAGCATCTCAAATGATTTCTTATATGTATCGATTTCAGTGAAGATAACCTCAAGGGCTTCTTGTTTGAGAGTTGAGAATTTGGCTAAGAGAGTGCAAGATTTTCTCGCGTCTGCGCTGGGTACGCTTTTGCTGAACTTCAAAAGCGAGAGGAATATCTTCTGGTAGAAGTAATCTATCATTTCTTGCTTGAGAGGGTTCTCAACAGTAGAAAAGAAGACTAAATTCATAAGTTCCGTCTCGAACTTCAAGACGCTGTCAATCTCTTGCTGATGTACTGCAGCAATGTCTTTATCTGAAGCTAAATCTTGAGTCTCGGTATTCAATTGGACTAGATGAGCAGTCCCTTCAAGTAATTCTTGGAAGAAGGTAGCTCTTAATTGAGACATTTGAGAGTGCTCGTCGGTATCGGGGAATAAACTGCGAATGAATCCCTCTTTTAGGACCTGTTTATTATCCAAAGTATCAAAGAACGCCTTTATCTCATTTTTCGCTGAGAGTATTTGGATTAAAGCTGCTTTAGCCGCCTTTTCTTCGACTTTCTGGTCTTTTCCTGAGACTTGTTTGAATAGATGTCCATTTAATTCCTCCAAAGACGCGATTGCTTCCATAACTAAGCTCATGAATCCCTTCTTGCTCAAAAACCCTCGGATGATGGTCCCGAGCTCTTTCGTCAGGCTACCTGCGCCTGTCTGCTGCGTGTAGTGCTGGATGAAGTTCATTATCAAAGCGGTTGCAGTGAACAACGCCTCTGAAACTTCCATCAGACTTGTTTCTCGTTGTGTGGAGTCTTTGCTTCTCTTCACAGCCTGGTCAAGGTTTTCTAGAAGTATCTTGGATATCGTCTCAGCCGCCCCATCGTAGCACAGATTGAAAAAGCTAAAATAATGCTGGGATAGCTTATTGGCGACCTTTTGGATGTTCTTCCCAGAGGTTGCAAGCAAATTTGCATCAGTGTGGAATGAGTTCCATAGCTTTAGCAAAGTCTGTAAGTCCTCAGCGAGGAGTTTGCTATCTTTGATTTTATTTGTCAGTTTCAGAGCGAGACTATAATCCAACGCCTCAAAGAAGGAAACTAGGGACTCGAGCTGGAAGTAGTTCAGCAGATCCTTGGACTGAGTTTTTCCATAGATGATCTCTATTAGAAACTCAGAAAGCTTGAATTCTTTTTTCGAAGTTGTGGTTTGTGAAATAGCTTGATATTTCGTAGCGACGAGAGTGTGGTTTTCTGGATTCAAGTGAGAGAGAACAGCTGCTCTAATGATCTTGAGACATTCCATTTGATTCTCGGTGTTGACGTGATTCAAGAGATTTATCAAGAATTTGGCAATAGCTGGATCCCGACTCACCAAAGGAAGACTGGTAAATACTTCCAAAACAGTGATGAGAGACTCTTGCAGAGTTTTCATCAAGCCTTGAGCCTCTGGCTCATTTTCAAACCCTTTGGTTTTCGCCTGGGCGAACAGGTCATCAAGCGCTTGAATAAACGATTTGACATCTAGGCTATAGAGCCAGAAGTCCGAGACACAACGATATTTCTCAACGTCATGAATCTCTTGGAATTTGAAAAGGCGAGATTTGACAATCTTTTCACCTTCGATCACTTTTTCTCTGTAAATGCTTATTATCTTGTTTACTTGGGCATAGTTTTTGTCTTCAACCATCTGATCGTACATGTATGTCTTGAACGTTTCGAATTTCACTTCTTCGTAGCTTACGATATCGGGTTGAGTGTCCATTTGCACCAACTCTCCAGTGTTGAAGTCGAAATATACCTCCCTGCATAAATATTCCATGAACCCACTAGCATGCAGCGACCGGAGATAGTCAGCTCTATTTTTCCCAGCATTTGTGATTTGAGTCGGAAGCTGAGACAGGACGTCAGAAAATAGAAGGCCAGGATGAGTGTATAAGACGGCGAGTTCCATTAGTTTCTCGAATTGTGGAATGGTGAGGATCAGATCTTCTTTATTTTTTGTAAGTCGGGAACCTTGAATGTAGGAGCAGACTCCGAAGTAGAACCCATAGTAGTAGCAAGCAACCTTAAAAGTTAACTCGTCTTCTTTAGGAGACACTTTGGCTCGCATTTCATCGAAAAATTTCAAAACGGTGTCAAGTTGCAGGGTATTGACGATTTTCTCTTTGAGCCCGCTCTCAGCGAATTCGTTCGAGCAGATAATCACAATGATGTTTGTGACTATCAATGAATGAAGATTCAGCAAGACGTATTTTTCGCGAGAGGGGTCCGTATTTAGCGACTCTTTCAAGGCTGGAGTTACCATCTTCTCGAGGTTAAATATTTTCTCAATGATGTTTTCGAAAATTCTAATGGCTGCTCTGCAGAATCCTTGGACATCCTGCGCTGCCATTTTCCATTTAAATTCGTAGAGTATGAACTTGGACCAATAGATCATTCCATAGCTCTCCAAACCAGAGTTGAGCGCGTCGAGGTATTCTTCTTCTAGCAGCTTGAGTAATTCTGGTCTGACATACTCATATCTCGAGACAATGTTATTTATGTTTCCTTGTTGCACGACCATCACTTTCGTCATCTGAAACTCATCGATAATTTGTAAGAGCGCGATAAGGTGGACATAATAGATGCTTTCGGGCGCATTCCACACTAATTTCGAGCCTGATTTTGTAGTCTTGACCTCTTTGTGCGTCCTTCGGATATTCCATAGAAGAATCACGAGCTGATTCGTATATGGCGAGAACATCGTATCCAGAAAATGCTTGACAAAAAACGTGAGATTATACTGCTGAGCGGCCGGATGTGTCAGATAAGCAAAGTGAAATGTGTTCAGGCAATAGGCTCCTACGATACCCTCGACAAGCAGCGCAAAATCAGTGCTTACTAGGCTCTTGGGGTCTTGTGAGCACAGAATTGCTCTCTTCATTTCAAGCACACAAGCGTTCCTGATCGCTGGCATTGCCTCCATGTTTTGCCCTCCTGACATGACGTAAAAGTCAAAAATTCCTACACCATTGTGAAAATTATTATTAATTTCTCGTTTTTATGAATTCATTACCCGCGATGGTATACTCCGTATACATGAGAGACATTATTCCTTCAGGGCTAATTTCTTCGTTCAAGATGAGTTGCAGCAATTTGAAGTAGCCAATCAGCTCATGAATACCACTGTTATTAATCACCTCATCAGAGCTATCATTCGTTGGAAAAATTTCCTTCCATAGCCAAGTGCATGTCAATTTGAAATTTTTCTTCTGAAGATCCTTGTCATCGAAAATTTCATTGTACTTTTCGATATTGCCTTGGTAGATTTGGGCGTTCGGCATATACGCAAGCACGCTGTTTAAATCTTGCAGAAATTCTTTCAAGCTCTTTTCTTTTCGAGCCTTCGCGATTTTTTGGATGAATTTGGTTGCGTCGAACTGGACAAGGTGCAAGCCTACTCGGATAAGCTCAGCGAAAGTCTTGAACGTGGCTACTGCCTTCATTAGCGGACTGACTGTGGTTTGTTGCAATGATCCAAGTTCATCGTCTACATTCATCTGTCCTAGGATGTTTCGCATCATTTGATGAATCTTCAAGTCGACTCGCACGCTTCTGGAATGATACATCATATATTTCAACAGAATCCACGAGAGGTGACTCTGGTGCCAGCCTTTATAAGGCATAACGATTCTGAGCATGCAGTCAGCAACTCTCTCGAAAAACACCTCATATTCATCAAGAGCTTCCTCAAACTTATTTTGATCGAACTTGTCAGGTGATTCGACGTATTGTGAGGTTTGATCCTCAAGTTTTTCGTATCTGCTTAATGCTATTTCTTCAACGCAGAGTAACAAGTCCATTATTTTGAGGGTAGAGGGCATGTTCTCGTCGGTCGCCATCATATCGAGGCAGGCTGAAGCGTAGACTTTCTTCATTGTGTGGAATTCGAAGGTTTCAATGACCTTGTTCTCATCCTCTGTGGTTTTGCCACTTTTTTCATACTCCAAAATGGCTTCTGAGATTGTGGACTACAATGCCTGTTTAGAAGAGTAAAAGGCGGAGTTTTACGTTGTAGGTGTAGCTTTCGTAGTATTTGAGCGTCTCTCTTTGGAGAGCTTGTCTTAATACTTCGTTCTTTCGGATCATCAGATTAGTTATAGATATGAAAATTAATATTGAGATTTTAATTTAAGATCCGCATTAAATATAACTTGAGGCCAGGAATGGTACGATATCAAAGTAAACTACCGGTCTGATAGTGAAATAATCCGATTGCTTTGCGAAAATAGATAATTCTCCTAGTGCCATATTTAACTCCCAAGAATATGTACTAAATCCTGTATTTTTCTTTCTTATTTGACCCTTGCCAAGAGCAGTAAGTTGTATATTCTGTTTGTCTTGTGGAAATCAAGCTCAATGATTTGTAACAAGGAATTTCAACGAATCACATCGGCCAGCTCATTGGGGTTCTTATTAATTTATGGAGTAGTTGTGAATTTTTTCTGAGAAGAGTCGAAAAAGTGATGATAAAATTCTATAAACGTAATTCATTTCCTATTTCTCGAAGCTTTTCTCTGGTAATTACAGAGAATGGAAGATTTTTGTTACAAATACTACCTACATTTGAGCTGTGAACTATAATTTGCTATTTTTCTCAAAGGAGTTTAAGATTAGAAACAGATTTTCTAAGGTTTTCTTTAGATTCTCATTGTTGTTTCAGGTGAGTCATCTAAGAACGCTATTTCTCTTTCTTTATTCCCAGCCAAACCTTCACGATCTAACTGAGAGTTTTAGGATTCATGGAAGGAATTAAAAGCATTCAAAGCTGTAACAAATACTTGTTTTGGTTTTTTGATGTGAAATTCACGATTTTCTGTTCTGATTATGAAGATCAGAAATATTTATTCTCACTCAGAATTGATAACGAAAATTGGGAAGTTTTTCAACGTGTGAAGTAATATACATTTTTATTAAATCCAATTCAGACTTAAAACAATTTTTCTACACACATAGTTTAGTGTCTCTTTCTGCCTTGCCTATTCCTCATCCAAGAATAAAGACCGAGAGAATAGTAACTCTCCCTCCTTTCAAACGTTTTTCGGAGAAAAAAAAAAAACTACAAGCAAATCGCCAAATTTTATCCATCCAATTTTCATATTCAGAGATCATTCTCATGGATCTTTTCAGTCTTTTCAACTATGATACTGACTTAAGAAACATGTTGTTCAACTCTATTTCATTTCAACATCAGATTTCAAATTCTGTGGAAGCAAAAAAAAAAACAATAATCATATTCGAATCTACTCTTCCAGAAAAAACTACTGTTCAGTTGACTCAGAGAATAATCATATTCGGATCTTTCCTCTACTAGTTCGAGTCTCGATTTGGTTTTCATTTTTATCGTTTTTTAATCTTTCAAAATACTTAATCATGAACAAATAGGATCCGATTAATGCTTGAACCTAATGATAAATTGTCAAGAAATGGGTTTCATTTATTAGAACGATTCTTAAACCACAGCTTTATTCGTAGGACATTTTGTCGAAGTTGTAAATAACTAATTGCTTCTTTTCAGAACTGAATTCAAAAACCAAATAAAAAAGGGAAATGGCTCCACAAACATTGAAGGCCTGTTGTTAGGTGATAATCATTGATCCAATTTCAGAGCAAAAAGCAATTTAGGGTTAGTTAGTTTAGAATAAATTCACATTGTATTAATATTTATCTCTGGATATCGCAAACGCTCTTGTTCTTTCTCTCCAACTTTATAAGAAATACTCTTTTCTTATGGAGTATCTATTTGTTCATCATTATTAGAGATATTGCAGCCTCGTGCCAGCATCCACGCATCCGGTATCCGTTAAAATTTTCTGTCAGAATTTACTTCACAGTTCCTTTTAAATCAATCAATACTATTTTATTTGCCAAATTCTTTTGAATAAAGATACGACAGTCCTTTTTTTGTTGCTATCTTTTGTCAGAATTCCATTTAAGAACACAAACATGATTGTAAAATAATTATTCAAAACCTCTGCTTCAGATATATTCTAACCAAAGCCTAGAGGGCTAATTCCTGAGTATACTTCAAAAGAAAATGGATCTCCTTTGAAAACGACGTATTCTGAGACAACTGAGTTAGTAAATCCGCCAATAACCGCGATATATGATTTGATCCTTGCTGGTGATGGAGGCGTTGGCAAGACTACATTTGTGAGACGATTTGCACCTGAGGAGTTCGGCATGAAGATTTATTGTAGAAGCTCTCTACTTATGCATTTGAACCTAGCGTTTTAATTTTTTCAGCAACCATCGGGCTGGAAATTAGACCCATCCTACTGAACACGAATCACGGTATTATTCAAGTCAATGTTCGAGATACAGGTGGATCTGAAAAATTTGGTGGGCTTCGCGACGGATATTATATGGGCGCACATTGTGCCATAATTATGTTCGATGCTACTTGGAGACACAGCTATAAGAATACTCCTATTTATTACAAAGATATCATGAGAGTTTGTGAAAACATTCCGATTGCGTTGGTTGCGAGCAAAGTTAGAAGACTACATGACAAATAAATGATTATTATTTTAAAATTTGATATTAGATTGATCGAGAAGACCGTAAAATCAAGTCGAAGCAGGTCGTTTTTCACAAAAAGAAGAACTTACAATATTTTGAAATCTCTGCAAAAGCGAACTACCACATTGAGCTACCATTTCTCTCTCTTCTCAGAAAACTCAGAGAGTACCTCAGGGAATTTATGTTGAATAGTTTCTAATTTGAATAGTGATCCTGATTTGAAGCTTGTAGAGTTTCCGAAAGTTCAGATTCCGGAGATAATAATGGATCCAGATCTTGTATTTGATTCATCTTTTGAATCTCGAGTCATATTTTATTATAGGTCAAAGAGGCTGAAATCGATTATGAAAACAATATCAACAATATTTCTCCAGAGTTTAAAGTCGAGTTTTGAAAGAAGCGATTGAAGATTTTGGACATAGCGGTACTTCTGCCAATATTTTGTGAAAAAGGTCATAGCATATGAAATGCAGCTCCTATCATGTTTTGGTATCTGCAACCGTTAGTAGTTAGCAGGAGTGTTATTCACATCAAATTCTATTGAATTCAAGGATATCGGCATCTTAATAAGCTATTCATGCTTGCCAATGGTTCATTAATCTATAATAAACTACAATAAGATTGCTTCTTCTACTGGTCTAAGTTTCAGAGGCCAACTGTTGAAAAGATTTTCTATTGGACGAGATCTATGGCAGGGACGGGGTTGGGTGTTTAGTTATTCATTTAAGTATTATCATTAATTGTTCTTTTGAAATTATGTTAAGGAAAAATAAAACAATGGCAATTTAGAAGGTGGTCAGAAAATTATTTGCGGTTGATTGAATCCCTTGTCAGAGAACCACTAACAAGACCCACGAATAAATCACAATGAAACTGATTCAATCTAAAGTTAAAGGAATGGACCCTCAAGAATCAATAAAAGATAATTATTTTTCGATTGTGTTTATATATATAACTTCATATTTTGATCTTATCGAAATGAGTTCATTCAAAGTAGCTCTTTCGACTTTAATAGATCTTGAAAATGTTCCCTGAAAATAATTTTATCACAAAATGCGTAGTGTTAATGGATAGGAACGGACTGATTGGAAAATTATTTTTCCTGGACATCCGTTTACAAGTATATTCATTTCAAGATTTATACTATTAGCAATATCAATTTATGAGTTAGATCTTCTCAGCTGCTTCAGACCTCAAAGCACCATTTCGAAACGTCATCATAGAGCTCAGGATAAAATGGTCTGCAGGACCGTATATCATAACCAATTCTGTTCGATTAATAACATAGGGTGTTATCATCAGCTTTGAGGGTTACCTTACCTAACCTAATCCGAAAGAAAGCGAAAAATTAAAGCATTATTTCCTCGGTTATACAACTAGTGATATAAATCGAAAAATCTGGTAAATATTTGATCTCGGTCTCCTGAAACGTTTCCATTTTCTATTGGATAGAGGAATTAAAGCCTCTTTAAATCCAATCTTGGCTCCTTCTGATCAATCTACAGTTTTAATTGGCTAGTTCGAATTTAAATACAAACAAATTCAGGAATTTTTATATATTTTAAGTAACAAAATAACCAAGCCGAAATGCAAGAATCACATTCTTTAATTGAAGCTAAGCCTCCTTTGAGGTCACAGCCTCAAAGTAACCAAACCTACCTGAGCGAAAGCTTATTTAGTCGGATGTTTTTTCGATGGACATCGCCGTTTCTCGAACTCAATCGTACCAAAACATTTCAGCAGGATATGCATCCTTCTCTGCGACCTGCAGAGATGTCTAA
>ENA-UOUE01000921-UOUE01000921.1-compost-metagenome-genome-assembly--contig:-NODE-921-length-21466-cov-13.114825_pt1 | contig 21466 bp, 13 predicted proteins | sample MGYA00238146_ERZ747223 | MGnify/ENA primary metagenome ERZ747223 (study PRJEB28781, sample SAMN06268865) | compost metagenome | isolation source: single cell | place: USA: California, Emeryville, Joint...
ATCCTTCCTGATGGAAAACCAGAAGATATTAGTACCAGAAGACCCCCATCAAATGTTCGAAAAACTTTCTTGCCATTCTTTGGCAGAGCAAACGAAATGGATGTGGTGATTGAGCAATTATTCTCAAAAAGCAGCAGTAACAACCAATTTATCAAGATTCAAGGCGCATCTGGAGTGGGAAAAACGCGCTTTGTGTTGGAGCTTGCCTATCGCTTACTTCAAAGATGCTGCTTTAAAGATGGAATTTTCTACATTCCTCTTCGCAGACTGAAAAGCATGACTTTCTTCGAGTTGTTAGAAAATACACTGAGTTCACGAGGACTTGGCCAGAAAATCGGCACAAATCTTCAGAGCATCTTCAGAAACAAGGAAATGCTCCTCATTTTCGATGACTTTGATATGCTCTATACCGAGCACATAGAATTCCCACCAGTTATATTCCCGGCTCTCAAACGCTCGAAAGTGAAAGTGATAATTACTTGTACAAAATGGGAATTGAAAGGAAAAATTATACCCACTAAAAAGGAGAGCTGGGAACGGTTCAAAGAGAAACAAAAAGCCAAGGAGAACGAGTATGTAGGGAAAACACATGATCTGAATCCACTTGAAAATGAGCATCTTGCTCATCTAGTTGTTTCTCTTACTGATCCAAACATCGATGGAGTCTCTGAGCAAGACGCACTGAATCACTCTAAATTGGCTCAAATCCGGGGAATTCCAATGGATCTAATTCAAGCACTTAACCAGAATAAATTGGTATTCAAGGATAAGCTGTTAGAGATAAATCCCTATCTGAAACAATATCTCGATCTTGATAAGCGATACGGACAAATAATTAAATTTGGCCGAGATCCGATCAACAGAGAGAATGCGCCAAATATTTCGAGACTATCCTCGAATTTCTCTACATATCTAAAACAGCTCAGCCAAAACGATAAAATGATAGCCAATCTCATACCTCCTTCAATTGACGATGCTGGTCAGTTCAGGTTCTCATTTGTTTTCAATGAAGGGGCTAGTAGGCGAAATTCAGCAATCAACCAAGACATCCCTTTAGCAGAGGAAGTAAAGGAAGTAAAGGAAGAAGATAACCAATCCGAAATCAAAGAAGCGGATAACGAATCTGAAACCAACGAAGTGGATAATGACTCTCATTTGCTAGGTATACCAACGGAATCCAGTGATATCAGTTCAAGTAGAGAATCAATCGAAATAGAAGAAAAGAACGCCGAAGAATCAGAGAAATAGAATTTTTCTTATGACTAAAATTACGAATTACGATAAATGAGTAGCATGAGAAGTTATTAGAATGAATAATAAACAGACAATACAACATAATAGCAAATTCTTTATTTATTGTTGCGAAATTGAGTCAGAATGCTTCCACAATACAAAGAACATTATCAGTCAATCGTTTATAATTCCTTTTATGCCTAAAGTTCTTTGCTTAACGCAATCCAGCTCTAAAGATCGATAATGAAAAATGCGATATTATTATTATTTTTTTCTCTCTCTCTAAGTCGGCTGCGTCACACAGTGAATTGTGCTAATGCGTTAAGAAACGCTTTTTCCTTCTCTGAGAGTATGTTTCTCGTATTGCTGCCTTTTGCTTCTGTGTTCATGTCATTAAACTTTTCATTCATGCTGGTTGAAGGACTGGATCACAGTCGTCGCGATCTTAGCACATTGAATGAAAATAGCCAATCCGACGATGTGTTTGAGTGAGGGTTTGGGTTCTTCGATGTATTTAATCAATTGATTGATGATAGGAGTACTGGAGAAGAATAGGGCACTGAGCAAGCCTAAAAAAGCGAGAATGAACAGATCCTTGAAATATGCTCTAAAGATAGCCTTTACGAGAGGAAAAGTTCGTTTGCAGCTTTGTAGTATCATCCATTGAGTCTTTAGTATCTTGAACTGAGTCTCCGACATTCAGTTTGCAAAGTTTGACATGCATATCTTGCTCAAAAGTTTGCGTTAGTTCAATTTGATTAATAGAGGGATCCAATTGAAGAAGATTTTGCTAGCCAAGTTCTCTTTCAAATAGGTGCCGGCTGCCTATCTTTTGGATCGATGTGCGACTGAGCCTTATCGTTGACTAAAGGCTGTGTGATTGAGTCTGGTCCAGTTCGCTTTCTGTGTGTCTGATCAGAATCGATAAGTTTAATAAGTCAAGCTCGGGATACCTCGATAAAAGATGTTATTTACAGAATATCAGTTTCAGTTTCAGTTTCAGTTTCAGTTTCAGTCTCAGTACTATCTAAGCATTGATAGCTTTTTCAGAGAGAGAGTAACTCAGTAAGATTTTCTTCCACTAATTTATAAAAAGTTGAGCTCATGGAGACTGTAATAATTTTGCCAAACAGGATGTGAGGATAATCTATTTACCATTTTCATCATGGACTTGGTCCAATTTTCAGATAACTTGGTTTTCGAAAGAGACGATAGTCCTAAATACACTCAGGACTACTTTAAGCAATTTGATAAAAAAGATTTAAACATAAGATATTATTGGTTCATTTAGCTGTGAAAATGGTTGATCTTTCCTTAACTCATCGAACAGAAGAAGAATTTCGTGATATGGTCTACTTCCCACGTTCCATAGACTTGCTGATCTCAGTATTTTTATCAGCAATTGCAACAGGAGTAGTTGTTTTGCTCTCATTAATCTTCAAACTCTACAAGAAGCCTTTATCGAGGATGGTTCTTGCAATCAACGTTGCTCATGTCTTCTTTTACTACTCAAAGCTCAGCGTGTTAGTTTTCCCGCCTCAAACCACACTTCACTGCAGAATACTTGCCATCACGGTGGTTTTTGGCATGGAATCCGCTGCTATCTGGGGAGCCTTATTCGCTCATTCCTTCTACATCACCCTCAAATACCAAAGCACTCTTGAGATACTACGAATGATGAAATTCTATGTACTTTTAGCTGTCGTCGTGCCTCTGATCAGTGGAATCGTAAGTTTCTCTACTAATTTTTTCATTTACGCAGAAAAAGAGGGAACCTGCGTTCATCGCGTTTATTCTGATCGAATTGACATTCAATACGATGTATTTGTGATCACTCCAATATGGCTAGCTTGTGTGGTGGGAATTATTTGGTACAAAATGGCTATAAATAAAATAGCTAGACTACAAGAGTCGCAAGTTGGCGCGGAGGTGTACGTGCTTCTGATTTATCCAGGGATTTTGTTGTTTTGCTGGAGTCCTCTTATGACGACACAGACAGCAATGGGATTTGGAGCCACCCCGGGCCGCATGTTAGTTGAGGTTTGTATCTTTCTGGCCAATATGCAAGGGTTCTGTGACGCGTTGGTATATGGGAGGAGCGTGAGGGAAGCTCTGAGGGACTCAATCAATGGGTGGTTGGGAAGAACTGTCTCAAAGGAAGAGCAAACTTTTATTGAACCACAGTGTGTGCCTGAGAAACACGAGAAAGAGTTGGCTAATGGGAATTATTCATTGCTCTCAGCGCAGAGTGATCTAGTAATTAGTCGGAAAACTGTCGAGTCAAATTCATAAAAACGTGTCGAGCAGTGTATTGAGCTACTAATTTATTAAATTAGACCACTGTAGAGGAATTCAAAAAATATTATTAGTATTGTGTTGAATAAAACATTAGGTGTTATATACTTGAGTTATGGTACTTAAATATGTTTTATTCTCAACTACTCGTAAAAAAGATCTATAGCAAGTGACTGAGAATTGATGGCTAACTCATTGGATTCTTTGAAGCGATCGTATGTTTTTGCAAGGTTTCGTTTTCAAGCAGTGTGAGTAAGTAATGACCTAAAAATAAGATAGTCGTTATATTTGTGCATCTTCTTTCGTATGAAATTCTCACTTCCATAATAAGAGCAATCATTCATGATACAATCCAAACAAGAATGGGAAACCTACAACAACAATTTTGTTTCAAAAAAAAAATAAAAACTAAAAGTTGCTATCTTGAAGATATATTCAATCAAAAGTTAGCAAAAGATACCTTTCAAAATCAGTGGCTATCTATCTCCTTCCAAACCTTAGCTTGCATATTCACATTAATAGAGTAGTTTTTCACTCTACAAGGTCGAAAAAATTTTTGATGAATCAGCTTCTTATTGTTAAAATTACTTATAGGAGCAATGAAATCTCAAATTATTTTTTCTGTCTCAAAAAAAAAAAGAGGCTGAACAATGTCATGTGGTCTCATCTTTACCATTGAATGGATCATTTCCTAACATCAATTTTTCACTGCTTATTAAAATTTTTTCATGAATAAGGCGGGAGGCGATTAGATCAGAATTCTTTAAGCAAATAAATCTAATTATTTGGACAGAGTTTTATTGACTCAGTCAACTCAACTAATGCTTGATACTTCCTTAAACACTTTTAATGAAGATCCACATCAAGACATGGTATACTTTCCACATCGCATACGCTTCTTGATTCCAGTCTTGATCTCAGCAATCGCAACAGGAATCGTCGTTCTTCTGTCTCTGGCCTTTAAACTCTATAAACGGCCTTTATCGGGTATGATACTTGCCATGAATATCTCACATGTCCTCTTTTATTGCTCAAAGCTCAGCGTATTGTTCTTACCGCCTCATTCTAACTTCCATTGCGGCATACTTAGCGTTATCAATGTTTTTGGTCTGCAATCTGGTGAATTTTGGGGAGCAGTATTTGCTCATGCCTTCTATATCGCTCTAAAACATCAGACTACCAGCGAGATTCCACGAATGATGAAATACTATGTGATTATTGCAGTGATCGTGCCTTTGATCAACGGATTAGCAAGCCTTCCGACAAGTTTTTTAATTTACTCGGACACTGAGAAAACTTGCGTCCACCGTATTTATTGCGGTCGAATCGACATTGAGTCTGATCTCTTTACAATGATTCCAATGTGGATCGCGTGTATCGCGAGTGCTATTTGGTACAAGATGGCCATTAACAAGATAGCTGGGCTACAAGAGACAGAAGCTGGGCCTGAATTATACGTCTTAATGATATATCCGGGGATCTTGCTGGTTTGCTGGGGTCCTGCTTTGATTTTTGAAGCCCTATTGCAATTCGGACTAGTTGGGCCAAACCCTACTGCTTTTCAAATATTCAATTATTTAGTTAATATCCAAGGGTTCTTCAATGCATTGGTTTATGGAAAAAGCGTTGCAGGGGCAGTGAGAGAATCATGCGACCGCTGTTTGGGAAAAAATGTTTCGAAGCAAACTCAAACTTTCATTGTACCGAGTATCATCAGCGAGAGAAACGAGAGGGAGCTGACTCCTGGAAATTATTCGTTACTATCAGTTCAGGGCAATGTCATCAGTAGATCGACTTACTGAGTTTCCATCTTTGAAATCCCGAGGACTATGCTCTAGAGTCATCAAATTTAGACATTAGACTGCCCACAAGTGACTTATAATGGGATCAGTAATTTTATAATTATGCAGAGAACATTTGAGAAGAGATGTTTTGCACCCATCAATTAAGAATTAGTGCCTTCGGACCTCAAGATTTGAGAAAATTTGCCTGCATATCGTTCTTAAGAATTCAATTAATATATAATACAAAACCTCACCACTGAATTAATGAGAAGCATATCAAACATCAAATTTTACATGATAAATTTCTATATACAATGCAGCGGAAAGCTTTACAAACCGTTGAAATTTAAATCTCTGGCCCTTCTCTACTTTATCTTGGATTTTGCTTATTTCTGCTTCCAAAAGCAAATTATTTCAACCTACCCTCAGCTTGAGTGAGCCATACGAGACGTTAAGGTGTTGAAGTGGCTAAAGTGTTTCTTACATATTCAACAGATAATTCTAATGAGTAGTCTAGCCCAATCGAAGATCCTGAAGCAAATAAATATTTTTAGCTGAATAAAATTTTTGGCTCACTCCCGCTAACATGTTTGATCCCTCGCTAAGCGTCCAAGGTGATGCTCCATATCAAGAAATGATTTACTTTCCACTCAAAATCAGCTCCTTGTTCACAGTCTTAATCTCGGCAATAGCCACAGGCATCGTCGTTCTGCTCTCTCTCATTTTCAGGCTCTACAAGAAACCTTTCTCCGCTATGGTGCTCGCCATTAACATTGCACATGTCCTCTTCTATTACTCGAAGCTCAGCGTATTGGTTTTCCCGCCTCAATCTGACTTACACTGCAAAATCCTCAGCATCATCAATGTGTTTGGCCTCGAATCCGCTGCTATTTGGGGAGCGCTCTTCGCTCACGCCTTCTATATCATTATCAAACATCAAGGAACCAGCGAGATAACACGGATGATGAAATACTATGTGCCTATTGCCGTGCTTGTGCCTCTAATAAATGGAGTGGTGAGCTTTCTGTCAGATTACTTAGTTTTCTCAGACAAAGAGGCAACATGCGTTCATCGTATCTACTTTGGACATATCGACGTTAAGCAGATTTTCTTTGGAAGTATTCCGGTGTGGTCTGCTTGCGTAGCGAGTCTTATTTTATATAAGTTGGCCATAAACAAAATCGCTCAATTACAAAACGCGGAAGCAGGCACTGAGTTATATATTCTTCTGATCTATCCAGGTATATTTTTGCTCTGTTGGGGGCCAATTTTGATTGTACAGGCCACAGTACAATTTGGAGCGACTCCAAGTGAGACTTTGATTAAAGTGCTCATTGCTTTGACGAATTTGCAAGGATTCTTTGATGCTTTGGTATATGGGAGGAGTATTAGAGAAGCGTTGAATGAGTCTATCACCAGGTGTCTCGGGAAAAACATCAAGAAGGAAGGACACACTTTCATTGAGCCGAGTGTTATCAGCGAGCGAAATCTGAGGGAGCTGTCTGCTGGAAACTATTCGTTACTCTCAGCTCGAAATGATCTCGTCATTAGCAGCTCAAATTGTTGAGATTTTTCTCTTAAATTATGAGAGACAGCTTTCTGTTGAGTGACTAATTTAGTGAATAAACAATAGCAAGAGGTGTCGCAACAAGAACAATGATTTTTTGCTTTGTAAATGCCTAAACAAAGGATTTGGTATCACAGCAAAGAAAGTTAATTTTACAAGATGATTTATATAAATAGAGTACCATCAAATCAGATACATTGAGGAACTTATTATTGTCTCTTTCAAATTACTCGTTTAAATTGTAAGTAGAAAAAACAACGTAGTAATTCGTATGAAAATTTCTGGTAGCTTTATTCTTCAGGAAATGATCTACGAGACAGGTATTCAATTTCTTATCGCCGTCAGCAAACAAGAAAGAGTGTATCTCAATTGTTACCAATAGATAGCGATGAATAAGATGAATCTAATTTAATCAAAGATCCTGAAGTTATTCACTTTTTATTTCTGAAATATTCCTGTTGATCCATCCTGAGCCTTCTATCCCTAAAATGGTTGACATTTCCTTACGTATTCCAGAAGAGGACACCTATCACGATATGATTTACTTCCCACTCGAAGTACAAGACCAAATCCCTATCATCATCTCAGCAATTCCGACAACCCTCGTTGTTTCGCTTTCTCTCATCTTCAGACTCTACAGGAGACCGTTATCATTAATGGTACTCGCCATTAACATTGCACACGTCTTCTTCTACTACACTAAGATGAGCGTGCTGGTCTTTCCACCTCAATCTGGCATACACTGCAAAATCCTCAGCATATTTAACGTTTTTAGCTTCGAATCCGCTGCTATTTGGGGAGCCCTATTCGCTCATGCCTTCTACACCATCCTCAAAGATCACAGCTTCAACGAGTTTCATTTACCACGCATGATAAAATTCTATCTTATATTCGGAGTACTCATTCCATTGGTTAATGGAGTTCTAAGTTTCTTCACTGATCGCTTGATATACTCAGAATCTAAAGGAGCGTGTGTTCATCGTGTCTATGCTGATCGAATTGATACCTGGGTGTTGGTTTTTACACTTATTCCAATAGGCCTCTCTTGCTTCATGAGCATGGTTTGGTATAAAATGGCTATGAATAAAATATCTGCTTTGCAGGGGAAGGAAACTGGCGGCGAATTATACGTTCTCATGATCTACCCAGGTATTTTACTCCTCTGCTGGGGTCCTTCTTTGCTGACGCAAATTGTAATGCAATTTGGAGTGAATCCAAGCACAACTCTGATTAATATAGGTCTCGCTTTGGTAAATAGTGAAGGACTTTTAGATTCAGTGGTTTATGGAAGATTCCTGAGAGATGTTCTGAGGGATACATGGAATAACTACTTCAAGAAAAGCATTATTGATGAAGACACCTTCATAGAGCAGCAGATTATTATTAGTGGTAGACTTTCGAAAGAATCTAGAACTGAAACTCGATTACTTTCAGATGCGCTTGATCGAATGGCATATACCCCGAAAAGCGGTGAAGTAAGTAACTAAAACGCCTCTGTTTGCTTTGCGGAATTTTCTAATTGGGTAACTTATTTAATTCCTGTAGGTTTCCATAGTAATATCAACGATGAGACCTGTTGTGTGTGCTTGAAACATGTAACATATGAATATCTGTTGTTTTATTCAATTTAAGTTTTCAAACCACTGCGCTCATTTATTTCTATGGATTAGCCATGGTCTAACTAACCTTCTATGAATTCGAATATTTAAGGACTAAAGGTTGTGGCATGAATCGTCTTGCTTCTATCTACAGATTTGATTAATATTAGCAGCAAGGCGCCAAGATATCAAATGAATTTTTCAATTCACAATATTTATTGGTATTTTTTCGTCTGATAAGCTGAGAGTTCGCTTTGAAATTGAGGAATAAATCCTAGTGCGAGACGGATCACGTTATTCATTTAAATCATGACCATATTCATTTTTTGAATAGAATCATGTTGAGCTAGATAGTTTCAAATTTAATTCGAAAAATCTTGAGCAAGTAATTAACACATTCGAAAATCAGCACCTTTCCTCTCTCAACATCGAAAAATGAAAGATGCTTCCTTACACATTCCAACCGAGAGGCCATTTCATGATATGAATTACTTTCCAGTCGGGTTAGGCAGCTTGATCCCGGTCTTGCTATCAGCAATCACGATCAGCATCGTGATACTGCTCTCTTTGTACTTGAAGCTCTATAAAAGATCTCTATCACTGATGGTGTTAGCAATCAACATCGCTCATGTCTTCTTCTACTACACCAAACTCAGCGTGCTGGTTTTTCAGCCCTCTTCCGACTTCCATTGCCGAATACTTAGTATCACAGTTAATTTCGGGCTCGAATCCGCTGCTCTCTGGGGAGCAATGTTCGCTCACGGCTTCTACATCACACTAAAACATCAGAGTACCAACCAGCTACCCTACATGATGAAATATTACTTGCTCTTTGCAGTACTCGCCCCTCTAATAAATGGATTTTCTTGTTTCTTCGCACATTTTTTAATTTATTCTGAAACCGAGGGAACTTGCGTGCATCGCATTTATTCCGATCGAATCGATGTTCCCTTTCTTATTTTTGCAAATATACCGGTGGGGACCGCTTGTTTGGCTAGTATTATTTTGTACAAGATGAGTATAAATCAAATAGCCATGTTGCAAGAGACAAAAGCTGGTGCTGAATTATATGTTCTGATGATTTATCCTGGAATTTTGATTTTCTGTTGGGGTCCTACTTTGGTTTTACAGACTCTTATGCAATTTGGAGTAGTTCCGCATCCGACACTGGTCAACACGTTTGTCCTCTTGTCAAATCTGCAGGGATTCTTTGATGCTGTGGTGTATGGAAAGAATATAAGAGATGCGTTAAGAGGCAAAGGAGATAATCTTGCTGAACCGCAAACAGTAATCGAGCAAAGTCACCGGTCGATCACTGCTGGAGATTATTCATTACTTTCAGTTCGAAATGAAATAGCTCTTACTGAGACTTTTTGAGTTCATATTATGAAACAGTTCTTATGCATAGTGTTGTGCAATTCCTAACTTACTTTTTTATGGGCATTCATATAAATGCTGATGCAATGGAACCTCAATTAATTGCGTAATTAAGTGCATAAACTCAAAGTTCTAATGAGAAAATAAATTTTCTACAAACAAGTAATCTGCTTTTAGGTTGTTATTTTAGTTGGTAATCTAACCATATTTAAAAGTTTGGAGTTAAAATGTTAGAATGAAAGAAAGAATGAAGTTGGTTTCTCTAAGAAGGGATGAACTTTCAAGTGAATAAGTGAAGTTTACCATTAGTGTTGCTCAACATGCGATTATCAAACGATAAATAAGTAGAAACAAGATATTTTTGAGAATAAAAGGGGAAAATTAAACAATTTCATTGAAAATCATGCCGATTCCCTTTTAGAGATCGTTTACAACCGAGATATGGAATTCGGCGTCACGACTGAATGGAATGTCGTGATTCCTAAATCTATAAATAACCAATTTATTAAATATTTGTTTATGGGGGCTGCATTCTTGACTAATCAGAAATTTTGAAGTAATAAACTGGAATATAACAATAAAGACACTCTCGAGCCAATTCAAATCCGAAAATGTTTAGTATCTCGCTAATCATTCAAGATGATGGTCCCTATAAAGAAATGGTATACTTTCCACCCACAATAGACGCCTTAATCCTAGTCTTGCTCTCAGGAATCGCGACGGGAATTATCGTTTTGCTTTCTTTAAACTTCAAGCTCTACAAACAGCCTTTATCATTGATGGTGCTCGCAATCAACCTCGCACATATCTTCTTCTACTACTCTAAGCTTAGTGTATTGTTTTACCAGCCTCGTAATGAACTCCACTGCAAAGTACTTGGCATTTTGCACGTCTTCGGTTTGGAACCAGCTGCTTTTTGGGGAGCATTATTCGCTCACACCTTCTACACTATCCTAAAACAGCCAGCGGACGGAGAGGCACGTGTAGCAAGCATGATTAAATATTATTTCATTTTCGCCGTACTCTACCCTCTAATTGCTGGAACAGTGAGCTTCTTCACCGCATCATTTAGTTTATTCAGCCGCTGAGGGCACGTGCATCCACCGAATTTACCTGAATCAATTCGATATTTCTACACGTTTCTTCCGGTGTGGATCACCTGTTTGTTGAGTATTATTTGGTATAAATTAGCCATCAACAAGATATCCAGCTTGCAATGTGTGCCGGCTGGGACCGAATTGTATGTTCTCATGATATATCCAGGCATTAACGTGATTTGCCAGGGTCCCGCTTTGATTACACAAACTGTAATACAATTTGGTGCAGCTCCTCCGAGCAACACAGTGATTACTATCTTCACCTCTCTGGTTAATCTTCAAAGGCTTTTCGATGCTGTCGTGTATAGAAAGAGCATTAAAAGAGCTCTAAAAGATTCATTCAATAAGTGATTTAGGAACAAACTTTCCGATGACACGGGAGGAGAGGACGTTTGTTGAACCGTATACTGTTATCAGAAAGAGAGTTGAGCATGAGCATGAGCATGAGTTGTCAAGTAGCAATTATTTAGGTCTCTCATCGCAGTATGAATCCAGTACTCGCAGAAAACATCCTTAAATTAAATGTACATTTTCTGGATAGCTTAAATTATATGAAAAACTTACGATTTTATGTTTTTCGCATTACATCACAATCAAACACCATCGAGGAATTTATCCAAAACCATCATATTCAAATTTATATACAAATCAAATCAATTTTTCGAATTTCAGCAAAAATCCATTCGTTATAAATCCCAAACGGACGTGGAAATTTGATGGCAAACTACCAGTAGTTATGCGCTTCGGTCTTGCAATCATTATTAGAAAAAACACTTTCAATTTGTATGAGTAACGAGTATTAATTCCGAGGATTTTCAGGGTTAATTGGAATTTATTTTAAACCGCTTTTGAACTCAATCGAAGATCCTAAGGAATTAAGTATTAATTAATTCAGAATCACTTCTTGTTGTTGGCTCATTCAACTCACCAATGTGCGATGCTTCTATAATTCGTCAAGATGGTGGTTTCTGCCGCGAGGTTGTTTACTACCCAGTCCAAATAGACCACATGATCTCAGTATTGCTCTCAGGAATCGCGACAGGCATAGTTGTTGTGCTTTTGTTGATCTTCAAGCTCTACAAGAGACCCTTATCGCGGATGGTACTCGCAATTAACATAGCTCACATGTTATTCTACTACTCGAAGTTCGTATTAATACTTTTCCCTCCTCGTTCCGATAAATACTGCCAAATACTCAGCATCATAAACGTTTTTGGCTTTGAATCAGCAGCCATTTGGGGATGCCTGTTTGCTCATGCATTCTACCTCATTCTCAAACACCAGAGTTTCAACGAACAGTACTTACCACCAATGATGAACTACTATTTGATATTTGCAGTGTTAGTGCCTTTGGCGAATGGATTTGTGAGTTACCTGATACATTTTTTGGTGTATTCAGAGGACAAAGGGACTTGCGTTCATCTCATTTATTCTAATAAAATCGATATTTCGTATCTGCTCAGCACGGTTATTCCAATTGGTATCGCGTGCTTATTGAGTATCATTTGGTACAAAATGCTCATAAGCAAAATATCTGGGCTACGAGGAGCGCCGACTAGTTCTGAATTATATGTCTTCATGATTTATCCTGGCATCTTGCTATTTTGTTGGTGTCCTACTTTGATTGTACAAATTTCATTGCAATTCGGTGCGAATCTGAGTGATGATGTAGTGAAGACGGTAATCTTTATCGTCAATTCACAAGGACTATTGGATGCGTTAGTATATGGAAGATTCCTCAAAGACGTCCTAAAAGAATCCTTCAGCGGCTGTTACCGAAAATATGTACTGAAAAGCGAGGAAACTTCAGCCTCTGAGCCACTTAGTCTTGAAGAAAGCGTTGAGCAAGAGCTGACTATCTCCAGTCTTTCGTTACTTTCAGAACATAATGAACCCAGTGTTAACAGACGATACCTCTAAAGGATCTTATAAGGTATATTAATTGAGTAATTAGACGAGTCACTATAAGCTTGATAATAAAATATCCTCAGACTGGATACATTTCGATAAAAGAAATGCATACAATTATGACATTCTGAGTTAAGCAATTCATTTTTAAGTAAACAGATTGTTACCGTTCATCTATAATTCATTTCTCTGAAGAAATTTCAAGAGAGATGTGTTCTAATTGAAATAAATTCTCATCAACTGCGATTGTTTTCCACTTCTTCACAATCATCCTTTTTTTTTTGTGTCATTGAATTCGGTTGCCAATATGAAGATCATATTTGTGGGAAGAAAAAAAATTATGTTTGAAGATATTAAGTTACTCTGCCCACAAAAACTGCCTTTTGAGAGCCTGATAAACAGAACTGAGGTATTTTCCTTAAGATTAAACTCCAGGGAGGATTATTAAAGAATCATATTGAAGAAAGAATTGATAAGCTTGTAAGCCGAACTTCTTCATTTCATGTCGAATTTCTATTATCTAGAGAAAGTTTCATCTTCATTTGAGGTTGATAAATCTTTGTCCTGCTTTTTTCCCTTTTAATTGTTACTCAAGTAATTAAGCCAACCTTCTTTCAAAAAAAAAAAATGACTCATTTAAAAAGACTAAATCTAATTTATATTACTGGGAGCTTTGAAACCGTATTGAGGAGATAAAAACAGCAGTCTTAATGAAAAAACAAAAAACTTGTTTGTAAGATATAAATTAAGAAAGGAAAAAAAGTTTTTTTTAATCTAATGCGTTGAAGACGATCTAATTAGTAATAGCATAGCCAACAACGAGCGAGCCTCATCATTTCCACAAATTACTTTGATATATTAAGATAGATAGCTTTTTGAATTAGATAGACTCTTACTCAGCAAAAAACTCCTGCAATTAAATATTATTGGATCAAGATTAATTGCTTGCAGGCCCGCGCGACTCTGGAAATGCTTGATACTGCTTTTAATATCCAAGATGGAGGTCCTTATCGAGAAATTGTCTACTTTCCTACGAAATTCCAAGACCTGATCGCAGTATTGTTATCCGCAATCACAACAAGTCTCGTTGTTTTGCTTTCTCTTATCTTCAAGCTTTACAAACGGCCTCTATCGCGGATGGTACTCGCAATGAGCATTCCGCATGTCATCTTCTACGGTGTTAAGTTTGTAGCATTAGTTTTCCCTCCTCGTTCCGATCAATATTGTCGAATCCTTAGTATCATAAACATTTCTGGCTTCGAGTCCGCTGTTATCTGGGGAGCACTCTTTGCTCATGCATTCTACATCATTCTCAAACATCAGAGTTTCAACGAACTGTATTTACCACGAATGATGAACTACTATCTGATAGGAGCAGTGCTTGTGCCTTTGATGAATGGAGGCTTTGCTTACTTAGCACAGTTTTTAGTTTACTCAGAGACTCAAAAGACTTGCGTTCATGTTATCTATTATGAGCACATTGATATTCCTTATATCATGACCGTGATTATTCCGATAGCGGTGGCAATCTTGCTAAGTATCATTTGGTACAAAATGGCAATAAATAAAATCGCTGCATTGAGAGGGATGCAAGCTGGGCCGGAAGCATACGTCCTACTGATTTATCCGGGGATCTTGCTTATCTGTTGGACACCTTCCTTGGTTTTGCATATCTCGTTGCAATTTGGAGCAAACCCGAGCGACACTTTGATCACTATATTCGTCTCTTTGGTAAACATCCAAGGGCTTTTAGACGGTTTGGTTTATGGGAGGTTCCTTAAAGATGTGGTAAGAGATTCTATAAGCAGCTGTTATCGAAAGTATATTTTGAAGGAAGAGGAAACCAGGAGTGAACCTCGAAGCCTTGAAAGCAGTGAGCAAGAGCTGTTTGCTTCTAGTATATCCTTACTCTCAGAGCATAACGAAAACAGCAGTGTGGGCAAACACTTGTGAATCAGGTGTTATGAAGTAATCCTCTTGAAGCTGCCAATTTTTCGAGTGAATGACCGATGAGCGGCTCGATGATCCTCACAATGGTTCAATTTATATTCAATAATGAGGGCAGTAAGTAGTAATTGAGGGTTGTTTGTCAGAAATTTAATCCTTGCTTGAAGCAAATTCATGAATTCATTGTTAATGGAATGCTGAGAGAGTGCTTTCGAATTATGCAGATAATTCATCAATCATTTTTCTTTTATGACTTAATGGCTAGAATTTTTCTAACGCGCTGGGTTGTTTAGGAAATTTTTCCTTTTATTGTTGAAGATACAAATTGAAGAACTGATAAACCTAGTTCTTTACGAAGAGCATTCTCTATACTATTTCTAAACTCACTCAAGGCCTATAGTGAAATATTCCATCCATTATGTAAAATAATATCTATCACCACACTCTTTGAAAAAAATCAGCACGAACGATAAGCATCTATCAAACAGCAATCAACCAAATTTCTCGCTATTCTCCTCATAATGCACAAGATTATCTTTAATGAAGCCTATGCCTCATCACACGTGTTAAGAGTAAGGACTACTTTGATAAATCTGTGATATGCTTGCCAAATACGGTATCTTTTCTTTTAATTGCATGCAATTTTTGTTGGCTGCCGACCAGAAAACGTGGGTTTAGATCGGCCTGAATGAATTATATATCTTAGTTGTCAAATTTAATCATTACTACAAATAACTTTAATCGCTGATTGCTCTAAAATATCAAACTACATATCAATACTAAAATGACAACAGTAGCAGGACTTAGCTTTCAGCAAATTGAAGATTATCTCTTCTCTAATCAGGATCTCTCATTTGATCCTTCGAAATTAGTGCCCGGGACCGAGACTCATTATTTCATTACCTTGCTAAATTATCTTAGCAATAACATCCGAATAGATAACGACGGTACCAATAAAGAGGCCCACCAACTGTTCCTGGACTATAAATTTCACTTTCCAAAAAGTCCATATCTCTCTAAAATCCAACTTCGCAATTGGATGATCGCATATGATCAAGTAAAATCAGAAGAAGAACGCAAGTCCATCCTTTCTGAAATCACCAAAGCACTGGCGCACCGAGATATCGTTTCTGAGCTCCAACAACGTAAGGCTCTCCTTGAAGAAAAAAAGATTAGGATGAGTCAGCAGGATAACCTCAATGAGCTCAATCTTGAGAGTCTTGGTATATCAACCATTTGGAAAAAAGCTCCAAAGTCTCTGACCCAACTAAGAAACCTGAGCCCTAAGGTCTGGAATCAGATTCCATTAGAAGAAACCACCGAAGAAGTACTGCTAGCGATAATTGACGAGGCCGAGCTTCATACTTTCGGAAATCAATTGATCGACAAAATCAATCAGGTTTTCACTGAAAAGAACAGCCATGGACAGCGGAGACTGATTGATAGTCTTGAATCTATCCTGGATCGGTTATCCGTGCCTCAGATCAACTATTGGCGTGAGATAAATTCTGATCTGGTAAACTATAGCAGATTTGTCCAACAGTACATCCTCAAAGTCTATTCCAAAGAGCTGGACTTCGAGTTCTATATCAGAAACCAGCTCGCTACTCCTGAGCGTTATAAGCGCCAGCGGCTGCAAAATCTTGAGAAAATCTGGCAGTTTGTTTCCAGGCTTCCAAAGATGTACCTCCTCCTTCAGAAAAACCTCGTGATAGAAATTTTGAAAACTAAATACCTGCTAGAAGAGCCTGATATGGAGCTCTTCGCTCTGTTTCTCAAAGATTACCATCAGCCTTCTTCCGTTCTCACCACCGACTATTCACAGTTTATTCTTGAGCTCAATGACACGATTCATGTTATGACGGAAACCGATATTATCACGGCTTATCTCACTGAAATTTTCAAGGAAAGCGAAGAGGACACGAATAAATTTAAGGGTTTAATCGATAAGCAAGTCCTTGAAAAATGCTTTGCGAAGACCAAATTGCTTTATGATCTGAGCGGGAAAAACGACCAGAAGTACCTGGAACAATTGAAGTTGTATGAATCTGAGGCGATCCTACAAAAATCTGAGATTGTGATCAAAACGAGAGAAATTACGGATTTTTCTAAAGCACCTACTTTTGAGTTAGAGGTCAAAAACATTACTGAACTCAACTTGAAAGTCTTTGAGCTTGACGTCGAAAATTTCTTCCGAGCTAACAAGCAGCCAATTAACCCGAACATTCCCCTTGACGGCATTATTCCTAGTATTGAAAAACATTACAAAATACAAGGAACTAACCCTTTTAAATACTATCGAATTTCATGCGAGTTAGCGGAGTTGAAAGACTGCAAAGGCTGGTTTATTAGAGAGTTTTATTCTGGAGGTGTCAAATGCCGCGCGTCGCTCAAGAATGGGTCATTGAAGTTCGTTCAAAGATATACTGGTGCTGGAAACCTGTTTATGATCATCAACGAGAAGAACGAAATTTGCAAGGATGCATCGGTTCTTTACGAAAATAAGCTTTATCGGGCTTCCGATAAAGGACATATTATGATTCCTTATGCCAAGCATGAAAGCGGCGACGTCTTTGTGCTTCTAAAAGGTGATGGTTTATACGATGTCGTAAGTTTTGAACAAAAAAAGGAGTCTTATCAGCTTCAGACGGAATTTCTGATGGAAGCCAGTGGCATAGTCACTAATTGCGAGGCTCAAGTGCTGATTCAGCCGAGACTGTATTCAAATCAGATCCAGACTGCTCTTAAGCTCTTGCGAAACCCGACACTCACGATTACCACAGTGAATGAAAAGGGCATAGCAACAACAGCCGAATTTACCGATTTTGAGCTTGATAAAGAACGTGACTTCATCCAACGATTCAGAGTGCCTCCCAAGTTGACGACAATTGAATTTGTGTTCACAGCGCAGGTGTTCAAGACGAATGAGGATAAATGGGAAACATTAGAAAACAGAAAAATCTATCAATTGAAGAACGATCAGTATGTCGACCAGAGGATCGCGTTCTTTGATCTCCAGTTAATTCGAAAGAATAACTTGAGTTATGTGTTACTTGCGCTTGGAAAAAACGGAGAGCGCATTCAGGACCTCGACGTTGAAGTTAACCTGGCACATCCGGACTACGCAATGAATTTTACACAGCTGCTTCGGACCGATAAGGCCGGCGAGATCAAGTTGGATGAACTGCATGATTTTGACTCATTATCCGTGCAGACGGTGAGAAAGATTGCTATTCCAAGCTTCTTGAAGACATGGAATTTGAGAGTGCTGAACCGCCCTGTTTATCAGAGCAACAGAACGCTCTACGCTGTGAAAGGCGAGACGATCTTCTTTGAATTCGAACCGATCAGTGGATTGGACCCTCATGCTCATCTCAGCCTTCAGGAATTCAGCAAATTTGGCTCAATTTTCTTGAGGTCTTGCAAAGAAGTCATAAAATGCCACGAAGAAAAACAGCTTCTCGTGGTCACGCTTTCGGAGCTACCAGAAGGACAATATCTTTTCACAAACAGCTATATTAGGGAGAGTTACAAAATAAACGTCGTTGAAGGTCACCGTCTTGCTGACAACGCACTCATTTATTCAATAAAAGATAATCTGATCTATGAAAACGTTCTCAAGGTCAGCGCTGTACCTAAAGTTTGTGATATTCAGAAAGATGACGAGAAGAAGCTTATCAAACTCCAACTGAAAAATCATGGTCCAAACACACGAGTCCATTTGATTGGATTACCTTACTTCCCTAACGACCAGAACTATAAAGCTGTGCTACCAGCGTATAACTCAAATTTAAACATCCTTCAGTCTCTACAGAACGCTCAGCCTCCGCAAAATAATCTTTACATATCAAGTTCTTTTGAGGATGAAGTCACTGCGTACGTTGAGGACAGGAGAAACCAACCAAAAATCATGGGGAGTATTTTCACGAAGCCAACTTATCTTCTTGACTCTGTGGGAACTGCTGGTGGAAACCCGTCATCGTACGAGAATAAAAGCCAAGGATATTCTCCGTATAGAGGCGTACCTAATTACTCAGCAAGCGCTTTGCTTGACCCTTCTAGATGGCAGCAGTATGGTCGAGCCTCCAATGCTAGTCTTAGACAACTATCTAAAGGGCTTACTGACAAGGCCGTCAGCGATAAAAAAGCCGCGAATTTGATGAAGGTAACGGCTGGCCGACATTTCAGCAGCGGCGCGAAAAGTCAAACCTATCACCAACTGTTCCTTCAAAATCATCTTCAAAACCCCGCGAAAATCGTAAATTCCCTTGAACCGAATCAGGACGGAGTCGTTACCATCTCAAACGATGTGATTGATATCGCTAAATACTCGGCTCTTCAGCTCTTGGTAACGTCACCTGACTACTCATTCAGTCATTTCATTGACCTGAATACGAAAATTCAATCAAAGGACTTGACCTTGAAACCTAGCATGGACCCAGAAGGCACTTATGCTGAAACCAAGAAAGAACTCATTCTGCAAGAAGGTGGGAAATTCGTGATCAACGACCCTGTGAGTGCTCAGATCCAAATCATCGACAATCAAGAGAAGCTGTTTAAGTGTCAATTAGAGATCAAAAAATCAATGGGACATGACAATGAAAATCTACCCGAAGGTTACAAAACCTGGGAGTTTTTAACTCGATGGCATCAGCTGACTCTGGCTCAGAAGAACTCGTACCTCGACAAATACTCTTCCCATGAATTACATTTCTTCATTTATAACAAAGACCCTGAGTATTTTAATAGCGTGGTGAAAAAACATTTGGAAAATAAGGTTGAAAAGAGAATTGTCGATCAATATTTGCTTGATGAGGATATCATATCGTTGTGGGGGACAAAACCAAGTAAGTTAGAGCAACTGAATGCTTTCGAGAAAAGTCTTGTGGTTGCGCAATTAGCAAAAAAACAACGGTTCGAAGAAGCGAAAGCGGTAGCAGACTTATTGAGATGGGAAGATGAAAATAACAATGCTCATAAGTATGTACAAGCTGTTGATGAGAAGATTTTTGAAGTTGTGCTGAATATGAAGAGCTTGGACCTCTCAAGTACAGCGAGTGAGGCTAAGGCATTGGAAGAGGCGAGACAAAGCATAATTAAATCAAAGACGGAAAAGCTTGAAGTCATGAGGGCTAACCCACCAGGAGCAATCTCTGGATTAGGAGAAGGTTGGGCGCTATCAAGATCACGAGGAGATATTGACTCGATCAGACCAGGAGGAAAATTGAGAGCTCTGGAGCCAGAGCTTGAGTCAGTGAATAGAATTATGGCAAGAAATATTCACCAAACCTTGGACAGAGGTGAAAGCATGGAAGACTTGATGCTTAAATCAAATACACTTTCAAAACAGTCCGCAGCATTTTATAAGAGCGCTAAAAAGGAATCTGCTGGTTTCGGTGGATTTGGATTTCTAAAGAAAGCTGGTGAAGCAGTGGCTTCGCTGACAAAAGCAAAAGCCGAGCCAAATTTGCCTCCCTTGCTGGAAGCGCGACTATCTGTCGATCCTCAGAGCTTAAGCCAAGTCTCAAACAGCAGAGAAATGCAAATAGAAGATAGAGAATATGACCTAAGGGGTTTCCAATCGGAACAAAAGCAACTTTCACTGAAAAATATGGTCCAAGAAAGCGCGCTCTACGATGAAGTTGATGTTGTTACAGCAAAAAAGGAAATCGAAGTCTACCAAGATCTCGAATCTACAAAAGAATACGCTGAAATGCACTACTATAACATCAAAGATCTCTCCTCCTTTCCTCACAGAGTGCCTTGCACACGTTTCTGGGTCAACTATGCTGACCATCTCATTACAACATACACTGGAGGCAACCCAAACAAGCCTTTCCTCTCTCCAAATTTCAAATACGTTTGGGCGAATCACACTGAAATGCTCCTCGCTTACTCGCTCATGTCTATAGATACCGTCTCAGGCTTACACCTCTATGAAAATAACAAGGAAGGGAAAGTCACTGTGATTCTTAAATCAAACGCGCTTGTGTTCTTCAAAGAAATCGCAGCCTCTTCTTACGAAGAACTCGATGATTATGATATCCTGATTCTGAAACGATATTTCGACCCTAACGATAAGATTGAGATCTTGCCGAACGGGAAGAAGAAGGAGAAATTCGTGAAAGAGTTCTATGCGCAGAGACCTTATGGCTGTCAGATCGTCATCACGAATTTAACGCAGAAAGCGTTAAACGCAGACATACTTTACCAGATACCTGCGTACTGTCTGCCTCTCCTCTACGAAATGAATGAGAGAACTTATCATAATGAGGTCATTCAGCCTTATACTTCAAAAACCTATGAATTTTACTTTTACGCTCCACAAGAGTATCAAACCATTCAGATCCCGATCTATCTGAATCAAGGGGCAACTACCTTCTACATGCCTACAATTGAGCATTTTAGATTCGAGGATCCTCAGAACAGAATCAAAGCTATTGATGAGGAAGTTAATGAAGTGAGTCTGGAGTATTGCTCGATCGATAAGCTACTTGAACTGTTTAAGGCATTCTATCTGAGACCGCAAGCTCAAGCGAACATCCGCGATATGATCATTCAGAAAATTAAGGAGAATTTGTATGATAAGCAGCTCTATGAGAAAGTGCTAAATTTCTTGCGTGATCATTGCAGCTACGAGCCATCGATTTGGGATTTCGC
>ENA-UOUE01000922-UOUE01000922.1-compost-metagenome-genome-assembly--contig:-NODE-922-length-21411-cov-9.999156_pt1 | contig 21411 bp, 19 predicted proteins | sample MGYA00238146_ERZ747223 | MGnify/ENA primary metagenome ERZ747223 (study PRJEB28781, sample SAMN06268865) | compost metagenome | isolation source: single cell | place: USA: California, Emeryville, Joint...
ATGCGAATCTCATAATCCTTTGCGAATGAATAAATTATCAAAGTAACGTGGTTCCCTTTTTTTTGGTCAAAAAACAGATTTGCATTCTAATTAACCTCAAAAACCCTAAGCGGAAACTCACCATTTTTAAATCCAGGGCAGAATTCACCCCTTCGAAAAAACTAAGGATCTATTATGAATATTGTAAATGTAATAATTGGACCCACTAAGCTCATTCTATAACTTGATGCTGCGGTTGCTACAAGAAACTTTTCATTTGAATAATTCTCATAAAATTAACACTTGTCAATTAAAAGTCATTCATGAGGTAAAGCTTCATAAAATGTCAAAGATGATAATGAAGATACGACAAATCTAGTTAATCATCATAGGAATTTTATAAATGGTGTCTCCATTCTTCACATTCTGCCAGCTAAATGCGCTGATTTCATCAAGAACTTTGCCATTAGCCATGTATTTGTGTACTTTGTCGGTTTTGTCGCTTTTCATAAGAAGTTTCTTTTTCAGGTCAGCCAATGTGTCAGTAGGCTTCAATTCGAGTGGGATTTTAGTTTTGAAGGAGTCTACGACGTAGACGAGCATTGTTGAGTCGTTTTCCATGATTTTCCTTTTGTTTTTATTTTGCAAAGTGTTTATTTTAATCAAATAGCTATCTCAGTTTAAATAACTCTATCTCACACTGCCTCTTGAGCCATTTAAACATTGCTATGTTTCTAGTCAACTCCTGGATCTATTTCCATGCTCACAATAAAAGAGGACGATCTCCTCTCTATTGAATCGGTTGGAAACTATTGAGATGCTTTCGAACGTTGTTAAAATAGATTTTATGAGAATCTCTTAATTTTTAGGTGTTTGGAAGACCTACAGATTTGTTTTCTGAAATATTTGAACCAATGGGATTCTTTGATCCATTGTGGTCAAGTATGGAATGTGTTCCTTGAGTTTATTTTCATCGTTCACAAAATAAGTAATATGAAATATTTCAAATTTCATTTTTGTTTTGCTAATCTGAAAACTTTTGTCCCAAGAAATAATTTCGATGGTTTACTTTGCATATTTTTTTGGGAAACGCATGGGTTCAACGTGAAATAATAGATATAGGAGGATGTTCAGGATCTCAACCAACTCAAAAAGACTATGACAAATCGGCCTAATTAAATACTGGGAGCATTCCATAAAGATTGTGCTTATCTTTCACCTACTGCCCTTGGAGGGTGCTGATTTCGTTGAGGACCTTGCCATTTGCCATGAATCTGTAAAGTTCGCTGGCATACAAACATTTCTCACAAAGTTTCTTCTTAAGATCAGCCAATGTGTCAGAAGAATTCACTTCCAAAGGAGTTTTGGCTTTGTAATGGTCAACAACGTAGATGGTAATTTTTTGAGTCCATTTTCGTGTCTTTTCCTGTTTATTTAGCTTTGCAAAAATGTTTATTTTAACCAAATTTCTGTCGCAATTATATAGCAGTCAAAATCGCGCTCTTGAGCCCAGTTTTGTGTTGAGGTATAATGGGATTAGAATTCAGCAGTTTAAATATATTTTCAAGAGAGCTTCATATTCCTTGGATCGCTTGGCTCATAGTGGAAGGTCCGAGCAATTGCTTAGATGTATTTGCTGAAACATTTTAGACACCAAAGCTTTGTTATAATCAATATTATACTACTATTTTTATGGATTTATGATTTTATTAGGAGAACTGGTTGTTAATGTTCCTGCTAATTTATTTCGAAATGTGTATTAAAAGGTAAATAGTTCAACCATTATTGGTTACAATATTCATCAATGAGTGAAGAAACACAGACCACATAGCCGAACATAAAGGACTGGTTTCTATATGAAGTGACCTTAGTTATAAGTCATCGGAACTTGGCGAAGTCTGCTCTTCCCGCTCACGTCCTGCGATTGAAGTGGAGTGACTTCTGAAAGAACTCTGCCATGAGCTATGAATTTAGAGGATGGGTCTACTTGGGCTCCTTTCTCAATAAGTTTCTTTCTCAGTTCAGCTAATGTCTCATGAGGAGATATCTCCAATTTCACTTCTCCCTTGTATCCATCATCGACGTGAATAATCATTTTTGAATCCATCTTGGTGTGTTGTCTTCGTATATTTGCGATTGCAACTATATTTTATTATTATGAATATAATAATTCATGCTTTCGAAAAAAGAATATTGTATTATGGTGATACTGATTTATATTTCCAGAATTTTCTTGTTTTTTACTGTTGTTACGAAACGTGAAAGCATTCATACTGAATAAATCAGCTTAAATACTTTCATATTTATATCTATGTAGGAACGGTAGAAATCATGGTACTAGAGACAGCCACTATATCCCTATATGATAAAATCTTAACAAATTGTTGTAGCTCTGACCATCTTCATAGAAAAACGGATTTTAATTAATTGTTGATCATTCAGTCTTGCAAAACTGTTAAGAAGCACGTAAAATAAATCCGAATTTCCATAAATCAGTAAAGAAAGACTGATGAAACAAGTGAATGCTGAAAAGTACTAAGCTAAATATTCAAACATCTAATTATACCAAAGGGCAACTTGACGAAGTTTGCTGTTACCTTTAACACCCTGTGATTCAAGTGGCTCCGTTTCTGAGAGGATCCTTCCACGAATCATAAATTTAGAGGATGGCTCCGTTCTAGCTCCTTTCTCGATAAGTTTCTTTCTTATTTCTGCCAATGTGTTAGAAGGAGATACTTCCAACTTAATTTCACTTTGATGTCCATCGCTGACATGAATAGTCATTGTTGAATCCATAGTTTTCGCAGTTTTGGCTAATTGGAATTGTAATATCTTATTTTGTTATAATCAAAGCCTTTCTTCGATTAAATAGCCTTAAGTTTTCACCAAAAACGACCATTTTACCAGAGATTGGACACCAAGCCTTTTTCAGACAAAGAATTCTGGCAAGAGAACAAAGGTAAGTGCAAAAGGATTTGAAAATAATTATCCAATCCATAGGTTAAAATTTTGTTCTATAATAAAATAAAGTTGGCAGTTCGTTGGTAGTTTCAAATGTTGAGAGTCAAACTGACAAATGAAATATAAAGTAAAATATTAGTGATAAGCAGCCTATCCTCATAAAACGGCATTTCTATATCTTCATTACTAATTATCGAAAAAATTACTCGTTCAGCAGTCTTGATTGTGAATCGGCTATAAATATAAATGTTGCACCTTCAACAATTAAAGTATGATATAATTAATTCCCTATTCCACCAATTTTGCGAAGCCTGCTTCTGTCTTTAATACCTTGATAGTGGAGCGGAGTGTTTTCTTCGAGAACTCTGCCATGAGCCATGAATCTGGAGGATGGATCTACTTTAGCTCCTTTCTCAATAAGTTTCTTCTTCACTTCAGCCAGCGTGTCAGAAGGGTCCATTTTCAATTCGTCTTCACTTTGGTACCCATCGATGTGGATGGTTATTGTTGAATTCATTTTCTTTCAGGTTTCTGTTTGATTGTAATTGGTGCTGTATTTAATTCTAATCAACATCCTTCTCTCATTAAGTAGCCAGCCAAGCAAATGAAATCAAATCGCCTTTTTAAGGCAAGAGAAACAAGGTAAATGACGAAATAAGCGGATATTACTTTGAATTCCTCAAGAATAAAATATACTGGACAATAAAGTCAAAGATAATGCAGCAATTTAATCAGAGATAGAATCCTCATCCAATACTAGGTTGAACGCAGCTATGTATATTAGGTAGCAAGACATTAACTGCATTCCTTTTCAAGAAAGGACTTTAAGAATGCAGAAGTATACTTTGGGGACAGCTTAATTATGCAGAATAGAGTTCAACATCGAAAATAATATGGATTATTGGAATCAATAGATGCTCGATTCTTATTGACGTCGCTGCTGCATAAAGTAATGAATATATCACAAACTCAATTTTTTATCGTCGGAATACTGAGTAGACGATTTCCGTCTTTTACTCCCTGCGATTCGAGTGAAGTGGCTTCTTCGAGAATTCTGCCATTGGCGATAACTTTATAGAATCGGTCTGGTCTTGCTCCATTCTCAATAAGCTTCCTCTTCACTTCTGACACTGTGTCAGAAGGGGCGACTTCTAATTTATTTTCACCTTGATACCCATCATTGACATAGATAGTCATTTTTGAGTCCATTTTTTCACGTTTGAAATTTGCTGATATTTGCAATGGAATTTTTTATATTCGAAAGAATGCTCTAGCTTCGATAAATAGTATTGCGTTCACACCATACTGATCTTCTTTTTTTCTAGGCTATAGGATACTGATTTTATCTGTTTTAACGAGAATAATGACTCATGGAACACGGCCTTACTAGAAAATTATTGCACATTCCAACGAATCAATCAGCCCAAGGAAATGGAATGACTAAACTTAAAAGTAACAACTTTTTTCGTGCTCTAAGCAGGAATATAGGTGGCATATTCTGAGATAATAAAAAAAGAATTACTTTCAACGGTTGTAGCCAAATGGTTTGTAGGATTGGGATAACAAAAGCGATTTGATAACAGTTGAGCTTTCTGCGAATCGATTACTTTAAGGAAGTTGTGCAAAACATGTATCAAGATTTCAAGATGGAGATAAAATTTGAATAATCCGGGTAAAGAGTCACATATAGCATATCAATCACGATAAAATTAATTCTTGAGAGGAGTTACTGCGTGAATTTTGGTTCCAGCTGTGACTCCTTGTTCAGCGAGTGTTGAAGTTGCGAGCAGAGTCTTGCCATTTGCGATGTATCTGTATTTGGGGCTTATTTCGATTCCTTTCCCAGCAAGTTTGCTTTTCAAGTCAGGCAATTTGTCAGAAGGATTCACTTCTAGCGCAACAGGCTCGATATGGCTCGCGCTGAAGTAAATAGTCATTGTAGTGGTCTCCATTTTCTGTTTTTGTTGTGTCTGTAGTTTTACTTTATTTAAATTGTATTCTATTGCTTGTGTTCATGTTGCTCTCTAAACTCCTCTTGAGTCATTTTTGTTCTTTCAAGTAGGAGAGAAACTAATGTTGTTAAGTAATCCCAAGAAAACTTCGTAGTCTAGCTCTATGAGAATCCCTATGGAAAAACAGTCTCAAAAAACCTCTGAAAGAAAAACAACACTGGAAGCATAAATTCAACTTTAGCTTGCGAAGATCGAGGGCTTTGTAATAAATTTCAATGTTGCTTTATCTTGTGGTTTGGCTGCTCGAGTTGTTGTGCGAGAAGAAAAAATTTGAGAGGGTGATTTTCGTCAGCATTCGAATTTTCCAAACATAATTTCTTTCATCTCTCTAATTCAAAAGCAGAGCAATATTGATGTAAAATTGATTCACGTTTTAGGTTCTGTTCACTAAGTGGTACATCCTCTCTTAACCTTTCCCTTTGGAAATGAATCTCTGATATTTGTTTACTCTAGCTCTTTTATCAGCAAGTTTCGTCAAGCTGTCAGAAGTGCTCATTTCTGGCATAACAGAGTCTCGAAAATGCCATTTCTGACATCTATTGTCAACGCAGCGGCTTCCTTTTATTTTTGAGCTTGACTTTGATTTTGTTATTTTTGTAAAATTTATATTTGTATTGTCTATTTTCAAATAATTTTGATTCTATAGTTTATCATATGAATTCACGATTCCCAACTACAAGTTTGAAACTAGTAACAATTAAATCACAGTTGTTTTCAATGGTGATGAAAAGAAGGCTGCCTGGCCGGCTATATACTGCATGTTATTGTGACTGAGATCGCAGATTTTTAAGAGTGTTAGCTAGAATGGTTCGAGGATAATCATTTGCAGCTAACGACTTGTGATTCCATTCCATTACAATGTAAGTTTTTGAGAATCATTCACTTATGAAGAAGAAGTATCGATTCATTATCATTTTTCTCTCATATCAATAACTCCGAAGCAGAGCAACACAAATTGCATATAGAATAACGTAAAACTTAGTTTTTAATTGGAGATATTGAGAATAGTTGAGATCCATGTTTCACGCCCTGATCATAAAGTGGCACGAATCCACATATAATTTTGCCATTGTGGATATACCTACCCAAAGCATATTTTGTGCCTTCTTTCTCATTAAGTTTCTTCTTGAGATCATCCAATGTGGCAGAACGACTAACTTCTACCATAATAATATCTTGAAGGCCGTCTTTGACATAAAGAGTCATTGTATCTGAATCCATTTTTCGCTGTTGTACGTTCTTTGATTTTATTTCGTATTTGTAGTTTGTTCTAAAAGTTGAATCAGATTAAACAAGATTAAATAGATGTGCGAACACATCCTGAGCCACTTATTCTCACTCCCAATAAATTTAAAATGGAGTTGTGCTAAAGTCAGCTTTTGATTCAACTTGAGGGTTTTACGGTTACATATAAGATCTCGATAATGAGGAAGAGGGGATATCTAATTCTCAAGAATTTCATTTTTGTAATATCGATCTCAATGCTGAATTTCTCCACTTACACAATTGATATTATTTTCTCTCACATTCAAGAGCAGATCTACACAAAGAGTATATAGAATATGAAGAAGTTAATTTCCCGCCATGTAGGGAGCTTCCCCCTGGATTTCTCTGCCACTTATGGTTGTCATGCCTTGATATCGGAGTGGTATGTCCTCTCTTACGACTCTGCCGTTGACGATGAATTTAGTGTATTTGTCAACTTTGCCTCCTTTCTCAATGAATTTCTTCTTCAGTTCAGTTAAAGTATCAGAGGGATTGACTTTCAGCATGATGTTCTCTTCTAAACCTTGTTTGATTTTGATGGTCATTGGAGTTGAGTCCATTAGCTGATTTCTGTTAATTTAAAATCACAATTTTCTTTCGTTAATAAATAAAATTTGTATTATGTGAACTCATTTAACTTATTATCTCATGCTCCTGGGCCAAATTTCCTCATATTTGAGAATAAATTAGAGAGAACAGCATAACAATTGCTTTCAAAATTACAAAGGATATTGTTTCAATTTTGTTCAAGGTATTTTCGATAATTCACATTTTAGTTAAGATTTGTACTAACGTTGTTTTCTTTCTCTTTATCTCCCATAAATATGTAGTCAAGAGTAAGTAATACATATAATTAATAGAATCACAAAGAACTTAGCTTCTTCCTAACCCAATTCCGTACACACCAATTGGTCCTGGTCCAGATGGGCCGCCTTGATAGTGGAGTGGTACGTCCTCTCTTACAACTCTGCTATTAGTAATATATTTACGATATTTTTCTGGTTTGGTTCCTTTTTCAGCAAGTTTCTTCCTCAGATCAGCCAAAGAAAGGACGGATTCTTCATTTTTTCAGAATTACTTAGTCACAATGAATAGCGAAAAGGTGGCTCTGGTCTTTCCACGTTTAGTAAGTTGTAAGTGGCGCGTAACTTCTTCAGAACGGGCACTAGCAATTGTAGACTGACATGAATAAAATTGCGAGCTTAATATTTTCTCATCTCTGAAATATGAATAGTTCATGATAACTGTGCCAGAAAATTATACAGGACCATGTGCTTCATCATGTATTTATTAAGAGCACATGTTCCAGGGTTAATAGATACATATAACATAAAGTATACTTCTGCTTCTAAATTTTAAGACAACGACTTTTGACAATTTGAAATAACTTCGTTTTTTGAATAAACTAATTTTTATTTTGGAATTAAATGATACATTGCTAAACCAGGCGATTCTAATAATTCGATGCTCGTCCATAATGTAATTGACTAATTCACATTCAGCAACGAGTACTTAGTGTAATTGAGTTTTTCCCACAAGAATATGAATTAAAGAATGGAACGACTCGAATGCAAATATAACTTGAATAAACTTAGTTTGTGCTATGGTTCATAGCGTGTAGGATATGTCTCGAGAGTATGCCTTGATCAACGAGTGGTTTATCCTCTCGTACAACTTTCCCATTGGCGATGTATTTAGGATCTCTGCCCGATCTGGCTCTTTTTTCCAGAAGTTTCTTCTTAACATCGGTCAATGTGGCAGAACGGCTAACTTCTACCATAATAATGTCTTGAAGTCCGTCTTGGACGTAAAGAGTCATTGTATCTGAATCCATTGTCCGGACTTACTTATTTGTTATTTTATGTTTAATTTGCTTCTTATTTGTTGATTATAATCAAATTCATATTTTAGCACATACCAGCATGCGAACTCATCCTGAGCCACTTATTCTCGCTACCAAAAAATTTAAAATGAAGTTCTATGAAAATTTGCTTTCTCTTGAAAAAATTGACCTCACCTTCATGCAATATCTCTAATTGATAGTTTATTGCAGGTCCAATCTAATCCTCACGAATTTTCAATTATCGAATGGTTTCAATTTTGAAGATATTCAAATTCACTGATTTTACTTGATGGTAAAATTTGTAAATAAGTTGCATTATGGAATCATTGAGTTATTAGTGTGTAAGCATTAAGCCATTGGTTTATCCCAGTCTCAATAAAACCAAGAATAATTCAAGTGCAGAACTGCTGATATATAGAATCACGAAAAAACTTAGTTCGCCACTGCCCAGCCTGGGTGCCAGTTACTGCCGCTTGGGATGTTCTGATATCGGAGTGGTACATGTTCCTTGACGACTCTGCCGTTGGCGATGAATTTCGTAGATTTTTCAACTTTGCCTCCTTTCTCAAGAAGTTTCTTCCTCACTTCAGTCACGGTATCAGAGGGATTGACTTCCACCATAATAGTCTCTTCTAAGCCTTGCTTGATGTAAATGGTCATTGGAGCTGAATCCATTTTGCGAATTGTGGAATGTGCTGGGATTTTATTTATCTTGATTCGGAATTTTTTGTTATTATATAAATTATATACGTTATATAGTTAGAGTATTCATGATTGAGGTTATTTTATTAATTTCCGAAAAAAAGACAACATGAGAAAATATCTTGAATACTTTTCCCGTGTAGAGTAAATAATGGCAGCATTAACGGTATTCTCGTATTAGCTATTGAGTTAATACTAAAATGTATCGCAGAACAGAACAAAGCGAATTATTATATTCATGAATTTGTAATAATCTTAGTTACCGGCTTGAAATCCATTTTACCGCCACTTTGAATCCTTGATATTGCAGAAATAAAGTCTCCCTTACAGCTCGGCCTTTGAAGATGTATTTAGTAGATTTGCCTGATTTAACTCCTTTTTTCTCATAACTATTCTCTTAACTTCAAGTGATGTCAAAAAACGACTCACTTCGAGCAAAATAATGCCTTGAAAGCCGTCCTTAGCATAAATTGCCATTGTATCTGAGTCTATTCTTTCTTGTCAAATTTTCTTAGCTGTGTAAACTTTTCTTGAGTTTTTCTACCGGTCAAAAAAATTAAAAATTGAGTTGTGTGAGAACCCCACTTTCAAATCTCCAGAAATGTGCATTCAATGTCCTAAGAAAAATATTTTGTAGTTTAGAAACGACTGCCAGCTCCTAACATACATTAATTACGAGTTCTAGTTAACAGCTTGAAATTTCGTTGTTGAGATCAGGAAATGCATTCGAGTTACATTTTGATAATCTTCACTTATATTTTGCTTAGAAGTTCGAATAATAAATCGCTTTTGTTCATTAATTCAAGACGATCCATTTAGAGATGGAACACCACTAAAGAGATAGAAAATTATGAAACGGTTTTAGTTATTGAGTATATTCTAGACCCGGGCTTTACACCCTGATCACGGAGACGTCTCGTATTTGAAAGGACTTTCCCGCTGGAAACGTAATTGGTATCCTTGGGAACCCCTTTTCCAAGAGTAAATTTCTTCGTTACTTCATTCAATGTATCAGAAGGTTTCACGTTCAACATAATCGTGTCTTCTAAACCTTGGATGATGTAAATAGTCATTGAATCGTCGTTCATTATTCTGATTGTTGCTGTTGCTGATTTGGAATCAATGATATTACAGTGAGGATCAAAAAGTTGGCTATCCTCGTGTAATTCAAGCTTATCTTCAGATGGACGTTTTCAGAGCTTGAAAAATCTTAAGCAAGAGTAAGAGTGGGAAGTGTATTGCTACTCCCAATTTTTTTCAGAGGCATTTTGGCGATTTGAAAGATCTTCATTTTGTTCGTTACAAATCTATATATTAGAATTACTGTGCTAAACTAAACAATAACATTGGACGACATTTTGGCAACCTGAGCTAATCTTTATGTGATTATCTTTTGTATTATGCAGATTAGTTACTTTTCCAGTTCATTAATAGAAGTTTATGAATGGAGCAACACCAGATGTATATAAAAAATTGTTTGAGAATTAATTGTTCGCCTTACCAACCCTTTCGACCCTGCCTCCAGATTGTACTCCTTGATCTCGTAGTCGTCGAGAGTTACTCAACACCTTGCCATTGGAGATGTATCTCCCATATCTGTCTGATTTGCCTCCTTTTTCCATATGCTTCTTCTTTAAATCATCCAAAGTGGCAGAGGAGCTTAGTTGGAGCATTATCACGTCTTCAAGGCCGTCGCTGACGTAAATGGTCATTGTGTCAGAGTCCATTCTTTGAGTATTATGCGCTGTTTACTTTTTGTTGTATTTTCTTTTGTTCTAATAAAATATTTCTATCAAGTTTTTAAAATAATGTAAACTCATCTTGAGCCGCTTTTCCTGGACTATCCATAAACCGAAAATTAGGTTGTGTGGTATCTCACTTTCAAAATCCATCGAAATTCCCATTTGTGTTTTCGAAGGGCTACATTTTAAATTCAAAATTAAGTCTGATGTTCATTTGCTACAGTTTCCAATTCACAGTTATTTTTGAATTTTTGTATGAAGCCGAGCAAATACATTAGATTAGAGTACACTGTTATGATATCCACTTATGTTTTAATAAACGATTAAAGATTCGGTTAAAACATGATTTCTTTTGATTGAAAGCTATTCATTCAAAGATGGAATAAACAAAGATTTATAGAAACGAAAGATAAGATTTTTCTTGTTATCCCGTAAAATTTAGATTCAGACTTTGCATTTCATTCATGGAATCATCGAGCTTTTTGGGGATGTATTTAGAATCTAGAGCGACATAAGGACATGTCTAATTCTCACTAATTGAAGTTTCTAAGAATATAACTTCTTTGTTGAATTTTTCCATTTTATATCGAATACCATGAGGCGAACACGTTGGAATAATTTGCATTATGAAAGGAATAAGCAATTGAATTTTTTTACCCCTCATCAAATTCAAGAATATGTATTCAAGAAAAGAGGAGCACAAATGATAGATACGAAGAACTTAGTTAGAGACCCCAGGACCTCCAACCCAGTATTTTGGACTGCCTTGATATTGGAGTGGTACGTCCTCTCTTACGACTCTGCCGTTGGCGATGAATTTCGTATATTTATCAACTTTGCCTCCTGCTTCAATTAATTTCTTCTTCACGTCAGCCAAGACATCAGAGGGTTTGACCTCCAGCATAATAGCCTCATCTAGACCTTGCTTGATGTAAATGGTCATTGGAGTATCTTCCATTTTTCTGATTTCACGTTATTAGGGTTGTAGTCTGTATGTTATTTTAATTTAAAACTTCGAATAGTGTGAATGAATGTGGGTTCATCCTGAGGCACTTATTATGACTAACTAAAATACAAAATGGAGCTACATGAATTCTTGTGCTCAATTCTACAAAAACATGCTAGAGTGAAGCGCCTATCACTATCAACTCAGAAAGGGATTATTTCTGAACCTTGTAGATTTTAATGGGCATTATGTTCGAAATAGTATTCCAAGAAGTACATTGAGTTACATAACAGCAGAATAACAATTCCATGTGAATAATTACTACGGTTCTATTAATATTGAGCGCTTAATCTTGTTTTACTCTCATTAATACGCATTCAGGAACAGAACGACGCATTAGATATGTAGTTCCAGCAGATTTAGTTTCCCATGTCGGGACTCATTTGCATTCTTCCATTATGTTGAACGCCCTGATATGGAAGAGGGATATCTCCTCGTAAAACTTTGCCGTTTGAGATGAATTTTGTGTATTTGCTTGCTTTAGCTCCTTTTTCAATTAGCTTCTTCTTCACTTCAGCCAACGTATCAGAAGGATTGACTTCTAATAGAATAGTCTCATCTATTCCGTGAGTAACGTAAATGGTCATCGGAGTTGAGTCCATGTTTTGATTTATTATTAGTTATTTGCTTTTTTGAATGCAAATATTTAGTTTATTATAACCTATTTGTATTAAGCATGTATAGTAAATGATATCATTCGAATCGATTTGCTCGCCGATTAAAAAAATAAGACATATCTACTTAAACAAGCTCCTAAAAATTTTTGAAAATACCATGAAAGGGATGTTTGCATTTCACTTTCTTTGTCAGCTTTACCGTTAAAAAATCAATGTAGGACCGACAATATAAAATAAACTGATCTTAGTTAGGAACGAAACTCCGAAATGTATCATAATTTTGTACCGAAAATGTCTACTGTTATGATCATAGAGAGAATATAGATTAAAGTGGCCTTAATGAAGAAGCTAACCTCAACTTGTTGAAAAGTGGCAGCTTGATCTAAAATTAAATGGTCTCAGTTAAGGCCCGAAGCTCAGCAAGTTTTTTTCAGAATTAAAAGTCTTCAAAGCTAAATTAAGTCTGTCGTAATTTGGGATATACTCTGTGACTCTGTAAAAACGTTGAAAGACTCTTTCTCTTGGACACAGGTTTTCAAGAGTGAGACATTACAGGTTGCATATATGTAATTACGATAAATTTAGTTCGCTGCATGACGAATTGGATAAAGCTTAGAGCCAGTTCTCACGCCTTGATCAACGAGACGTCGAGAGTCGATCAATACCTTGCCGTTATGGATATATTTATTAGAATCGCTGCCTCCTCTTCCTCCTCTGCCTTTCTCAGCAACTTTCTTCTTCACATCACCCAAGGTAGCGTAAGGACTCAATTCGAGCAGCATCTGCTCTTCAAGGCCATCGACGACGTAAATGGTCATTGTAGATTCTTCCATTTTTCTGGTTACTTCTTTTGTTTTATTTATTTGGAAATTAAATAGTAACCAGTTTCAACTCTTATACTGAGCTCATCCTGAGTCACTTTTGATGACTTTCAAAACAATTGCTGTTGAGAAGTAATTTTGACGATTTTTTCTTGCTCAGATCCAGTTTTGAGGTCGCTATTCCTTCATATCAGAAAAAGAAAAGATCTTTGAGGTAATTATGAAAATTCTAATGCAATTATTACAATCTCATCCAAAACATGTATATTCTTCCGCTGTGACTGAATAAAATTTTTTCATCTTAACAATGACGAGTATTTTGTAATGAAGCTCATACGAGGTTAGTTCTTTCACATTCTTGATCGTATCTGTGGCATGTACTTCAAAGAGATTTTCAAAAACGATGAAGATATTTGTATTGTTTGTATATTGGTATTTTCTGAGTTGGTTTTGTTAAGATTCTCCGCTTGATCGAAGAGTCATCTCCTTTTTGCTGTAATACCTTTCTCACTAACCTAAGGTTGATAAAAACTGTAGTTATCGAATCCTATCTCTATTAACTTCGACTCCAAAAAACTTGGAGAATCACCTGTTAATATTTTTCAAAAGTGAATAAATTACTTGATATGTTTTGATGTACGCTATCTTGCAGATATCCATTGACAACTGTGCATACTATTTTTCTGTATTTGGATGTACACCGTGTCACGCTACAATGTACTTTTGTCTGTTTTATTATTGTCTTATATCCTATCTTTCCTTTAACGTATTGTTATGTGACCTCATTCGAAACAATTTGGAGGCTGATTAAAAAAGAAGACGTATCTACGAGTACACACTTCTCTAATTCCTTGCAAGTACCTCACAACTCCTCTTTGCGGTAGTTTGCATTTCACTTTATCAGTTCAACTTTACTATGCAAACTATTTAAGAATTCTTTCTCTGGGGCATAAATTTTTAAGCGGCACGCATCACAGGTTGCATATATGTAATTACGATAAACTTAGTTAATTCTTAAATGAACTGGATAAAGGGTAGAACCAGCTTTCACACCTTGATCTCTGAGCCTTTGAGAGCCAGACACAGCCTTGCCATTCGCAATGTATTTAGTATTTTTATCTGTTCTGCCTCCTTTCTCAGCAATTTTCTTCTTCACATCAGTCAATGTAGCAGAAGAGCTCAATTCCAGCATCATCAGGCCGTCGAGGGCGTCGTTGACGTAAATAATCATTGGAGATTCTTCCATTTTCTGGTCTTACTTATGATTTCTTATTTTATTTGGATTAGTATTTGATTTTAATCACAAGCTGGTCTCACCTTTTAATTGCTGAGCGCATCCTGAGCCACTTTTGGTGACCTTCGAAAAAATCGCTTTAAGAAATAATTTTGACCAGACTTCTTGCTCAGATCTGGTGTTCAATGTCACAGTTCCCTCACGTAGATAAGATCTTGAAGGTAATTTTGAATATTCTAATGTAATTAGTCTAATCTAATGCAAAACACACAAATTAGATGCAATCGAAATAAATTTTTCATCCTGACAACGGCAAGTATTTTGTAATGAAGCTCATAAAGAAGTTCGTTTCTTCACATTCTTGATCGTATCTGTGTCATGTACTTGGATGGAACTTTCAAATTCGATCAAAATGCTTAAATTGTCTTTATTCTCCTATTTTTTCCAATTAGACATTCTCTGTTCGATTAAAGACTCGCAAATTTTAGTGCTTCGTTGTCTTTTTCAAATTTCAACTCGATTACTAACTCGCCGTTGAGGAACCTGCATCTATCGAATCTTCTCTATTATGGATAAATAAACTATTAATTTTGGCTCCAAAAAACTTCGAGAAACACCTATGTAGCTGTAAAATCAAAACCTATTAAGTGATTGATCCAAAACTTTTTTGTAACAATAATCAAAGAGCAAAAATTTTTTGTGTATATCTATTAACAACCTTGCATACAATTTTTTAATAAAAAGTACATTGTGCAATGACGCAAATACATATACTCAGAGCAAATTAGCGTCTTGAAGTTTCTGAAAGAAACTGCTTCGCAAAATTGTAATTCGTCTCTGCAATATATGCCCGTTTTGGCTTTCGTCGAAACATGTTATGCTTTGAGGAGATCATAGAAGCGCGAAGGGCAGTATTTCTCACTCTTTCAGTCGCACTGAGCTCTACTTTTTTCTCTTTTGAAGAATTCAACAATATACTCTGCAATTTCGGTTCAATGTCTTGAATAGTTTCCGGCCTTTCATTAGTTTTATTGCCTGCCAGCGATGTAAACGTCTTCATTGGATCATCAGGTTTCACATTAACGAAATACACAGGAGTCAATTTATTCAAATTAAGTCGTAGAGCTTCTTTCTTTTTCGCCCAAGGAGCTCCTAACTCGAGATTTGCTATCTCGTTTGGGCTGCCTAGATTCGATACGCTCCGTGTTGACTGCTGGCCTCGAGAGACAGAGGCTGATGCTCTTTCAATTTGCTTCGGGTGAACGCTGATATCGGATTTCTTTTCTATTCGAGGTGATTCGCTAACTTTCTCTTCTCTTGCAGAATCGATTGAGAAGAAGGTAAGACACCTCGTAACATTCCCGAAAATTTCAGAAGTTGCACCATCTGGTCTCAAGCGAGGTGTTCTCCATGTATCTTTATTAGCCTCAACAACCCTATCAGTCCTCCAACCAAGGGAAGTCCGTGCGAGTTTTTTCTGTTCTGAATGGCTAGTATCAATTACTCTTGCCGATTCCATATTAAATTCAGAGATAAAGCGACTCTTATTTCTGTCTCTCGCACCAAGTGATAAGTTTGCTCTCCGGACTGCTGATATAATCGCATTATCCTTATAAGGTCGAAATGAAACGACAGTGTCTAAAGAAATTCTGCTTTTTGGAAGAGAACCACGAGGATTACTGCGATGATGGCTGGAATTTTGGTCCGGTTTCTGAGTTATCGTAGAATCTCGAGCAGTTCGGCTCAGTGTTGGGCTTGCCGTAAGCTCTTTCCTGTTGTTATGAATGATTACTTTAGTTTGGGTTCTTTCAAATAATGTAAGCTTTTTAGGATTTTCTTGGAGGACTAATTGGGGTTCATTCCTAAACTCTTTAGTACTCGCAGCTCTTAGCACCTTGTTGCGATGGTTGCTAATTCTTGGTGTGAAAAATATGTTTTCTAAAGGCTTCATTGGATGAGGTTTCTGCTCTTGAGCTTCTGGTTCTTCGGTTGAGAGCTTTTGCGTGACTTCAGTCTGCAGCATTCTTTCTGAGAAATTTGCAGAATCTTGGGTTAATAAGTTAGAATCCTTGCAACGAGATGCCGTATCTCCATGGCCAGGACTTTCCTTTGGCTTCAGTATTTCAGACTGCCCAGACTTTTCGATTCTCTGCATGTTGTCAGGTTCAGGTGAAGAATCTAATTCAGCTCCTAACTTTTCCAGAACTTCAGACCTCAAATTATATTCCAATCCAATTGGGGTTTTATCATTATTGCGCGTTTGTGACTGAAAGTCTAATTTCTTCTTGACACTGTTGATATCATGAATCCGATCGTTTTCGTACTCTTTGTGCTTTTGGATGTATTCTTTCACTTTCGAACCAAATTCATGATGCCGAATCATTAAATCCTTGAACTCCTATATTAAATCAAAGAAAACTGCGTTTCAAAAGTACTTACATCCACTGGCGCCACGTAAGCTACTGTATCTGATAAAACAGTAGCTGTAGCAGCATGAGGCTTCTTCTCCACTACTTCCTTGCAGCCAAGCATGGATCCTACGCTTAGAATATACATCTAATTGAAATATATAATTTTCAGCTCTCTCACAAGAATTCTTACATTTAGCTTCTGTTTGGTAGCTCTAGTTACCTTCCTATACCTATTCAATCGGTCCACTGAAGAATCGTTGTGTAAACTCGTATTGGAAGTCTGGCTCGAAGCATCAGGAGCAATCTTTGTGATCTAATAATATGCTATAATGACAAATATGATCTATGTGCTATTTTACTTGTACTTCACCCTCTCTTATCAAATAGATGTCCTTCGCTTCTTCCCCCTGACGATAGAGCACTTGCCCAAACGAAAACCGTTTTTCTTGAAACACGTATGCGAATCTGTTCACCAGAGAGATCCTATCCGGCTGAAAAATCATTTGAAAGAAGTTCACTTTAAGCTTCATATTCATTATCGATGTGTTAAATATTCTTCTATAATTTTCCTTTGATAGTGATACGAGGCAAACATCTTCTACTGCAACAGCAGAGGCTGTTCTCCTTTTGCTAGCAAATAATGCGAGCTCTCCAAATATGCTTCCAGCAGAAAGATTTCTAAGCCTGTACATTCTCGTTACGCCATTTTCATCGAGATAGAGATGTTTAAACGAGGGAAAACTTAAAAACAGTTCGAGGTCATCGTTCCTTTTAGAGTTTGGCACCAAAGAATTTAACACCACTGCAACTAAAGACGATTCCGGGGGTTTTCGACTGAACGAACCTCTTGGTGATGATCGGGCTAGATCTCTCTTGAAGAGGTTGATTTCAGAGAGCTTCTCAGTGGGTGATGCTCTGGCGTTTTGAGGAGATTCGATTGTCCTGCTTCTACTACGTGTAATTTGCTGCTCTCGACTGTTATGCTCCTCCTGTGAATGGCCGCCAAGGACTCGTTTGCGCTCTGCTTCCATCTGCTCGGAAGATCTTGGAACAAAGATGCCCACTGAGCCTTTAAGAATCAAGTAAAGCTTATCTCCAGGTTGGTTGTAATGGAATATAGGTGTGTTTTTTGGAAAGGAATGAAATTCCATGACATCTGCGAGTTCTTGAAGATATTGAGCGAGATCTGTGCCTGGAGCTGCGTTTTGGGTCAGAAAAGGCACAGTGCTCAAGGCTTTGCACATGATGAGATGATCTCCATTGCCTCGAACGTCTTTAGGTTTCTGAAAGCTGGCAATAGAGAGCTATTAAGGATTATGAGATTAACGATCAGCAAATGGTGAAGTATGAATACATCGAGGATATGGCCAACCTCAGCATTTCGTAGGAATCCCTTTATACGACTGGCCGGAGAAGCATCTGCGTTAATCTCTTCACTGACTTGAGTCAAATTGAGCATTTTATTCAAAGAGAATCTGAATATTCATAAGGAACATTATTAACAATGGATTGTACTTGATTTCTATGGTCTTTCTGTCAGTGTTGCAATGAAAGAGTGTCGGTTAATTGTTTCGAAGACAAATTGAAGGGTATGATCAAAGGTTTCCTTTAGTAGTGTTCGGCTTGTTTGATTTTCAGAAAATTAACGAAACAAGATAGTGATCCAATAAATTTAATATCGATCATTACAAGTAAGCATAATACATCAGATGAGTTCCTTTTTTTGAGTTTGAACATCTTTTCCGCATTTCAATTAGAAATAGTCAAAAAGACCTTCGATGCCGATAGTGAGCTAGTCTCCTTCTCTGTGAGGACAATTCTGTGTCACTATCTCAGAAAAGTAAATTTTGTTAGGTTCAATGGAAGGATAGGATTAGCCCTTTCTCCTCTATTCGTAAGTTATCAGGCAATGCTGAGAGAGTGTTAGAGGATGCAGAAGCTGGTGATAAGATATCTGGTTTGGCCGTTTTTGTTTGAATTTATGCATAAATGCGTGTTTTTAAATTTCACGCTGTTTTAGTTTCACTGGTTTATTATAAAGGCACTTTATCGCTTTTAAAGGGCCTCTGGATTGCCAGAAAAAATCGGATTTATTTTTTGCGGTATTTTATTTGAAGTTCTAACTGATGATGCGAACAAATCAAACTAACTAGAATTCATTATTATCATAAATGATTGTAATTTTTTAGATCCACTTTAGAATCATTTCTTCGTTTGGATGGAAATTACTAATTTTAAATGGATTCTTAATCTTTGTTTACGTGTTTCAGCAGAAAGATCTAAGTGGCTCTCCAAATAATTTCAGAGACTAAAATAACACAAAACTCAATCAGAACAGAAATGGAGTTCCTCATCATTCAAACTGAGCCAATCAATCTTCAATTCTTCTGGACTACTAATGCTCGTTCTACACAACAAAAGAAGGAAGAAGAAAAGATCCTAAACATCTCCAACTTAGTTGTAGTTGAGACGGCTGACGTCCAACAAATACCTTGATTATTCGAGCTCAGGACTTTCAGCTCATAATAAGATGTTCATAACCAGAGATTTCACGTTTAATGCCAATTATATCGGATCTTTGAGAGTAAATTGATGATCGTTGTATGAAACCTGGATACTAATGCATAATAATCTTTATTACCTTGAGAGAAGGATCAGTAATCTTGAACTTGATCAATTAAAACTAATTTCTGAGAGATATTCATGGATTTTTGATGAAGGATCCTTCAAATATTCACTACGAAATCTACGAATAACAAAATGAGAAAAAATAGAGAATTGCGTAAAGGTATGAAAAGATAATTGAATACATTTGTAAGGAAACCAATTCATATTAATTCAAGATCCAAAGCTTAAATTGCTTGATTTAGTGGCCAGTTTATACTTCATTAACATGCACAAATAAAATATAATCACTTTTTATTTTGATTGTCTCTCTGACAAAATAGCAAACCTTATAAACTTAATGTTCTTTCTTTAATTGGATGTCCTATAAGTGAAGTTCGTGGTGAATAGTGAAATTAGCTTATTACAACTGCTCACCATCTAATTTATCTGATAAATTTAATTCTTGTTTTTCTCATGAAATCAAATGTTTCCAAGCTCTGTTCGAAGAGCGGATGGCCTTTCGATAGTCAACGATTGCCTGCTCTCTCAGATTTATTTTTTGCTGAAAACAAAAAAGGTAGATCATTAAATTGAAAATGATCACACATCAAACAATCGAAGAGTTAGAATAAAGTTGAACTTTTGGAAATTAATATGCAGGAACGAGTTTTCTCTCTGTCTGTCTCAGGATTTCTGCTTCGTATTTACGATACAAAATAGAAATGTTTTGAATTTTCCTCAATAAAAAAAAGTGTTAATTTAATTTAAACCATCTGCAAGTCTTGAAATGTCTAATTCATATCGAATATCCTTTCTCAAGCATAGATGATGCTGAATCTTGCTCGTTTCAAGCAGAGTGGCTCAAAAAAGCTCCTCTGTCATGATTTCAGGTGTATTTCGGAATTCTAGGCAAACGAAACGAATCTCTAGGAATCACTATAAAAAATTACTCTGATTGATTTTGTTAGTTATCAGATATGTTCTAAGAACTCTGAAGTCTATAATTTCAATCCAAATCGATCAAACAAAACCCTCAAGAGCATAATGTCTCATTCTAACACAATGATTCCAGAATCTGATGGTAGTAGCAACTCTTGCTCTTTCTGCAAAACCACTCTTGAAGTCAAGATGTCTCCTAGTCATTGCATTTGTCACTCTGGCGGTCAAGTCTTACTCGAAAGTGGAGAAAGCATTACAATATTCGATCTCATATACAAAAAATTTAAATCGATATCCACCGAAAACTTCGTGAACTTTGAACTTATGGGAGCTTATTATAAAGGATGTGCTTTAGTCGAAAAATGGGCAGACCACCTGCGTCTTCCTGAAAAAATCGTCAAAGCAACTAAAACTCTATTTCACACTCTCAATGTCACTCAGAAGCTACAGGGACTTCCAATTAAATGTATCAATATTGAGAATATCACAGCCTCACTTCTTTGGCTTGCTTGCAAAAAGGAAGAGTTTGACAACTTGGCAATTAGTATTGAAACTCTTTCAAAAGTCTCAAAAATCCCATGCAATGTGATTGAGGAATGCTGCCACAGAATTTCCAGTGCAGAAACTTCTCTTGCCGAGCTTAGTGCTCCGATGGCAACATCAACGAGTTCGTCTGGAAGGAGGCTAGTTGAAGAAGTCAAAACCTCAGATGTTGCACCAAGGTCTTCAAAGAATAATGTCCAGATGAACGAAGAGACAAACTCACTCGTAGGACGAGAGGAAGATCAAGCTGGATCAAACGACAGCAGTAAAACGCGATTAGGGGGCGAGGAAATAAAGGAGAATTCTCAAAATCCTGAAAAATCGAAATGGCCTGCTCAAATTATAAGCGAAATCAAAATAGAATCAGAAGATTCGTCGAACTGGGCCCACTTCACAAACTACCCAAATCTATTCGTAAAAAGAACAGCGCGTAAATCAGTTCCTGCTCTGACAATGGAGGAAAGAAGCCCCTCAAGAGCAACAAAGTTACAAAAGACAAACACTGGGATAGGCCGAAAAGTTCTTAAACGGAAAAGAAAACTGTCTCCAACAGTGATGAGTCCCAGAAAGTGGCAGATCAAATCTTCTGATAGCAACAAAATTCCGCTCTTTCCGCAAAAGAAACGTATGCTTACGTGTATGGAGCAACCGACTGATGGAGAAATCAGAACTCATTTAATACTGTTTTCTGGGATGAAGAAGCAATCGGAATTCAAAGAGATCCAAAT
>ENA-UOUE01000923-UOUE01000923.1-compost-metagenome-genome-assembly--contig:-NODE-923-length-21408-cov-12.885612_pt1 | contig 21408 bp, 15 predicted proteins | sample MGYA00238146_ERZ747223 | MGnify/ENA primary metagenome ERZ747223 (study PRJEB28781, sample SAMN06268865) | compost metagenome | isolation source: single cell | place: USA: California, Emeryville, Joint...
AAGAAATAATTATTACAATCTTCAATTCTGACTGTTAAATGTATCCCATCAAGCTTGTTCAAATTGATTCCCAATTGTTTATCATTTTTGCTCTTTCAAGGCTCAAAAAGGCTCTTTACATCCGATCACAATGCAAAAAACTAACTTAATGCTTTCCTACAATAACCTAATTCCGATGATGCATTTTGAAACCGTCCCGCAATTTTATAATCTTCTTGGAGACTCAATTAGCCCTTTCACTAAAATACCACTGAGTGATTTCTCTCATATATATTGCCTAAATAAAAGTCTCATGAACCCGAACGAAAAATAAATACTTATAGGTGGACTAGAGCATTGAATTTCTTTGCATATTCCAAAGGATACACTATTCATATGTTGCTTTTCATTAAAGTTAACACACAACCGACCCTCTTGGAGAATTCTAATTTCGTTTTTTGCCGAATCACCTTTTTTTCCCCCTGCTCTTGAGCACCTCTCGTAGGATTCCAATCTAATTTAAAATAAATGTCAAAATAAATTCAAATTGGATAGCTAAAAATTAACTAAAAAATTCTAATCAGTCAGTCTACATTCATGGGAATATACCTTGCTTCACCAAACAGAGAAAAAAAATCTGAGGACGGAAAGTCAGGAAATATGCGCTACGGAGCTTCCGGCATGCAGGGTATTACCTTTCAACCTCTCCTCGCTGTAATCACCTACCCTATACGCTCTTTACCTTAGGCTGGAGACTCAATATGGAGGATGCACACATCGCTAAGTTCGATATCGCTCCAGATGTTCACGTATTCGGCGTATTTGATGGTCATGGAGGTAACTACACTCCCTTGTCTCTACTACTGGAATTCTATTATTTCTTTTTGCACGAAAATATATCCTTATAACCACCAAAATAATTAGGCAAGGAAGTCGCTCTATTCGTTGAAAAACATTTCATCGATGAACTCGTTGCCAATGCAAGCTTCAAGAAAGGCGACTACGAAAATGCTTTGATTGAGACGTTTTTGCGCATTGATGAATTGCTTCTCACTCCAGAAGGCAAAAAAGAAGTTTGCTTTTTAAAGAACTCCGGAGAAGAGGAAGCTTACCAAAGTGAGTCTTTTGCCGGCTGCACCGCCAACGTCGCGTTGATCGCAAAAGGCGAACTTATTGTAGCAAACGCAGGAGATTCACGATGTGTGTTGAGCAGCAACGGAAAAGCAATCGAAATGTCCGAAGACCACAAGCCAGAAAACGACACTGAGAGGGATAGAGTTGAAAAGGCTGGAGGATACATCACCAACGGCAGAATAAACGGCAACTTGAATCTTTCTCGCGCTCTTGGTGACTTGGAGTACAAGAAGAACTCCGAGTTGAAGCCAGGCGAGCAACTTATCAGCCCTGTTCCTGAAATTAAGAGAAAAATGTTGACCTCAGAGGATGAGTTTATTGTCCTCGGCTGCGATGGAATCTGGGAATGCAAATCTAATCAAGCTATCGTTGAGTTTGTAGCACAAAGACTCAACCCTACAGCCCCTGTAAGCAAGCTTGTTGAGGAACTGTTAGACGATAACCTTGCTCCTGATACTGCGAGTAAATTTGATGTTTTTGATTGAAACTCATTGTTTTTAAAACTAGCTGGAATCGGTTGCGATAATATGACCTGCCTCGTGGTTGCACTTAAATAAATTAACTTGTTTCGCTGAAGTAATGCTCCTTTTATGCTGGGGAATGCGCAAAAACAGGTTAATATGAATGATTTTGTATGGGCGGCTGGCTGACTATTCCAAATTTTATAAACGAGATAGAAGATTAGATTTGCGTAGACTGAGCTGATTAGAAGGTACATAAGGGAGCTATTTTGTCTGTATACATTATTAATGAATACGTAACCATCTGAATCGGGAGATAAGCTGTGAGTCCTATACAGACACAAAATATCAAAACATGTCCAAGCAGTGCAGATTTAATAGATATGGATTCAGTGGGCCGATTTTATCTCATGGTAATGAGGCTTTACTGCAAGCTTTTGTTGTTGCCGTTGCGATCAATGAAAGTAATGAAAGGTTTTTGTTTCTACGGGTTGCAATTTGTTGGATATGTGTTTTTTTGGTGTTGGTTTGTTTAACAGTTCAAAGTCATAAGAAAGAAAAACTTTTTGTCAGCTACGCAGAATATATCGATGTAACTAATTCATGAACAATATCACTGTTTCGATTAGCCTAGATTAGGAGCGTAAACAATTATGTTGCTAGTTTGCTGCTTCTAACCGCTCAAAGTTGAATTTAGAATGCCGGCCTGGACTAAAGCCTTTTCTAACTCCAAGTAGATCGCGAGTTGATCATTTGCTGAGAGTTCTGTGGTAATATATCTTGTAAGTTCGTTCAAGTAGTTGAATTTTCCGAGTACTAGCTGATGTACATAAAGGAAAGCAAAAGTTCCCTAAGAAGCGAATTAGTGTGAGCCGAATCGAACAAAGTCAATAGCTACCGTGATAATCTGGCAGTCCATTCTATCAGTAATGCCTCCATGTCCAGGAATGATGTTGTCAAAGTCCTGAGAGCAGATTAATAATCAATATTTTTTTGAAGGATAGTGAGTGAATACCTTGACTTTGATGGCTCTTTTGAAACCAGAAGCGAAAAATCCTCCAAACGGAGAGATCAGACTCACAAACAACGCGATGATCATGGCGTGAACTTGGAATTCTGAAACCCAAATGTTCCCGATGATTGGGAGATGGTATTGGAATGTCTCAAAGACGGAAGAAGGCTCACAAGTCAGGAATTGGAAAGGCATCAGCACGAACTCGTTTTGTGGGCAGACCAAATGTTTCCATTTAGGGAAAAGGTACGAGAACTACTCAACAATCACAATGAAAAAGATGAGTTTGTTAACGATGAATTACCCCGAAAGCGAATATAATCGTTGAAATACCTCCTCCGATGAACCCTTCCCATGTCTTCTTGGGAGACAACTCAATCAACGGTGTTTTGCCCCATTTAATACCGAAAAGGTAGGCCAATATGTCATTCGCGATAACCAATAGTGAGGGGAGAATAAACCTAAAAATCGCGTTAACACGAAATGCTTTAGCGCGATTCTCACCAAACAATTCCCTCAAACACGTTATTCATAATAGATGCTGTCTGTGCAACAATGAGCATGATGCTGATATGAGCCCAGCCGAATTGTCTGAACTGATAGCGGTAGAACCCTTTCTTCAATGTAAGCACAAAGAACAAGAAACCTGTCGCAATTGCCATTAGAATCAGATTAGTCATTGTAATGCGAGTCTTTACCGGCAATCCAGAGCATAAAGGATATGAAGTAATGATACGTCACTAAGAACTAGGGGCCTATGTCAGAGGGAAATGAATGTAGAGGAAGTTACTCTGAGAATTTGAGATCGTAGGACGAATTTCGTGAGTTTATTGGAAAGCAATTGCCCATAGAAATAGTAGACTGCGACGAAGAAGAAGTACCAGCAAAGAGTCATTGAGAAAACTTTGTTATCCTTCTCGCGGTTTCGTTTGAGGTTAATGATCTCTCGCACCATTCCCACAGTGAGTAAGAGAATCAATATCGAGCAGTAGATATGTCCTGCGAGGATGAATGTAACGAATCCGGCCAACATAGCGATGGTCCAAATTGTTCTCTCTTTAATGTTGCTCTTTTTGAGGTTTACAGCCACAGGCATAGAACGGCTCAGCGAAGCAGCGTCACCTGGTTTATCATCTCCTTTAGTTTTTTTATCACCGTCTCTTTTTTCGGGGCTCTTTCCCTTTTTGCCAGTTTTCTAATCGATAGCGCAGATCATTTCGATATAATGAAGTTGGAAATAAAAAATTCACCCCACGGAATCTTAATTCGCTCATGCCGGCATCAGAGCCTGACATTTCGGTCTCGGTGGTGTCTGACTCAGATATAACTTTATTCATCTATCAGAGCTTTTTTGGAGGATATTTATTTGGATTTATGATTCAAACAGAAGTTTATTTCTAAAATAATAGAATCCATTGCCGTCCAGAAGGCTTCTTTAACTCCTCATCTGTAGATCATCGTTACTGACGATACGATTATATCGCTATCAGAGCTAAACTTTCAACAATAAATCGTGATTTTAGGCTTTTAGTATATTTCCCTATCGCAATGAACACCATAGTAAGAATAATCTGGGTTTTACACGTTTTTCATAGAAAATTGTTCTTGTGACTATTTCTTCTCATGGAACTGGAATTGAGCATTCAGGGTTAACTGAGGCAGATCATCTAAATAAAGGGAACTGTCGGAATTTATACGTTTGGAAAAATTGCTCTTATGTGCGCATTAATAGCGAATTCAACGATATAAGTAATAAAAAAACACCTTTAAATATTTAAGAATGTATCAAAGTGATTGTTGAAACTCAGCTTGAGTTTGTGGATTCGAAGCGCTCAACATTATCAAAAAGAACCAGTAATAAATGGATTACTTCCGATCGGGGTTGGCGCACACAACAGTGTTATATTTCCCTCTTATCGAAGAGAGATTTGTGCGAAAAAATGATATTTTTCAGCTAACGAATGGTCGGTGTGACCAAGCCGAAGTTGACGGGGTCCTTGACAGGATTGAGTCAGAATGCGGTCACTTTACACAGAAAAAACGCATTATTGGCCGAAACCGCGTTTGTCTTGCGATTTTTATCCTCTGCTTCATCTCAGGCCTGACAACAGTCATGATTTCCAGCGGAGTAAATACAAGTATCGGGTTTTACGTCGGAATCGGTATCGTCACAACCGCGTTGCTGCTCGTGCTTCTGATTTTGCTGATCAATCGCATGCTGAATCGCGTTGAGGCGCATTATTTAAACGTTATCCAATCAGCGCTCGAACAATCAAACGCAAGAATCGAGAAAGGCGGTGTTCAATGGAACACAAGAGCGATTAATTTGAATTATCTTGAGCTTCGAGTCGTTGAAGATGATATGGTCATGAAGCAGATGTTTGGACATATGAAAGCATTTCACGGTAATAAGGACATGATTATTGAAGAGGGTGGGGATGATGATGCAACGGCGACTGATCGACACAGGATGTCGAGAGTTCATAGTGGAGTCAATGGTTTGAGGAAGACTGCACACAAAAGACCAGCTAGTAGCGATGAAGATGACGATGAAGAGTCTGGAACGGAGGAAGGTGACGATGACGAAGAGGATGATGATGAAGAAGATGACGAGGAAGAAGAAAGTGAGGAAGAGGAAAGTGGAAGCGAGGCGGGATCTAAGGACAACTAATCAGCTCGGAGTTTACCATATTGAAAAATTAGCCTTATTGCCCTGCTATGCCTGACATTAGCGAACATCGGATTTGTTTTTACAAATGTCATTTATCTAATGCTGCTATACTCTAAATCAAACGAGTTTGGCCATTTTTGAATTTCTGCTGCTCATTTGAGATGTAAATAAAGAAATTTCACTTCAAAACTTCCTCCTATTCCTTCCTAGAGGCATATTTCATGCTAGTAGCATCGTTTTGTGCGATTCTGACTATTATTTCTGATGATTCTGAACTGTCAAGTAATTTTCGAACTTTCTGGTAAAAATTGTGTTCTGCAATAGGATTGGCTAAGGAATTTATCGCATCAATTCCAAAATTACCTTCTTAGGAGAGTGTCATAGTCAAATTAACTTAGAATTTTGGTCGTTGAGATAAATTCATAGGGTGAATCATTCAATAGTAGAAATAAGCGTTGCGAAGGTCGCTGATCAGCTTCTGCTCTTCGGTTATTTAGCGAACGGGAATCAAAAAAGAATAATAAAAAAATACTTTGGATAAATCTTTATTTAGTTGAATATTTGAAACATGCCACCAAAGAAGGAAGAACCAGTTAAGAAGCTCCCATTGGGACGTCCAGGAAACACCTTGAAGATGGGTATCGTTGGTATCCCTAATGTCGGAAAATCCTCCACTTTCAACCTCTTATCGAAATTGAGTGTTCCTGCAGAAAACTATCCTTTCTGTACTCTGGACCCCAACAAAGCCAAGGTCTACATTAAGGATCCTCGCTTCGATAAGCTCGTCTCCATCTTCAAGCCAAAGTCTGCCGTTGAGGCTACTATTGAGGTCGTCGACATCGCCGGTCTCGTCAAGGGAGCATCAGAAGGTGCTGGTCTCGGAAACGCTTTCCTTTCCAATATTCAAGCCGTTGACGGTATCTATCACGTTACCAGAGCGTTCGATGACGAGGAAATCGTCCATACTGACGGTGAGGTGGACCCTGTCAGAGATTTGGAAGTCATTAGTGAAGAATTGATCAAAAAGGACCAACAATGGCTTTTCAAAAGACTCGAAACCGTTGAGAAAGACATCGCCAGATTCAACTCAAAGCAAGCAAAGGAAGAGAAAGAAACTCTTGACAAGGTGAAGGCTATGCTCGAGAAAGGCCAATGGGTGAAAGATGGCACATGGAGTGCAAAGGATATCGAAATCCTCAACGAACACCTTTTCCTCACAGCAAAGCCTGTGATCTATCTCGCCAACCTTTCAGAAAAAGATTTTAAGGTAAATTTTCTGATCGATTACATCATGCAATAACGAAATTTTAGAGAAAAGGAAACAAATGGCTTCCAAAGATCAAGGAATGGGTTGACAAAAACTGCCCAGGACCAATCATCCCATACTCCGTGACCTACGAGCAAGCTTTACTCGAGGCAGCTGAAAAGGCAGAGGAATCTAAATCAGAAGGTGAGAAGAAGCCAATCTCTACTGACGCTAACCTTTCCATGATTCCAAAAATCACCAAAACTGGCTACAAAATGCTCGAGTTGATTCATTATTTCACTGCTGGTGAGGATGAGGTCAAGTGCTGGACCATCAGAGATGGAACCAAGGCTCCACAAGCCGCCGGAGTCATTCACACCGATTTCGAGAAAGGATTCATTTGTGCTGAAGTCATGAAATATGAAGATTTCATCGAGGCAGGGTCCGAAGTCGAAGTCAAGGCTAGAGGTAAACTAAAAACTCAAGGCAAAGAATACGTCGTTCAGGACGGAGACATCATGCATTTCAAATTCAACGCTCCATCTGGAAAGAAGTAAAATTTGAATTTTATCAAAACCTTCGTATCTGCGTGTTTTTCATATTCAGATTACTGCATTTTGAGCCCCATAAATTTTCTGTAGCTTCTCGTTAGCGCTGAAAAGCTCTCCAAAATAAAAAACAAAAAAACTTAAAAAGAGCAGTATCTAGTTTCGGTCTAGCTCTCTCGAAATAATCTAAGCGATTCAAATGCGATTTACTTAGCTTATAGCTGGAAGCTTTTAGGAAAGCTTTGAAACATTAGCAAACAGAGTATATTATAAACGAGGAAATAATAAAGAAACGCCTTTTTAAGGGCGGTTCTTAAAGATAAGGACATAGCTATCTAGTTTCTATGCACACACAAAAAGGTCAATAGCAAAATTTCAGTGTTCTATGCCGTGTGGGTGTCAAAATCGATTATTTTTTGAGAACATGGCTGATGTGAAAGCTGGACGTTTTACAAATTTGTACAACGACTCTTTTGTTACTCATGATCGCTTCGTCAGAAAAAAATCTAATCGCGCTTTTGATCGCGAGCGCTTTTTTGATAATTTTCTTCGTGCTGAGGGAGTAAGCGACCCAGAACGCAACTGTTGATAATTGCATTAAGATTACCAAAATGAGGTTCAGACGTTTATTCTTGAGTTTCTGGTCGTTAGCTTGAGCCGCCAGCTGCTGCTGGAGGAAGCTTTGGAGGTTCTTATCGACGTAAAAGTAACTAGCAAACACATCAATAACAGCAATTCGCGTCGTGTTGAGTCCGTATTGAAAACTTCCACTGAGGATTTCGTTTTGATGAGATACGATTTTCTCCTTCACTCTGCTTTTAAACGCGGGGTAGCCACTCACCGCTACGCCCTGATAGACTTCTTCGCAGTATTTGAGCAGAGCAGTGTTTGGCTCAAAAAACAGCTGGCAGAAATCTCCTTGGTAGAGGGTCGAGTACCAGGGACTGTCTCGCAGAATTGATGCTGTCAGCAAGTCATTACTCGATGATTTCTTCATGAAATTGTTAAAGCTCATTTGCATGAGGCTTAGATCCGCTGCCGAATCCCAACTGCTTCCATAGAGACTCCTCTGTTCGATCACGTATAACTGCCTGGCTAGTAACTCAGCTCCATAGTACCTCTCTTCTGAAAAATCGTTTTCTAAGCTTAATAACAACGAGATTTCACTCGAGAACGAATCTAGGTTCTTCCTCAGATACACAATAGCCGCGATATTCAGAGCGAAATAGAGAAAGACCCATAAAAACGCCTTTGATTTTTGGTTCTGCAGGAAATTTGTACGCGCATCATGCGATCTAGTTCGGTGAGAGAATTCTGTATAATTTGTCCCTGTCTTCGATCGAGGGTGGAATTCAGCAACGGAGGAGCTCGCGAGGATCTCGGACTCAAATGCCGAGTGAATTTGATTGATTTCGGTCTTAAAGCGCAGAAAATTTTGAAGAAACGTTCTCCGATTTTCGAAAATTATCCGATTGAAATTTCTCAGCCAATATATGCTGTTATAAGTCGAATTAGTGATCATTACAAACCTGCGAATGAGATTAAAGACCAAGAGAGCCAGCAGCGTGGTGATGATGATAATCACGATAAAGTACGCTTGATTTGTTGAGACATCGAGGACTTGGGCAAGCTCCTCTGAGGTCTTTTGGAGAATGTTGAGCGCTGTTTCATTGTGGAAAAAATTATTTGTAAGCATCTCTAGCTGATCAATCGACGAGTTGAAGGTCTCGTTCTGGGTTAGGTGAGCGACCCGAAGGCTAGCGCCGATGAGAAGCGAGAAGTAGCCGAGGACTTGGAGATCAGTAGATTGGTTGTTGACTAACACTGTGATATTCTGGACATAAGAATTCAAAAAACTCTGCTTATCGTAGACATCAGGCTGTATGATCAGATTGTTGAGAAACACCTGGATTTCTCCGACAACAACCATCATAAAATCCGCGACGTACTGATAGAAGGCCGTGTACACCTCTGATTGGAAAGCAGGAACCTCAACTAGCTCTTGATAGCTTGTTGTGGAGTTGATATATTTCAGAATGTACCCAGAAGCCGCCATTTCGTAAGTGAACGCTTGGCTTGGGTAGTAGAGGTTCACGTAAACGCTTTTCGTATCGATTTCGTCGTGGAAGCTGAAAATTGAAACGATAAAGAGACTTAGGATGATAATTGCGGTTAATGAGAGGATCCAAACGCCATAATGCCCAAATTTTTCCACACGCGGGATTCTCAGCTGTTCGAGACACCTGTTGATATATTGGTGACGGACATTCACATCATTTGAGGAAGACATCATACTCGATTGATCCACTGGCCCCTTCGCCTTGATTCTATCCTGGCTGCTTGTAGTTGCAACTCGCATGGAATTTAAACTTGCTGTTGCATCTCTCCCAGTAAGGAATTCAAGCTGATCTAAATCAGGGTGTTTTAGATCGGGTTTGATCGAGTCTCGCTTCACATTTTGGAAATCGAAGAGTTCGACGATAATGAAAATTTCTGGGTTCTGCAGCAGCTCCAACTTTTGAATTCGACACATGCAAGGGAGCTCTTTACTATCAAAACTGCCCTTGCGAACTGCTGTACTGAAATCAATGGGAGCAAGGTTGGTTCTTCTTCGTGCAATGGTGCTTACATTTGGTACTGAAAGCAGATTGGAGTTCGTCCCTAGAAGTGGAGCGTGGGTACTGCGGCTAGGTGACATGTGCGGTGCCATATGCAAATGATTCGAAGCATGGCTAGGCGAGCGTTCTGTTTGATGCTGAGTTGAACCGAAAGTCTGCTGGCTGTTGATAGGAGAGATCGGAGGGTTTCCGAAAGAACCGAAGCTGAGACTTGGGCCTGTTGTAGAGCTTGAAAAGGTGACTCCGTTGCTTGGATTCACGGAATAGGTCGTGTTACTGGCCATAAACAAGGATTTTTTGGGAATTTTAGCCGCGTTGTTGCTGTTGTCAATGTGGAAAATCGTGTATACATTATCTTCTATTTTCGAAGTGTCTGATCTTATTGACGAATCTCTTGCACCTGGAGAATTTCTACCTGCGGGACTATTATTACCACCTTTCTTCAGCTTCAGATCATTCAACTTATTATATGTCATTCGCCTAGCTTTTTCGACGAGTTTGTGGTTGGTTTTCTCATTAAAAACAGTCGAGGTTTCAAAAGTTGTGACTAACGACTCGTTTTCTTGAACAATTTGACTCGGAGTAAGCTCGTTGATTTTTTCATTGAATTTGTCATAGTGATGCCTGATTCCCTTAATAAAATGATCCACCTTAAATAAATTCGAGTTCAGCAGTATCGGATCGATTTTAAGCTTCTCTAGCAACGCCAGAGTCATTGAGTCAATGAACCCTTGCCGGTCAGTCAAGATATAATGGTTCGAGTCCTTCACCCTACTCAACAACCCCAGATACTGCAGTCCATTTTCGATCGTGAACACCGGTTTCACGAGGAGATTCACAGGAATCATGTGTCCCAATGAATGCTTTGCAAACATTCGTCTGAATGACTTGAGAATAGATTGATTGCCACGTGTTTCAAACCTTTTCATGTATCTGTCGTGGAATTTAGCAATGGTATCAGGGATGATTTTCTCGATCTTTTGTGTTATTAATTCGCTCTTATTGAATCCGAGCATACTGAGCACACTCTCGTTGATATACTCGATAGTTCCGAGCTTTTCGCGTTCACCGTTTATCAAAACGAGACCAGAACCCGAAGAAACAACATGCTCGAGTCTCCGGAACACCTTACTGCTACTGGCTTCGAATTTCACCATATTGAATTTGATCCTTTCAGCGATTTTGAGATAATCATACGCCTCATTCTTATTCAAAATAACTAGATTGAATAACCCATAAACAAAGAGTGACCCCATATGCTTTGGACATGCTGAATGCAGCTGTTGGTAGTGCTTTGAAAACGTTTTATTCGCCTCATGCGATTTCATGATTCTCTCCAAAATCCCCTTTTTATTCGCGTTATCTTCACATAGCAGCTCAAAAAAATCAATGTTTTTCTTCAGCGCGTTCTCAAACAGACCTAGCAGTTCTTCGTACTTCTGCGTTATCTGCAGCGCTTTGATAATTTGCAGGTTGTTCGTCACATCGCTTGAGTCGGAATTAAACGCCTTCATATAGTTTCTGATCTCATACATCGCTTTGAACAGATAATAGCTGAACTTCAGACCAGAAGAACGCGTTTTCGCTGCAGAGAGGTAATAGATCGATTTGGGGATATTGCCAAGGTACTTGATGAGGAAGTTCGAGTACTCGAGGTTCAGTCGCGCCGAATTAGGGAATTTTTTCAGGTAAGACTGATAGAGGTGCTCGATGTAAAGCACCATTTTCGCTTCAAAACGGTCCAGGTTTCTGAGATCTTTGATTATTGAAGGATTATCATAGCGGTCGCTTTGTTCATTGAATTCTCTCGAACAAAAACAGTCAGCCTTATAGCAGTTCATCTGATGGTGACTAAAAATCGAAAGTAATATGAGGTCGTAGTCGGTGGATTGAACCTGATTGGTCATTACTTTATGCAGCAGAAACGAGATATTATAAGACGCTTGATGCGCTGATTTGATATGATGAGCGAGATAGTTGCAAGGCCTGGCGTCTTTCCTATGCTGGAGAGTGATCAGCAACTTTGCGAAGGGAGGCGCAACAACAAGCGTAATCAGCAGTGGGTCATAATGCAATGAAATATCTGCGATCACGACAATTGCTGAGATGAGAGCGAGAATAAATGTTGATCCGCAAAGTGTAAGGAGAATTTTGTTTACGGTGTCATTGAAAAATACACGGGTGAAGTAAAGCTGAAGTATCAACAATAGGTTGTTAAGGGTTTCAATCACAAGGACCACGCCATAATAACTGCTATTATCAATCAATGCGTGTCGAATAATCAATGTGATGATCTTAATTATCCCGCAGATTGCTTTGAACGAGTCGTTTCCGCCAGCTAACGCATCTCGTCTTTCAACTTTTATCTCATTGTAAAAAAACGAGGAGTTGAAGAACATAAACGTCGATACAACCACATTCACTAGAGCAAAAACAAGCATTACGTACGTTAGTCCCGTTGCTCCTCCATGAGTTATCCTAATACCACAGAAAATGTACAGCGCTCTGAGGTTTACGTGATACATTGGCACAAGCAACACCCAAAAAAAGCATGAATGCGCTAGATTGATGATTTTCCAGAAGAAGTCGATGTTCGGCAATGTTTTCTTGAGCTCAGAGAACCAACAGTACACAAAACACGCCAAATAAATGAGATTGAACGCCAACATGAAGCACAGAAGGATTTCTATATAATTCTCTTCTGAAGACTGATTGAAAATTTTGCTGAGTCCTTCCAACGTAAAGAAAGTTTTGACGATTTGGATAAAATAGCTGTCGAATACAACCAATGATTGATACAGCACGGGAATCTTATACATAAAGTCCAATAGCTCCATCCACCACAATACGTATAGCAAGATAACATAACAGCATGATAGAGCAAACGAATGCGCTTTGTATTCTGAGATCCGCGAGCTGAATATCAAATAGTTATAGAAAAAACTTTGTTTTTGAGTCCCGATTCGGTCGTCGTCGGTTAAATATTCATCTTTCATTTATTATTATCAGAAGCCACTGTTCTTCTTCTATTAGATAAAAGTCACTTGAGAAACAGATGGTACCCAATGGTACAAGAGGCAAGTGAAAGGATTTTAATTGGCTTTTAATAAATTTTAGTTTCGTTAAGCAAATTTTCGCTTATTTTTTAAGCATAACCCGGCTTATTCTGACAATAAAATTTAAGAACAAATTGGATTTCATTTAATTGATTTCAAAAAGCCATTCTGTGTACTCTTTCTGGGGGAAAAGGCAAAAGATTTATATGAAGATAGATAAACAACAAAACAACTGCGATAACTTAACAAGTTACTCCCTATGGACTATGAGGCGGAGAGTGATCACCGGTGTATTGTCTACCTTCTTGCTTCCTGATTTTCTCTTTGATCTCTTCGACACGAGCCTCTTCATCAGGGTTTATGACCCAGGTATCCTCGACGGTTTTGTCCTTTTTATTGGAGATATAATACGTCTGTGGGACTTCTCTGAAAACAGCCTCTGTCCTGGTGTACTGACCATCATCGACATCCTTCGACCCATTAAATATCTGCAGCGTTTTTGAGTGTGTGTTAAATTCTTTTGGACATTTCAACGTGCGGGACAAGTCAGGTTTGAAGGTGAGGTTTGCAGCTTCGTTTTCCTAAGAAAGACATGGATTGTATTGCATGTGAAATGAATTGTTGTTTTACTGATTGAGGCTTTGCGTGTTTTATTTTATGCTCGGCAGTCAGTCTAAATACTGCACCGTCCACACGGTTATGCGAGGCCTTTGGGTTCTCATACTGGTATCTATGATAGATGATAATGATGAGAAATTTTGCTTCTCTTTTTATCAAGGTGTTTACTTTTCTCTTAGGGTTGTTCTGAGATTCCGCTCCTCGATCTTCATAGTGCGGAGTTTTTCATTGTAATTGGTGGTGTAATCCGTTGGTTTCAGATAATCTTGAGAAATGTATCGGTTAAAAAGTTCAGGTGAACGCTTTACTAGTTATGGTGTTGTAAAATCTCGAAGTCATCCTCATCGCATGTTTCGTTCTGGTTAAATCAAGCAGTCGGTCAATTCATTGAATAAAGAGTGTGATTTTACTCATCCTCAAGCATCTTTTTCCTCTCTCTCAGGTCCTGAGCCGTGCTTACATTCCAATCTGCAACACAATAACATCAGGCCAATTGCATCAGCTGCATCTTACCAGTATATTTATCACGGGTTTCAGTTCCTGTCCAAATTCTGTTAGGTTTTCCATCCTGCATTGGGTGATCCATAAGACCTATTCGAATCTAATTATCCCAAAAATCATTAGCGCGGTCATGGCTGGGATGTACTTTAGTCAGTTTGCGCTCATGGGTTTCTTCAAGATGAGGATATTTCGGAACTGTAGTGCTTCCATTCCACCCTCGTTTTTTAAGTCCGAGGAGATCCGGATCAATGAAATCGCAAGCCTCATCATGTGCTCTCTTTTTTGCCGGTGGGATATCATCCATGGAAAAGAACTGAAAATCTCTTTGGTAGTTTTTGTTCGGGCCGTAATGGTTGCTTCCGATGACCCATTTTTTGTGCACGTTTCGCGGCTTGACAGACTGAGTGGTTTGTCGTTGAGTCCGAAGCGTTTTCTAGCGAGTTTGATCAGAGAATTGTGAGCGAAAAGCGCAGTTACGTTGTCGGAGAGTTTTGCTTCGTAAGTATTTTGTATAAACATTTGAATGGAGCGCAGGAAACAAGCTAAGCCTCGTTAGAAATTTGCTATGAGTTAACAAAAATTTTATTTGTATCGATATTCTTTGAAGTTACAACTATATTTGAACATTGTAATACTCGATTGCCATTGTCTTAGATTTTTTAGTATTGAAAGCCCTGAGAATTGCTTTTACATTGCTTAACCTACCTAATTCGTCCAAGCTAGACTGGTGACAGTCATCGCCTAGTATTATCTTGATAAAGAAGCACTAGTTTGTGCAGGCATGTTAATTAGGTCTCAAATAGATTCGTTCGTTACAAGGGGAAATAGCTCAACCCACTTATCACAAGCAGAGTTGTTTTCCAAACGATAATAAATTTGTACATTCTAGCTGCACGACGTAATGATTACGAAATCAGCAATGAACTCTTTATTTGAACAAAATTCTTTCTCATTTGGATCCTCGTTTAAAAATCTGCTCCTTTTCCCTAAGAATACAAGTATTCATTCTGGCATATTCCTGCTTGCACCATGATGAGCTAAAGTACAAATATTAAAGCGACTGTACTGGGTGTTTTTGAGAGTTACTTGGAGGATCCCTCCGAGGCTTTACGCTGTATTAAACATGCCTGGAGATCAAATGCTTGGTCTCTGCAAAATGCTTCTGCTCCTGTGACATAGGGCGATTTGGTTGATTTCTTCGCGTTTAGAAGCAATGCGTTGTCTGATGTATAATATACAAGCAAATCAATGTGACGAGTAGGCCCTTTGAAAGGTTTGATGCTATTTTTTGTGGTAATCCAGAAGTTTTGTGCATCTCGAGGATCGTAAAGGTATTTCTCCTTGTACTGTTGCCAAAAGCCGTCAGTCATCTTCAGACCTTTTCAAACCTTGTTAATTTTTATTCGTGTGAAAGTATCTTTGATGAGAAGATTGTTTTATTTGAATACACCTTGCGGAAACTTCTAATTGATATTTCCGGTATTTCTATAATTCTTAGTGTGTTAGTTATTATTCAAATAAGCAGATTTTTCTGCGGTCGCCCCAGGCATTGAATGACTACCAGACATTATGTTTTGTAATTAAACCGCTTCATTTTGGGTTTGGAAGAGAGTGACGATGAAATTCTATCTTTTGTAGCTTAGTTTGATTGATTATTAGTCCAAGCTTTATAATTATTATCGATAGATGATTAATGAATTCGCAGGCACTAACTCAAGGTAGCCAAACTTTTGGGCGGATCTCTTATCCAATATATTCTTACCTATGAATTCTTTTCACTGTTTTCATGCTGTATTTCTTGCGAAGGCAACACCCACTTCTATCAACGCAATTATTTCTGTCCAAGTAAAGTTTTGTTAGCGCATTTCAAGTTATATATTGCAAGCGACTGTTACGGCATCGAAAAAGATCGCACGAGCTCATAAACAAAATTTATGTGACAGCTAGAGATTATAATCGTTCATCTCAACTTATGTACCAACAGTTCAGCCACCGCTGGCAAGGCTTCAAAGAAAAAGTTCGTTGTACCGCGTTAATTACAGCTGATGGAAGGGAAATATCTATATTTTTTTTTTAAAACAGTGGATCCTGACCTATTGTAATATTATTTACAGCATGAAAGGCAGCATGCAGCACTGGATTCTCGCTACAATGACAGTGATGGTGTGTGGACCACTATTGTGTGGTTTGTTCGTTCTTAACTGACAATTGCTAACTAACTCACAAATTTCCTTGCGAGCATTGTCTAAGAGCATGACTTACACGCTACTTCTAGCTAGCTACCTACCTCTAATTAGCATCTACCTTCGCAGTTTATTTCTCCTTTAATAGCTCCTTGCCTTACTGTATAACCAGCAAAAGAATAATTGTATGCACTTTGCAAACTCTTTTACTAAAAGTAAATTTATTTATTAAATTAAACGTTTTTTGGTAGAATTTTCGGAGCTTGAATCTATTCCATAACGACATTATACAATATTATCCTCTAAGACTGGCGGCCTTAAACGCTTCTCACGATCAACTAACACTAGAGGCCATTATCTAAATGAGCAAACGCTCATCCATGGCGTTTTTTAATAATAATTAATCGGAAGTTTGTTTACTTCAGCTGCTGAGTTTAGAATCACTAGTCAGAAAGTGTAAATTAACAAAAAATATTCTCAGATTTTGCACCAACAGCAATTAAATCTGCTCAATACATAGGAAGATTGAGTTAACCAAAGCCATTTTATGGGTTGTCTTGTTTCTCGGCAACAAATCAATGCGATCAGGTGAGCCACTTCCCTCTTTTGCGAGTAGTATTAACACGATATATAGCACTGTTAACACACCTCGTTTGAAATCCTCATTTGAGGAAGGATTCACTGAGAGTGGCAAAAGCGATAGGACATGTCCTACATCTACGCCATTGGATCTGCGCAATGAAAAGCCTGACCCGAAGCCACCAACGAAGCCAAACGGTGAAAATAGTATTTTGTCTCATATTTTGAATGTTAATAGGATTAAACTTCAAACGTCGACGCACAGAAGCAGACATCTTTGCCAACATAGCGAAAGAGCAGCTAATACTTCATGGAACAGTTTCAAACTCGAAAAATAAGAAAAAAATACTGGCTGACGGCGGTGGCGGTTTTATGCGATCTCTATCGAATCGTCCATTCAAAGACTCGTCCTTTGCAGACTTTTCATTTAAGAACAGCATCGATTCATCTCGCGAAAAAGACATAATTGGGACTAATTCACCTCGGTCATCAACTCAAAATTTCGAAAACGCTAGCAATCAATCTGTAGATTCCTCGAATAAATTTGAGATAGCTGGCTCAGGAAATTTTTTACGAAGAACCGCAACTCCAAATTTCTCAAACAAGCCTTCAAGTTTTCTGCTGGAGAGGAGAAATTCGCTGAGAAATCTGCGTGTCAGCATTGAGAGTTTATCGAATTTTTCACCAAATACGTCAATAATACCAATGGAATTGCATACAGAACAGCGTGGGGCTGAGAGCAATGGAAAAATAGAGCAGGCGCATAAAAAATCTCAGCTTATGCGGTTTTCTTTGCTCGAAGGGAATCAGGACGCGCTTAAAAATGAAAATATAAACTCAGACAAACCGGATGAATCCACTGTACGCGGGCTTAAGGACTGGACGGTGCCGCAGATAAAAAGTGGGAACTCGAGTCGGTTGCACAAACAAACAAGTCTTGAACAAAGCTTGAGCAATGATACTGACAGAGGGTCTCTACTTTCCCACCGGCGCAATTCGCTGAAAAATGGCCAAGCTGTGGAACTTGAGACAAACATTGTTAAAATCAGACCTTCTCATGGATCCGAGCAGCAATCATTGAAAAACCTCTCTGAAAAGCAAAAAGAAAACTCCGATCAACAGTCTAAACCTCAGGAAACTCCTGACCTACGTCTTAATCTCAAAGCACTGAGTTCATCGACGAAAAATGGCCAGGATACCCTCAGCCCAGCTAGCGTTACAGCTAACTCCATGGCTAACCTTAGAATCCCGATGCCTGGGCAGATGAACCAAAAATCGTTCCCTACGCCCAAAAGACATCATTTGCAGGCGAGGTCCGATTCTTTGCAAGCGATTCAGACAACTAGCGAGACTCCAACATCAAACACTGTGACTACTTTTAAAATATTTCCCTCTTCCGCCAAAGCAAGTGAGAAAAACAAACTCCAGCTCCAACCTACTGATAGAGTCACAGAGAGCATATTCGGAGTGATTCGCCAATTAACCGTTCAGGATAAGTTCACAAAGAATCTATTGGATGTGCTGAAAGATCATTCAGATGACTTATCTCCAGTTTTGCCTTTACACCGTGCCCGGAAGCAGCGAAACAAGCTTCTAAGCGGCAAATCAGACCTAAACGGATCAAAAAATTCTCCGAAATCGTCCGGGGACTCCAATGGCAACCGAACTGTTTTGTCTTCGAATTCACAAACCGGCGGTCCTCATACGGATATTATTGTCATAAGCCAAATGCCTGTGCAACAAAAACTCATTAGGAAAGGAACGGGCGAAGCATTGCCTGGGAGTATTCACTCAAATAATTCACAATTCATGGCCGTGCCCAGGCAGCTCCCTGATCAGGAGTCTTATCTCACTGTGAACACTGGTAACAATCAGCGGTCGCAAATGCCTCAAACGATGCGGACGGAATACTCGATGCTAGATAACAAAACTATCTATAACCTTGAGGATAACATCTCGATGCATAATATCACAAAATACGTATTCAACTGCGAAAACGAAGAGATCGAATATGACGAAGCCAACGGAATTAATAATCTCAATAAAATCAAATCGAATATCTTGGGAGGCTTAGGACAGGATGACAGTCCAAGTCATATGCAGCGAGAGGGACTGTCGCCGAATAGGTTAGATTCTTCGTTGAACCGAGAAAGCATAGGAAACGCCTCTAGTCCAGGAAAAGAGACCATTTACAAAGGCTCTCAGCCCGAGTTACATTTGCAGTTTTCAAATGATGACGGGTCACCTGGAGGATCGAGGTCTGAAGGCAGGAGTCCGCAGACTCTTTCGCTTTTGAAAATAGACAGCAAGGCGAATCCTCACCGTCCGCTGAAAAATTCTGTGTTCTGCAATGAGTCCTCGAGTCCGAATCATCCGCGCGCTCAGACTATTGCTCAACCATTTGGCGGTTCAGGGATTACGAGAGGCCTGCAGAAAACCAAAAGCTGGGTTGTCCCGAAATCGCACGAGATGAAAGAAGCGAAGGAGGAAGAAGAAAATGGCGGAGAGTTGACTAGGTCAGTGAGTGGACTCGCCTCGTTTCCTGGTGGTAAATATTTCATTAATTAAAAGCTTAAGTTTATTTTGCGAAGCAGCACTGCAGCAAATCGATTCAAATTCAAATGCAGATAAGCGTCCGCCTGAGAGGAGTTACACACGAGATCTTCATAAGCCTGCGAGAAGTCAAGGGCCTTCTCTCAGACGGACCAGCACCATGGTTATCGAAACGAATAAATTGGATAAAACGAAGGACGAGGAAGGTCAAAAGGGGATCAATAACTACCTTCTCATCAAGGATCTCGGCAGGTATCTTTTATGATTGATAAAGTAATATTTAATGGGATTATAGGGGGTCATTTGGCAAAGTGAAATTGGCTAAAGACCGAAACACTGACGATCTCTTTGCTGTTAAAGTGGCAAATAAGAAAAAATTGAAGCAGAAGATGCTTGGGAAGATCAAAGGTGGCGTCTCTCCGCTGGCTTCTGAGATAGCTATTATGAAGAAACTGGTAACAAATTACAGTTTGAGCGTGGAGTCAGCTGATTTATAATCTTAGGACCATCCGAATATCGTTAAGCTGTGGGAGGTGATCGATGATCCAAGAGAGGAGAAACTATACTTGGTTATGGATTTTGTCAGAAAAGGGGCGGTGATGTCAGATAACTACTGGAAATATGAAGATAATGAAGCAAAGAAAAATCAGCCGCTTTCGACGAATGAACCTGAGGACAAAACACTCATCGATACGGATCGAAAGCGGCCACTTTCTGAAGAGAAAGCTTTGAAATATTTCCGAGGATTGGTCCTGGGACTCGACTACTTGCATAATTACGCACATGTCATCCACAGAGACATCAAGCCTGAAAATTTGCTCATCGACCATGAAGATAATCTCAAAATTTCTGATTTCGGAGTCTCGTATATCATGGAGGATAGCACGAACGATTTCTTGAAAAACAATGCCGGAACTAAATGCTTCTTGCCACCTGAAGCCTTTGCAGGTAACTATATAATAAAAATCCTTTTCATCATTAATCGCCGGTATAACTCTGTTCAGGTAAAGGTTTCCATGGTGGGCCTGCCGACATTTGGGCTGCAGGAGCGACTTTATACTATTTCATGACCGCCAGGCCTCCCTTCGAAGCGAATAATGCCCAGGAACTGAAGGCAAGGATCACCAGTGGCAAGTAATGATACTAAGTCTGTAGCATTTAATCTTAACACTTTGTAGTCCTGTTTACCCTCCAGATATGAATCCGAAGCTCCGAATGGTAATCGAAAGCTGTTTGCAGAAAGACCCTGCGGAGCGTGCAACTCTTAGCGAATTAATGGTAACTTTTTCTCCTATTCATTATATTAAAGCACTATTTCATTCAGACAAGTGAATGGTTGACTGAGAACGGCATGTTTATCGTTGAAAATCGCTTTGAGTTTGAAAAGGAGTTTGCAGTGTCTGACCAAGACGTCATTTCAGCAATGACTGGGTTGAGTTTGAGAAGCGCGATTAGACTTACAGTCAAAATGAAGAAGAAGTTGAATGCTACAAGGAAGCATATAGAGGAGAAGAAAACTTTGATTCTTGATGACAAGTCGATGGATGATAAAAGCCCGCATAGTATGAAAAGCCTCATCGAGTTTCCAAAACCTAATCAATGACATAAATTTTTTGCAAAAATTGGATGTAGGATCTGCTTTGCCTCTAAGTTTTAGAATGGCGGCAGCATGACTATAATAATTTAAGTGTAGAAAAGTTATAGTGTTATTATGATTGGCGATTGTATGTAGAATAGGACTGCGAGTTTGTGAATATTAAAGATTTTGTGATCTTTGCGTTGTTTCTTTCTTGTTCATTACACTGGCGATGCGTTGGGTGTTGAATATAAATTACTTTGCGTAACCCACAATTTGGATGTACACATATGGTTGTGATGGCTGCTAATCTTTTCCCGGCATGAGATTGTTGTAAAAAAATGTCTGAGATTATAGAGCTATTTTAGACTTTGATAAAAGAATTCTCATTTTATTATTTTGAGTTGAGTATCGATGTTCATATTTGTAGAAGAAGCGTGTCTTGAGATAGACTATCTTTCCGTGAAGTGTCATCATATATATATAATTGAATACTAGTTTGACTGATCACAGTATGCAAATGCGAATACCAACGCTCTCATTTATCAAGTTTCTCAATTAATTCTTGGTCCATTCAGAATCTTTGAGAGGCTCAGGGCTAATTCTGCCATTGGTAGCCTTTTACGTCGGTGGAATCTGGATAAAGATGCTTGGCAACTAAATACCAGATCCG
>ENA-UOUE01000925-UOUE01000925.1-compost-metagenome-genome-assembly--contig:-NODE-925-length-21354-cov-4.118109_pt1 | contig 21354 bp, 17 predicted proteins | sample MGYA00238146_ERZ747223 | MGnify/ENA primary metagenome ERZ747223 (study PRJEB28781, sample SAMN06268865) | compost metagenome | isolation source: single cell | place: USA: California, Emeryville, Joint...
TGAATGACCACAGAGATTGAATATCATTTTGAAGGCTCTGCAAATATTGCTTATTGTGCTAAATATCTCATTCTCTACACTTTGGACTCCTTTAGTTCTGTACTTTGCATAGTATTCAAATGGATAAATTTATTTGTAGTGAGAATACTTTCCTTAAGTTGATCTGTATTATTTAGAGCTGATGACATGAGAAAACAATGTAATAGAGCGTCTCAACGAAACTGCTGCTCGTTAGAATTGTTTTCTAATATGTTTTCATCTAGAGTTACGAAAACTTTCATTTGATCTGATCTTCTCACATTCATCAGAAATCAAGATCAAGCTCTCTTTTTTCTGATTATTTCTAGTCTAAATCCTTAAAAGCCCTTTTCAACGAAAACTCTAAAATTCTAGGCGTCAAGTCGATGGTGACTCAAGATGCTTTCCCTCTCGTTCTCCATGCTGATTGTATTAACACACGCATATTTAGTGGAAGAGTCTTCAGCTCGGCAGTACTTGTAAAATTTTAGTGTGCAAACTGCGTATCTGAACAAAAGATCTTCTAATTCCTCTTTTCCTTTAGCCAATTCTAGGTGACATCGAGCGTGCGGAACACCCTGAGAAAGAGTGATCGGTCTCTTTTCACTTCGAACATTGATCGAAAGCACTATTCTCAGAACTCACCAGAGACCGAAAATTAGATCTGTCGATATGGATTTCTCGACACGTCTGAGATTTTCAGATACCGGGATATTCGTCGCACGAGTATAATAACGATTTTCCTAGAAATTTTTCTAAAAAGTAATGAATCACGCATATTATTGATCAAGTGCATTTAAATGCAGGATCAATTTCGGGGAAAATCATAAAAACTCATCTCCAACAAAGCCAAAAAAATATGATTAAACGATGTACCAAGGCAATAGAAATCAGTTATCAGGGAAAGCAACTCAAAGAAAAATTCCAGAGGATCTTTCGATAGATGCGCTCCACCTCAAAGCTAAAGCCTGGTTCCAAGTTCCAGCTTCAGAAAGCGTCACCCTTCTCCAGGATAACAGGCAATTAGATACAAGTAAACGTGTTTCGGATGATCCTAACTTCTTCAAACGACCCATCACACTCTCAGTTCATTAGAAATGTGTAAAGGAAATTTCGTTTGCTGCAGATTCCCGTTCCTCTGGAAGAGTATATGGAGCTCTAAGTGTCAACCTGCAATGGACACTATCAAAATTTGCAGAAAAAGTGCTCAATATTGATATATAATGATATAACGAAAAATAGGGACACTCCTAGTGAAGAAAATGACAGCACAACTCGGATGACGAAGGAAAATAATGGACCTCCCAGTGCCTACTACATAGAAATAGATGGCAAATTAACGAATCCAGCAAAAACGCTCGGTTAGCTGTCAGATATCGAGGAAAAGTATATCGATATTTTCTGTAAAGATGTGATAACAATCAAGACCAAGGTCGACCTTCATTGCAGAAACCAGTCTGTCAAACCATCTGCGAGTGTACGAGATGTTCTCGAAATGGAAAACCTCAATCCGGAAGATTACGAGCCAACAATTAATGGTAAAAATTGTGAGAGAAGATCAACTTTTGAGGGACATCCTTGGACCAAATGGAGACTCCACAAAGATAATTTTCAAAGAAAAGAGAACCAAACAGCAATATTTGCGGTATTTAGTGTGGTTTGTCTTAGCTTTTTTTGCTTCTGTCGTTTATCTCGCTTCTGAAACATCATTACTTCTCACTTTTTTGCTTTTGGGAGTGGAAAAAAATTCATAGTGAATAAGATTCCTTCCTTTTTATGCGAACGTTTGGATGAACAGCTTTTTTCACACTTTCAAGGAATAAGAAAACTAACTCATCGACACTGAATCTTTAAATCTGCTAGTCGTTGGTGTGTTTAGTTTAGAGAAAAGTATTGTCTGCATTAAATTCTCTCTTCAGAGGAAACTTCGACAGAGAAAAATCTGTTGGTTCTTGGAGAAGAGGAAATATCTTAAAAAAGAAAATGTTGGCGGATTCGCTTTTAGATACATTTTTTAGGAATTTTGGAATGCGAAGCAATGAAAAACTCTGATAAAATTTGACCGCAAATTGAGTTTCGAAAGGTATTCTCGCAATATTTTGTAATTCAGCCCTCTGAATAATTTTCTCTTGAAGAAACTATAACCAAATCAAAACTTTGGCACGGCCGCTTAATTTATCTAAGCAATTAAAAAAAATATTTTTCATGTGGAAGTTTGGTACAAACTTTGATAAGCATCTTAATTCATCTCAACCGGCAGAGTTTTACATCGAGAATGCAATTTTCAATCATTTTTTCATAGAAATATCACTAAAGCGCTGGATAATTAACCATCTGAGGACAGCTAGCTTTTTGGCCTTGTGGACAATTGATTATTTTGTAACTTTTGTTCAAGCACACACGCACTCCTTTCAGATATCCGTTCGCACAATCCACAGAAAATCCATTAACTTTGTAGCCATTATGCAGAGCTTGGAGAATATTCTTGAGAGGATACGACTTTCCTGGGAAAATTCCTGCATGTGACAGAAGCGCATAAGCATTATATCTGCTCGCAAGGTTCATCGCAAGTTTGAAGAATGCGTCAATTTGATTTGGTTGGCTATTCCAACATGATCCATGCTTAAGCCATTCATGTGAATGGAAAGCGTCCATGCTACTGAAGAGACCAGACCAGTATCTAGCAAGATTTTGTTTCGTTCCGCTTTGAATATATTTGCTCACTTGAACATTTCCTTGGGCGCAGTTCGCAGGGCTTGTAGGATTCTTAAACTGACTTGGCCAGAGACCGTGAATATTGAAGAAGTTACGGTTGATGCCGCCGGCATATGAACATTTTTGCGCTTTACAGATAGTTCCAGCCCATTCAGTAGCTAGAAGCAGGTAATCGTAGTTGTTGTTAGCTGTATAAAGCTCGATATCATCGTCAATGGCGTGAACGAGGCTCAATGAGAAGAGTAGCAAGAGAGTGACTCCAACTTTCATTTTGAAACGAAATATTTTCGAATTGTTTGTCGGAGGTTGTGAATAACACAGGTTTTAATCTATCAAATCGGCTCAGGCGCATTCTATTTTGTTAAGTAGGCGGATAATTGTATATAAATTCTCGTTGAGATGTGGTCAAGGATAGCACAGTGATCGAGTTGATGTATCGCAGTTCATGGTGTATCAATAGCTTAATATCGATTCTGTGTATAATTCCAATGCTAATTATAAATATGTCACTCCTCTCAACTTGACTTCATTTTATAAAAAACAAACCAATATATGGTATCCTTCTGAACTTATGAAATAGTATTTAGCACTCTCCTCTCCAAGAAGATTATTGGGAATAATTAATTTGTAATGTTAGTTACTCGATCTGATAACGAAAGTCACAAAAAATTTATGTAAGCTCGATGAGGGTGAAAATTCATCCCACTCGTAATGAACCAAAGTGCTCAGGCGACTCCTCTCTGGTAAAGAATTTGTGATCAGTTTCAATCAATGTTAGTGCGTCTCCAAAAAAACCGAGACCAGAATCACAGTTTTAGCATCTTTAGATTTGCTGGAGATAACAGTTGCGAACGATTTTATTTGAAACAACAGCTTCCAGTGTTCCAAATTCCTTTTCACCAATTCTTAACAGTGCATAGAAAGTTTTCATTTAATTTCCTATCTCCGAATGATTTGAGAAGAAAATTCGTTCTGAAAACGATGATTTAAATCAACAAAAACATTTTCATAATGTATTAAGATCGTTACAAAAATATGAATATTATCGAGTACAATTACATTTGATCATTTGCTAATGGTATTTGCAACGAATATTGAGGAATTATATCCTGCCAAATCATAAATATTCACACAAACTTCCCAAATCAAACTGAAAAAATGAATAAAAAAGATCTTACCTTCAATCGACCGTCCCAACCGTTTCGATAAATATTGCTTTACTGACCAGCTGCAACAATTAATTTCAAAATCGCACTGTGCTTTTTATAACTGATTTGATATTAATATTTGACTCGAAGTTGAAATTTATATACTTATTCCATTTGCTCCCAAATGTCACGAAACGAAGGAGACAATAACGACGATCAATACTTTGAAGAAGAAAACCTCGCCTTCTTGCCAGCAGATCACGTAACCTACCAACCTTCGCCCACTCATCTCACTTACACACCAATTTGAAATCATATAGCCATTGCTCGCAAGAGTTCAAAAGGCCCTTCAAAAAACTCTCGAAGACGAACATGAAAGGGTTAACCTTCAACTTATCGAAAAGGAAAACAGACTCCGCAAATTTGAACGCGAGAAAGAAGACGTCGGAGTCCAACTTTACGGTGTTCAGCAAAATCTCGCTGATCTTCAACTGAATTTCGAGCAAACGCACGAAAATTTCAATCTCATCCAAAAACTCAGGTAAGGAGCTTGACTGCCATTGATTTATTTAACACTTTACTCAGAGTTGAAGGAGAGCAGAAACTCCAAGTCCTTAACCAAGAATACTCAACAAAAAAGGCCCAAGTCGACGAGCTTAACAAAAAATGTAACCATATTCGCATGTATAGCCGACTCTAAACAAACAATAATAGGCAATAGAGCAAACGATGATCTCTCCAAGCTCAACAAGATGCTCAAGCAAATCGAAGACTACAACACTGATGTTAAATCCCAGATCCAGGTTACTCGTAGGACGACTTACCGCGCAGAAGAGAACATCCTGAACTTGGAAAAGCAGAAGAAAAAGCAGGACTTTTTAATCGATCATATGAACGAGGAAATCAAGAAACTTAACGAGCAAAAGATCATCATTGAAGCTCAGCTCATCTCTCAACGAGAAGAAACCCGTGCAGCACAGCAGATCCTCAAGGAAGCCTACGTCGAGATGGAAAATATCGTCGCTAGCAAAAAGAATCTCCTCGAGCGATGGCAAAAGTGTCTCCTCGAAATGCAGAGGAGAGACCACGCGTTGCAGATTATCCGCGACGCGCTCAACGCTCAACATGAGTTGAATATTCAAATCGGAACCGAACTCACCGGTATCAACAACGAAATCGAAAAAGAGCAGGACACTTCGGAAAAACTCGAGGGAACTAACAGAAAGCTCAATTTGGAGAGAAGACACCTTGAGAAAGAAGAAGAAAGGCTTAGACATGAAGAAACGAAGTATCGAGCGCAATACGCGATCCTTCAGCAGTCTTTGGGGTCGACTGAGCAGGAGATCAGCAAGGTTAACATCGATAATAAAAGCATCGATGATCAGATGCAGTTGATTGAGAGCAATATTATGAAGATGCACACTGAAACGAAGAAGCTATACGATGAGATTATCAATAAAATCAATGATCATAAGACCTCAGAGAAAACCACAGCGAACCTAATGAAGCAAGCTAGAATCATCGGCCAGCGCACCGAAGACATCCAAATCCAAATCGAGGACATCGATAACGAAATCGCTAGAGTTAAGATCGATCAACTGAACACCAGCTCCCAGATCGAGCTCTTGAAGCATAAGAAGAGAGAAGTTTCGAGAGAGCGTAAGGAAAAAGAGGAGAAAGTCCTCAATTTCGAGCTGGAAATCCGCCAAGGACACGATATCAACGAAAAGAAGCAGAGTTACGTTGGACAACTGAACAAGGTGCATGATGATTTGAAATCAAACACCAGTGAGATCAGTCGCGAGCCGCTTGAAGCTCAGAAAAACAAGCTGAAAAGAGAGATCGATGAGAAAAGGCAGCAGTGTGATATGATGCAAAGAGACTGGATGAAGAACCAGACAAGGTTGGTTGATTTCCAGAATAATCTCCTGCAAGCAGAGGAGAAAGTGAGCGAATTGAACACTAGGAAGACGATTCTTGAGCAGAAGAAGATCCGCTTGAACAACATCTACAATCAGCATGAGAAAGAGATTAAGCAGATTAAAATCGGGCTGAAGAACCTCCAAACTGAAATGAATAAGCTGAATGATGGGCTTTCAAAGAACCAAGCGAGTGAGGAAAAACTGAAGAATGAGAACTTCAATATTGAAAGCGAGTTCGTTGAGAAGCTGAAGGAGCTCGAAAAGGACTCTGTGAAGCTCGAGGTTGAGATCGATAGACTGAAGGAAGAGAAGGCGGAACTCTTGGCGAGTATTGTTGAGGCGGAGAGGCAGATCTTGCTGTGGGAGAGGAAGATCACGCTAGAGAAAGAGATGCAAGAGGCGTTGGATCCGAATATTGGACAGTCGGAAATCTCGCTCTTGAAGAAGGAGATTCATAGAATGGAGCTGAGATTGGAGGAGTTGAGAAGAAAGCAAGATGATATGATCAAAGAAATGGAGCGGTCAGTGAAGAAGAGGGTAATTTCAGCTATTATAAGGCAGCCAATTAAAAACTATCTCATTAGGATACGATTCAAATTAAGTATATGAAAAATGAAGACGACGAAACTAAGAATAAGAAGGGTATCTAATAACTTTTTTCTTTAATGAATTTCTAATTTCTGATTGATAGTCTCAAAGGATACTCATATCAGCAAGCAGATTCAGACACTGAAGACGACCTTGAACCAGACAACCCAAAACATCAAGCAACTTGACGTTGCAGCTAGACAGAGAAAAGCTCAGCAAGAACAGGTAACTTTAGCTGGTTATTCCCCTGGTTTTAATTGGAAAACGATAGATTGAAGTTCAAATTGAAGACGTTAACGAGAAATACTCCCTCACAGAGAATGACCTTCATGAGAAAGCTATGCTCTTAGCGGAGAAGAAACTTGAGCGCCTCAGAAACGTGTTCCAAGTTTTAGAGCTACAAAGCCAAGCAAAAGCTTTTGAAGCGGTCGCTACGAACAAATTCAAACTGGATTACCCAGAGGAAACTTTAAGAAGGTGAGCTATTTTTCTACAATTTTTGTTTGCTGATAATCTATTTACAGGAACTACGAAGAACAAAAGGCAAAGAACGATAACATCCGAGAGGTGTTACTGCGCGTAATGAATGATTACCCTCAATATGGAAAGATTGTGCAGCAAATCGTTGAAATTTAGCCATAATCATAGAGAATAACTCGGAGGATTTAAATTAATGTCTCACTCATCTATTTTTGTAGGCTAGCAATTTTTAAATTCTTCGTTTGTCTCACAATGCATAACTATGACTATTATTATGTATAAGAAAGATGCAGTTTTGGAATGATGATACCAGACTCCTTTAAAAATTTTTGATATCAGTTGGGTAGGAAGTTTAGTTCTCCTTCTTTGCTTGAGTGGTTTCAACGGGTTCTTTGGGGTTGAAGCAACAATTTATGAAACAGAACGAAACGATGGTGAAAACAAGCAGGACGAATCCCATGTATAAAGGATCGTAGCCGAAGATCCTGATTGGCTTTACGTACATGTTAAGGGTGTCTTGATCGCCTTCCATAAGATTCCCGCTAGTTTTTCGAGTGAATTAGCTATTTTATTGATGATTTTATTTGTTTGTATTTTACACGTTTCTGGAAACAATGTTTCGGCTTGCGACTCAAAATCAACTAGTGTAAAAACAGCCTCTCAAAATGAAAGAGAGAAATTGTCCAAATTATTGAAACGAGATTCTCTTTGTTTTTCATTGCATTTAAAGCTGATTTTTCTTTGATATTAGCCCAATCATTAGAATAATAGGCTACAACTTTCCTCTTAAAATGACCCAGTATTTTTGTCAAAGATATATCTTTCTTGATAAATTAGAGCCTTTCTATTCAGGTCAAACAATCTCATAAATAATATAAACAACCTCAGATAGGCTAGTATTCACAAATAAAATCAGGAATTGTTAAACGAAAAATGTAGCCACGATTTTGTATTTGTATTTTTCAATCATTCATCTATCTTAGTGTTCCAAATCGAATTGAAAAATCTCTTCGTTTATACTCTCTCTTTGAATCCCTCTTAAGAACTTTATTGAAGAAGAGTATTTTTGCCTCAGAGACTTGATTTGAAGACTCTTATTGCATTTCTTGATTCTTTGCATTTTCTTTGCGCCTTTTTAGTTCTTCTTCAGCCATCATTATCCTCATTTCAAGCTCCAAGCCTTTTTGCTTTTCTTTATTCCACAAATATAGCGGAATTTCACTAGATCGTATCGTATATCAGCGAAAATAGCACCAAATCAATATTTACGAAAAGAATTTGATTTCCGGCTCGATATCAAAAGGCGGACTTGCTAATAGAGAGTAGTACATGTAATACTCTTCCCATACTCTCATGAATTTAAGCGCAACGTTCGGTTTCAATATTTTTATCCCGGAAGAGTCCAAGCAGCTATAATATGAATTTTTATAGAGCTCTACGCGAGAATTTAAATAGCTCCAAAGCGACACTGTCTTCGTCTTTACCTCGCTTTGCTCCATTTGCTATTTTGCAACATGCTGTAAGTCAAATCATAAAAATTTGTTACGATATAGCAATTATTGAGAAAAGTGCCAAACTGACATGAATATGAGTGATATGAGATATCTTGTAAGAATCTTGTGTTATATTGGAACGCGAAAGGGAACTGGTGAATCAGCTGGTGAACGCAATCTAAAAACTGAAGCAACACAGGCGAATTCTCATCGGCTTTTTCTTTGGAAGGACCTTTATTACATTCTCAACCAAAGCTTTCTTAGTCATAGCTCACCTATTCCAAGCCGCAGTTGAGCCTGGAAACCATAGGAAAGAAACTCCTTTTCAATGAGCACTTCGAAACCCTCAATAGTTCTGAAATACGGATCAAGGAGTATTTGCGCGATCGCAGTAATTTGTGCAGTGCGATCCCAACCGTCGCTGCAGTGCACCAGGCAATTTTTCCCTTCCTATACATTGATTGGAGCCTTGAAATTGCAACTGCTATTTACTAATAAATTTTGGGCACAAGCCACACCTGCTGTGAGGATGTACGAGATCATATCGAACCAATCTGACCCTTCAAGCTGTTGGAGCCATTTTCTGTTGATCACATCGGAGCTATGATGAGAAAGCAGAAACATATGTTTAACAACGAAACTTAAATTGTGGCAAGTTTACTTGTAGCACAATGCCAGAAGTTTCTTATAAGATTCTCTCACATGATGTATATTTTCGATTTGCATAAACGCGATTTCGCAGTTTTTATAGTTCTTGATATCTTCAAAACCTTTCCCTTTCGCTTTATTTGCCAATGCAGCCAAATATGGCCTCGCGTCGTAAATCTGCAGATTAATCTCGTTGTTCACTAGCACGTTCCCAACTAATTAATCCATTAATTTATAAGATGCGGCAGTTACATGAGTCTTCATTCAAGTTAGGTTTGCCTAGATATTGCAGATACACTTCATCTTCTGGGCTCCTATTTGAATATAATCCTGGCTAGCAACAGTAGAATTATGACTCAACAGGTTTTTTTTAAATTTACCTTGGGTTGCGCTGATCGATACATGCAAGCTCCGGTGCCCCGATAATAGTAACTAAGGATTGGGAGTCTCTCCCTGGATCGGAACTGTGCACACCTCTGAATAACAGAATCCTTTATTCTCGCGGGAACGATGAAGTAGGGCGGGTATGTAGAACAAATTTTTCCTCCTCGATTATCAACATATTTGAATCGACACTAGAGTCATGCAATAGGGGTAAGAAACCGTATGCTTAGAAAATCTCAGCTTACGGGGACATCTACGGAAGGGAGGGATGGATAATCCTCTATCATGTCTTTAGTGGGCTCTGCTTCAATACCTTGTCGCTGAAACTCGCGAAAGATATCAAATACTTGCCATCCCTTGTACTTTTCCTCAAGCTCTCTTTCAAATTTAAAAAATTCAAAGGCAAAATAATCGTCTTTGCGCTCAATAGCCGAGTAGGCTTGTAGCACCTGCTGTATCCGATCAGCCTCACTCGCATTGAATTTGATTTTAAAACTGCGCCCATCTTTACAATAAACGTCCACGTAAGATACACTAGGGTTCTGCCGATCATTTTTCTTGTCAGCGCTAAGAAATAGTCCTAGAGGAACTTGAAAATAGTCAGGTTGCAGTTTATTCTCGGCTAAGAAATTTGGGCTATGAGGCTTAAACAAAAACTACTCAAGAATTTGAGTTAGATGTGATTGGATCCAAACGATTACCTTAAAATTGGTGATTAAGAAGGACCCATCTGCAACGAGCTTGGAGTATTGGTGAGGGTAAATCGTTCCAAAGGCCTTTAATTTCATAGTCTCGCCTGGAAGTGCATCTTCGCTATCCAAGGCGCTTGTGGGAGCGACCATCATATTCGAGGACAAAGGATTAGCCATACCCTGTCCTAAAGGACAGCTTTGCTGATTCCAACCGACATTTGGCTTCGGAGATGACATATTCATCATATGCGGATGTGTTTGATTGATTTCGAGAGGAAAATTGAAGGTGCTTGCTTGTTCGATAGCCGTTGGATGGAAGATTAGGTTGAAGTTATTCATATTTGCATTAGGAAAACCTGCCATTGTGTCAGGAGTTGAAGTGCTCGTTATTGGGGTGAACTGTATCGAAAGAGTATTGATAGAAATTAGACGTGGTATGGTGTGATTTACTGAATTGAAATTCATTGGGACTTGCGCTTTTTCGAGCTGAGGGGTATAATCAGCGGATTTGTTGATAACGAAGCCTCCAGCAATAGAATACTGGTTATAGAGGAGTTCTAGGGGAATGTAACGCCTTATGCTCAAAAAAAAAAACGCATTTACGTTGCTCTTGCTGCAATATCTGCTCTTGATCAAGATTATTTGTGATTTCTATAGAATATTATAGAAGCTCTGAAGAGTGAGAGAGAGGGGTAACTTGTTTTCGCTATTAGTGAATTCGCTCCAGAAGAAAGAGGAGTGAAATTCTCTGTTGTTTGCAAGTGTTGCATTAGTAATCCAATATAATATATTTTATTGAAATTCGGATTCAATTTGATATCGATTTCTGAATTCATGCTCAGATAAATCCATTGATATTATGCTTGGAAAAAAAGAACTTGATGGAATTAAATTCTTTTGGTGTGAATGAAAATTTGTTCAATTCTGTAATGGTATAATGAAAACTTCAAGTCGCAGATGATTACCTAATTATCTTAGGAAATGTTTGTAAAACGACTTTCTAATCACCAGGCAGATTATCTCAGTAGTAAATCATAGCTAATGCCCAGCGCCGTCTTGCCTAACGAATCTCAATCCCTTAACAAATGAAACCTGATTGATATTTAGGATTTGATATCAACTTGGTCATACCCATTAAGGGTACACTTTATGTATGAAAGTAATACTCATCTTCTTCTATGAACGATTCTAACAGAAAGAATATCATAGAGTAGCCTACAACTAGCTCGATCGACTGATCCAACTAACCAGTAATAAATGAGTATGGTATAAATATATCCCTTTCTTTTTGTTATAACTAATTTCGCATCGGTTAATTAAAGAAATCAAAAGAATATCATCACAAGCGTGATGTCATCAACGACTCGTTCGTCCTCCTATCACCAACATCTGATTACTTATCCCGCTCCAAAAATAGCCGTTACCTGTTGCCACCTCTTGAGCGAGGCACTCATCACCGCATCACAAGCGCCTTCAATATTCCCTTGCTCGTAGTAAGGAGAAATCAAGCCTAAAATTTCCTCATTTGACAGAAACTCCCATACGCCATCGGAGGCAATTATGATGAATTTATCCTCAGGAGTGAGATTGAACTCTTTTATCTCTTTACGATATGGTTAACAAGCAAGAGTGAGAATGACGAAATGACTTAATCCTCTTACCCGGATGAGAAGTGACTCCAACAGACGCAGCGACCACATCGCCTATCGAGCGCGACATTGCTAGTCCCGGAATGTCTTGGTTCATGAGCCAAACTCTGCTTGGTCCGATAAATCCACCATCAAAATCACGGAAAGGTTCGACTCTTCCGCCGGCTTTCAGGATTCGTTGAGCCTCACCCACTGAATCAGGCTTATGATCAACACTTAAAGGAAGAACTTCCCAAGCTCCTTGGATTTCGTAAATAAATAATCAAATAATGACTGGGATACCTTTGGATAATTTCCCCATAATAGCTCTCGAATCTCCAGCATTAGCTGAAATGACTTTGTCGCCGACGATAAGTATGGTAATTGCAGTTGTTCCACTGAACTTGACATCGATTTCGCTCATCATCAGTTTTTTATGGCATATGTCGTATGAATTTATTAGCGCTAAGGGAGGGTTGCGGTACAGGTTCCGATCATTCAGAAGCAATGCTATAATTGAATGCAAGAAATTGAAACACAATAATTTAGATAATGGCGTACTGGGCAGATGCTCTTTGACGAAACTGGAAACATAATGCCCATTTGAACCATGTCCATCGTAAACTCCAAACAAATGCCTATCAAATCGTTCTCCTCCGAGATTCGTCACTGCAATAAAGCTATCTTGGTTAATTTTTCGCTGCCCAGTACTCATCGCTCCTGCTCTTGTGCGTATACTATAAGTAAATTTATTCTTCACTACCTTCTTTTTCTATAGCAATTATTTGAATGATATTTTCCACTTATTGTTTTGAAAAAAAAAATACGCTTTCAAAAAAGAGTGAGTCTCCATTTTCAATTGAAACCTGATCCACCGATTGTCGCTTTCGATCTAGAGTAGGTGTCACTCTCGGTTTCTATGGTCAGAATAATAAATTCCAGAACAAATTGCTCTAAATGAATACCTGAAAGCTCTCGGAGTTCCTGAATTTTCCATCCTGCATATAGAAAGGAAGTTTCGACTGTCTCAGCTTCGCAGTGAGCTCCGTATAGCTACCAAACATGTTAACAGCCAAAATTCACCTTATATTTACTTGCTAGCAAGAGCATCCTTAACAACCTGAGTCTTTCTATTAATTAACGGCGATCTTGAGAAATTATTCTGAGCAACTTGCCTTCCACCCTTCGATTCCTGCAACATCTGTTGGATCTCATCAGTAGTTGAGTTTCGAATGTCCATCATATTCAATGGCGCATGGTCGGTTGAATGTGAACGACCTTTAATTGCTGCAAACAGATAAGACTCATGATTTTACAAATATACATACGATTTCCTGTTGGTGGACGCGTTGGTGTGAGTTCCAGATGCAAAGGAGAGCTAAAATCCAAAGATTTCTTCTCTCTATTAGCCATCGAATTCAATTTCAAGGCTATTATCTTGTTCGGAGTTCCATTTACGTACTTTTTTCGACTCTCATCAGTGTTAGGCGTTCTCTGTTCGTTCCCAGGGAACTGACCATATATCGCTAATTTTCCAGTTAGTAAAATCAAATCAATCGAAGAAACTCCTACTCTTTTGATTTGGATTTCCGTTTTCCTTCGGTAAAATAGATACAGGCCTTTGAATTTGAATTAGCGAGACCATCTCAGCGTTCCGATCATCATTTGACACTTTCGTCGAATTAATTTTTTGAGGACTGGGGTCATAGCTTTCTCTTTGTATTTTTTTCCTCGCGATTTGAACGCTCGCAGGCACAGAATTCCTTGCACTCGGTTCTCTGACATCATCGTTGCTAACCTGTTCGTAGTTCGATCTATGCGGAGGCTTTTTGAATGGTCTGCTCGCTGACTGACCCCGCGGTTTTGAACCATCGAAAGAGCTAATGACTCGATTATTGGACTGGCTATTGAATTGCGCGTTCTGCTTGCTGTTTAAGATATTCGTCATTTGAATTTTCGAATTCTCCTGGTTGTTATGTATACTACTGCCTCCGGAGAGCAAAGCGGTCACTTTTACATCTTTTGGATTCGGATTTAAATCCGGCATTTGGAATATGTTTGAAGACAGATCTGCTTTAATGTAGCTTCTGCTGATTGGTGAAGGCTCGTGTGAATAAGACTGTTTTGCTCTGCCTTGAGTAGGTGGACGTCTCATAATTTTCTGCGACAATTTGCTATTTTTTTCAGGAATGATATTGAGTCTCTCTAATCAATTTATGTTAAAATTTTTAATCATTCTGATGTGACATGCACTATTGATGGTACACGAAAATATCTTTTCAAATTACAGCCAAAATAACGATTCAATTCCTCCATTCACTATGCTTTTACCGCGAGAAAAAGGAACTAATGGCAGCGGAATATCGATAATTAATTTTTTTTTTTGGTAAGATATTCTCCTGAGCTAGATACGTTCTTATATCTCAGCCTCGTTTTCAGGGTTTTGGAACAATAGTTTATTTTCTTCTCCCTCTCCGAGTTCAATGTCAATGTCAGACTCCCTTCTGCTCTCCTCTTCATCCTCTTCGTCGAGTTCCTCCTATTGATTGTGAAAATAAAAGCATTATTAAACGCTCAACAAAGGCGTTTTCGCAGTATTTACCTCTGGAATAGGGCAGAAGTACGCCAGAATGATCCTCACAGAATTAAAGCCGCCTGGGTAAGGGAAAATCTTGCATCCAATCGCAAAGATCGTGTTTTTCTCAGCAGTCTAATTCGAAAAGCAGGTTATAATCGAAAAAAACACATTTGTGATTCTTGCCTTGAAGAATCCGGCAGCGTCTTTGACCACGACTGATTTGATTCTTTCTGGCTCAGAGTACGTGAAGAACATTGGCAGCGCAGCATATCGTCCGTTCTTGGGCATCATCTTCCTGAGCTCCTTCTCCCAGATTGCCGTTTCCTCCTTGAGTTTACTGTCATCCCAACGCTCCGTGTCCCTATACTCCAAAAACCTCAAGTATTTGACCAAGTGTTTCACCACTCTATCATTCTAAAGGGAGAAGTGATGAGTCCATCATCCTTTCGAAAAAATTCTTACTGGATGCTTCCATCTGGTAGTAAGGTTGAATCCTGATCTCGCATTCTCAATACCGAAGTTTACGGCTTTAATGATTTCAACTTTCAGTTTTTTCAACTCACGGTCATTCATCGGAGGCTTTATATTATTGAAATTATAGAAAATTCCTAGTTTCTTCCTCCAAGCCACTTCCTCTCCGCTGGGAAGCTTGTGCATCAAAAACGGTTTCCAGCTACTGTCGAACAGGTTATAATAGATTGAAGCAGGATCTTGATGCTGGAGATTTGCCCAAATGTTTTGGTTGTTGAATATCAGCTAAAACCGATTTAGAGCACTCTAAACTCTTTAAAGCTTACCTCCAACGAAGCATATGGCACAAAGACTTTTTTCGCAGTAAGTCCGCTTGGTTCTTTGAATTCTTGGACAGCTCGAGTTCTTTTAAAAGTGTCTTTCTGTTCCTCCATTCTAGCGTTCTCCGCTTCTCTTTCTAAGAATTTGCTTTTGCGTTCACCCTCTTTTGAGTCGGAGGTTGTGGCTCTCTTCTTCTCATCTGAGTCAGCAAATTCTTTGCGCAGTTCGTCCAAAAAGCCACGGCCTGTAAATCTAACGCTCTTTTTCTCCTACAATTCATTGTAACATTTCGATGAAACAGTTTTCATACTTGTCCCAGTGTCTCTCGTTTGATTTGTCTGACTGCAAACACATCAGCATCATTCGATTCGGCAATCTATTATTCTTTTTAATAATAGGATTAAGACGGCATTAATCACCTGTAACTCTTCTCCATCGTCTTCGGGGACATTTTCATTGATAGCCACTTTCTTTCCTTTCTTTTTCTTTTTATTATCTTTTTTTCCGTCTTTCTCTTCTTCGTCTTCCTCGTCTCCTGTTTTTTTCAGGAAGCTGCCGATGCTTAACTTCCCCAGACCCGCGAAGGCGCCCTTTTTGACAGTAGCTTCAGCAGATTCGGCTATGATCAACCCAAAGTTAGTTAAGCTAACCTTCAAATTGTACCTTTATTCAAGAGATATGCTCTAAGCCTATCTGGTTCAGTTATTCTTCCTGGCAGATGGTATTTCTTGTTATAAGTCGTCTCCCACATGGTCACTCCAGTCAGATCGGCATCAAGCGTCATCACCCAGAAACAAGTCGTTCTAACAGCAACCGTCAAGACATCAGGTTGAGGGACAGGGCTTACTTTGTCAATTTATGAGTGCCAACGCAAACAAAAGTTCGGAGATCAAGATCAAGCTTCTTTGGCTCGCTTGGCTCGTCTTTCTTGAGGAGACCTTTTGTGAGATCAAATTTCTTGGCTTCTTTCTCTTTCTGAAGCCTCTCGATGTCCTCATTAGTTTCTGTCTTGCAAGCCATAAAAAGACATGCCTAGACACGTCTTTAGGAAATTGCAAAGCTGTGTTGTAATTTACCATAAGCAAGGCATGATCCAAAGGATTGCCTTTCTTCATGATGGTGACAGAGTTCGGACTGTTCCATATTTCGGAATTTCTGTCCGAAGAGAACGGAATACACCTCACGAAATGCGCGATTTCGGCTAGGGTGCTGACACGGCGATCCATCTCCAAGAAATCTAAATCTTCTGGCTCCACGCCTTCCTTATCAACGTCATCTAAACCAAGAAATGTCAGAAAAAATGCATGAAGGTAAGGGATATACATTTGTTCATTGTAAATTTGCTGAGGTACATAGAGATCAAATGCCTTTTCGCGTATTGATCCTTGACATATACGGTATTAAAGTTCCTCAAACGCACTTTGCTTGGGGTCTTTTCGAAGCTCTTGGAGATGCCTTCGATCCACTCTTTCGATCGCTGTTCTTCAGAAGTTGAGCTTAATTCAGGAGGGATACGATCTCCTTTGATTTTGGAAAACTCGGCGAGGTTGATCTCCTCTAAGTCCGGCAAGAACCAAATTTCGAAAAGGATCTGCCCAGTACCCGACTCGTCCTCTCCTGATACCAATTTTCTATTGACCTCGAGCACTTTGCTGATGTATTTGATGTTCTTCTTCGTCTTTGAGTCTCGGTAGGTTCTCTCTTCTCTATTCGCGTTTTGTAGCTCCGCCAATGGGAAAGTATAGCTACCAAGGTTATCATTGCCGCCTCCCTCACCTTCGAGCCACAGATCGAAGACAACGTAGTTATTTGGCTCAAGCTCAGATTTCAGGAACTTTATCAAAGCTTTTTTGTCCTTCTCAAGCCCTTTCTTCACAGGGATCTTGAAAGCAAAGAGTTGGTTGTAAACCGGTTGGTAAGAGTCATAAATCGTGGCGGTTCTCTTCGTTTGACCACCCCATTCAATCGTAACGAAAGTATTGACAGTAGCAACGTGTTCAGGAGCTTGGATCTTCTCGACTTTCAGTAGATTAATCAGCACATAGTGCTTATCTGAGCGGAGTTCCGCGACTTCACCTCTCTGACGATATTTTGGAATGACACCGCAGTTAATTCTCCCTTCAATCTGAACAATAATCGCGTTGTTTTCGAGCACGCTGTCATCCTGATCGGGCTTGATACCTAAAAATTGCATAGCATTCTGACCGCCCCCGACTGTCGATGTCTTTTCCTCAAGTTTTTTCTCCTCATCTTCTCCATTCTTCTTCAACGTCTTCGCAGGACCCATGTTAATGAAGGTCTTTATCTTACCGAAGTCGACGATACCTCTTTAGAAGGAAAAAATGAATGAATATTGTTATTTTTCATTGTAATTTATCGTTTACTTCATATTCACAACACGAGTAGCAAATCGATGATTGAAAGCGCCCTTCGTATTGAGGATATCGATTTTAAGTTGCTGATTTTCTAGCTCATCGATCGTCCCTCTGAAATACATGCTGCCTTTGATGTTCTCCCAGTGCGGATTCTCATCATAAAATTTGTACGATTCCGTCGAAAGACTCGGCGACCCTGAACTGATGGAGAAGTTAAGTGAACAAATCAACGTGGCTGTAGCGAAACCTCAGCATTTGGAGATCAAGTCTCGGGTGGATGTCTTCTCCGTTCGGATCCTTGAGATCCAAGCATTTCCAGTCGGTGAAAGTGATATTCCAATCCCAGATTTCCTGGAAAAACACTGTGTATGATATTCTCATAAAACCTACAAAGACATGAGTTTTTGCTTGCACTTCTGCGGTTGTTACCTTTAAGTTGCCCATCCTTCGATATCTTGGCTACTTCATCAATTCTGTTGAGGTTTCCGTCAGCCAAATTCCCAAGAGGTACTTCGAAGCTTCCAATGAACTCATTTATTGTCCAGTTTTTGTTTTCCCAAACCTAAGTCGATTCGTTGAAAAGTTGCAGCGAAAAACCGAAAATACCTCAATCGTCAAGTTCTCGTCTTCCAGCATGAGATAAGAACCTCTGTATTCGCTTTCAAATTTCGCGGTCACAGACCTCCATTCATCTTTTTCTATATTTTTAAGGCACTCAGTCTTGAAATTAGGTCCATGCTCTCCAAGGACCTTCATTTCAGTTTTTCCTGTTGTCGATTTGACTTGTTCTTCTCGGAAATCACCGCCGACGATAAAGTGCAAGAAGCAATTCAAAGGTTCGTTTTGTGTGTTTTGCACCTTTATATTCATTATTTTCACCTGCCAACGTCTCAGGAGCTCGTATTCTCGGCGCTCTTGCTCGGTCATACGTATTTTAGCCCTTGCTTCCTCTATTAATGATCGCATCGAGAACCATTAGCACGATAAAGTCAAAAAGCCTCGTTTTACTCGTTCGAGCTGTCTTCTTTTTCGACGAGGGCCTACCCTTACTGTCTCTAGCCGTCCCTCTCTCTCCTCCTTTTCCTTTATCTGCTTTGTTTTCCTCGACTTTTGCGCCTTGACCTGCATCACCTGCTCAGATAAATTCATATAACTCAGGAAGTTTAGAGTGTTCAACCTCCTTTGTTCTCGCCTGTATCAAGAAGTGGTTAGTTATGGCTTGGTGTATAAGTGATTGTGATTACCTTGCTTATCGGCATCAGGATCATGAAGCGCGACCTCGAGTTCTGCTTCACCTTCTTAAATAAACAAAGACGAGATAATTTAGAGATCATGCAGGAATGATGATGTGCGGTACCTCCTCCGTCGTGTTTCTTTTTTCTGAAGTCGAAGTATTCGTTCATACCTTTCGCTTGCCTACCGTCTGATAATTATTGTATTTATTTTTGAAATCCTTCGTAATTTGATGAACGCTTCTTATATAAATAGCGCAGCTTGCAGAATAATAATGTTGTAGGAGTCAGAAAGTTTTCTGAAAAGAGCAAAAATGTATGATAGTGTTAAATGAAGTAGTCTCGAATGGGATGTATGATTCTTTTGGGAGTCTTACTATTTTTATTTCGTCATAAATCAAACAATAATCGAGTATGTTTTGAATCCAATGAGATGTAGAGGCAGGCCAGCATCCTATTGAAAAGCTAATGATACTCCGTAGGACACTTGCAAGAGAATTTTACCGATCTTTCCGTGCTGACTCGACATCATGAAATATGACTTTACTAAAACGGATAACTCAATTAAATTAAATATCTTGCCTTGCTTGATATTGGAGGAAGCGAGCCTCAACTAATCCAAATTGTATATAAGGATCCGTGTAAAGCGGTTCTTGTGGAACGGAATAGGCGACTTAACAGTTTTTGTACCCACTTGATATATATGTTTGCAAAATTCGCTTATTTTTCAACAAATACCAACATGAGAAGGCTCAAATTTAGCTACTTTCACAGAGCATGGCAATGAGAGGTCCTCTATTGAGTTAAATCTGCATGGTGTAGAGAATCGGAGATATTTACGTTAGGCATTATGATAAAAACTTCAAAAAATTAATTTGACATGAATAGATCACATCTAAACCTGGTAGAAGCAAAAGAAGTCTGATTATGAATGAGATACATCTTAATCAATAGTGATGGCGGAGGATAGCTAGTTTTCATAAATATTAATGGTGGTTAGTAATTTCTGACGAAGATTGGCACATATTGAGCAAGTAAAATGATACTATGATGAAAATTAAGCCAACAATGTGATAGCGTTTCTTTCAGAAGGTGTCAAATTGATGCTATTTCGAGAAAAGGAAGAACTGATGAAGAATTCTACTATTTTTCACAGAGAATTCGTTAACGGATAAATATTTGGATTCTCTTGCAAATCAGAATTTTTAATTAGTAGAGGGAAATTGTTCAGTGTTTCCAGTTGTTGCCTCTGCCATCCAAGTTTTCCCTATGTAAGCAACGTTATCTCTCGTCCTAGAGTTGAAATTCGACCCTCCCAAGCCCGCAAACGAAGATTTCTTCCAATGTACTTAGTATAGCAAATACGCTGAAATTTTCATCTCTAAAGTTCAAAATTAAAATCTGAAATCATTTTGTATGGACTAGTGGGGACACTGGAAGAAAACAAGAAATATTAGTATTTAAAGTTATTCGCAAAGTTGGCGTAGACTATGGCTGAAAAGAAAGTAAAATGGAAGCTAATTTAAATGTGATAAAGTAGTAGCTTCCATAAATAATCCTAAAATTATTCAATAACTAAACTATAAGGGATTGTTAAGAAAGTGATTGGTCTTTTCTAGATTTCTGGACGATTTCGCATTGCTTCCATCTGAAAAGCTCTTCCCCCTCAACTCTTCGGTGAAAAAAATGCGTTTGCTAATTACGGATATCATAAAAATGAGAAGACTACGTAGCGATACGATCCGCTTCTTTGATTTACGGGTAATTGCGTTTCAAGAATTTAATAGAACTTTTCTCCCTTTAATTCAAAGAAATAATTTATAATTAAAAAATCGAGATGAATCCAAACATGAGCAGCCGAATCCAAATACCTGCCACATCGACAGGAAAAAGAAAGAGTTGAAATCAAAACTAACCAAAAATGTGTGTGGTACGATACCACATACTTTATGCTGGTGGCTTTTCGAATTCTATTCAACAAGGCTATAAATTTTTATGTTGGGATTATTCACATTGTTATTTTTCGTCTACTTGTTAATTCATTTTGTCCCAGGCAAGTTTGACTGTGCTAAAGTTCTAGTCCTTGGAGGTTTCCCTCCTATTATTGCGTTACTCCTTCCGAAATACTCTTTGTTTGCCATTCTCTTAAGTTTTATCTCTTTTTGGAGTACCGCCTTATCTGTGGGTCCTCATGAGGTTATATACCTCGTGATGAGTAATGCTTTAGCATGGGTGAGGTGCTATGCTTATTACCAGCGTTGGCTCCCGTTTAATGGGGATCATGATGATGATTCTTAGCATATTCAAGTTTTCTTCGGAAACCCCCTACACTTTTATCAATTGTTGCTTGGCATGGTGATATGCTATGGGGTGGCAAAAATGACCGTAACTGCGAAGCTAAACCAAATTATCGCTCATTAGGATAATGAACAAAAGCTGCTTTCACTTAACAAGAATTAGAAAATGCGAATCAGAAGCTCTTTCAAACAAACAAAGAGCTACAAGACGCTCTTCAAGAGAAAGAAAATATTATTCTTCGATTTTCACATGAGATTCAAAACCCATTGAATAGTCTCCTTGGAAATGTAGATCTCTGTCAGGAGTTTACAGAGAATGAAGAGTCAAGACAGATGCTAAGGGAAACGAAGGTGAGTGGTGGGA
>ENA-UOUE01000927-UOUE01000927.1-compost-metagenome-genome-assembly--contig:-NODE-927-length-21351-cov-6.403826_pt1 | contig 21351 bp, 9 predicted proteins | sample MGYA00238146_ERZ747223 | MGnify/ENA primary metagenome ERZ747223 (study PRJEB28781, sample SAMN06268865) | compost metagenome | isolation source: single cell | place: USA: California, Emeryville, Joint...
TATTGGTCGATATGAAGCTGCTTTGTGTCGAGAATATCTTCATTCAAACTGATAGAAGAACGGTTATTTTCAATTCGCTCTCCTATTTTGGCAATGTAATGCTTGAAAACCACATCCTCGCGATAACTATCATCACCCATTCGTTCGAGATTGTCGATTGCCTCTTGAATCGATATCCTTTGATCCGGCTCTTTGTGTGTTAGCTTTTCAATCAAAGCTTGCAACTCTTTCCCATTGCTGTAGTCACTCTTTTGAACGACTTCTTTCATCAATTGGCCACAGGTGAAGGCAAGAGCCTTTGGTAAATTAATAACGTCGTGCTCTGAATCTGCCAATTCAGGAGCTCGATATTCTGGAGTGGTTTGAAATGAAAATTTGCTCTTTTCAAATTTTTCTGCAGAGTCTACCTTGATTGTGCTTCCGAGATCAATAACAGTGGTTGTTAGTGTGTTTGTGTCATATAATGTATTCTGGGGCTTCAAGTCCGTGAAAGCAATATATTCTTTGAGAAGCGCGAGAGTAGAACTTAGGACCTCAATTAAATAAGGTTTTTGATATTTCCATTTCTGATATTTTGGATCATCAAAAATTTTGGTTGCGTTATGTTGAGGAAACACTTGCATCATTAAGTACCCTTTCCTATGATCTGATTCATCTTCATGAGCTAATTGATTTGATACTATCGCTAAATCAAATATATGAGGAGCATACACCTTGTCTGCGATCCCGCTGGCAAAATAATCCTCGATTGTTGAGTCTGTTGCTTGTTGAAGGGGACTATACATCATTCCTCCGTTGGATGATAACGTTGTAAAATTTCGAGTCTTCTTAATGCAAATCACATCTCCAGGACTAGTTCCTTTATGACTGAAGAGACTCACAGCGAATTTGACTGAACCAAACCCGCCTTTGCCAATCATCACTTTCTCACCATACAGATCTTGCTTTCTCTTCTCTTCTTGCTCCGTTTTCTCGTCTTTTGCTTTTTGTTTCGATATCTTGTCTTTGAGATAGGCCCTTGTGACTATATTTTCAGCTATCAGGTCTTCCTGCTGAGATTTAGTAAGTCTATTCAGTAGCAGGTATAATCCGCCGTCTTCTCCAAGTATCAGACTATGACTTAAACCAAATTTAGCCTTGTCTATTCTGCCTGAAATAAATGCCTCAATCAAGTCAGCACGACAAGACACACCACGGCAGCATTGAGATAATTTTTCAAGGGTCTTCCTTGTTGTTTGTAGTAAGCTCGTTGACCCAAGCCAAATCATTTGTTCTAAAGCTTTGCCAATTTCGCCTTGGACCGCCTTGAAAATGGCGTCCTTCTGAATCAAGTTCAACAATTGACTCTTCTCAGCAGGGAAAATGTTCGGTACGCTAAGGATCTTCTTTGCTATTCTCCAATCAATCATAAATGATTGATTGTTCATTTGATTTTGGGAGAAAATCTTTATAATCAAGTCTTCCATGCCTTGTTTGAAAAGAAAGCCTTGACTGCCTTCCCTTTTTCCAGGATATTCTTCTTTCTTTCTTGCAGAGATATCGAAATATCTCACCCAGGGTAGATAAATTTCCTCTTTTTCGTTTTTCTGGAATTCTTCGTGTAAATGTTGCATAATCTCTCGAGATCTCTCGAAATAGAAGGAAGCACCTTTGGTACTATCAATTTTGTCAAGGTGTTTCATTGCTATTTCGAGCTTGGAATAATAATCCTCGTCATCTCTTTTGTCCTGGAAAATTTTTGCGAATTCTTGTTCCTCAATGGGTTTTGTGTTTCGCGACATCATTGATAGGGTTGTCATTGGCTTTGTTTGAGCTGTTGTCGTTTCTATTGTGGTGTTGTTGGTTATTGATTGAATCTTGTTGAGTTAGTTTTATTTTTTTTAATTATTAATTGGAAAGCATCCTCATAACTGAAATATGCAAAGTCCAGAACTATTATCAGAAATATCAGTAAGACAAGTTTGTCAGCGCTCAAAATGATTCCAGAGAAGAAATATATTGCGAGGCAAGCAAGTACAAGGAAGCTGAATCGTACTGCGGACTAAATATGATAATTTGGAACACATACCTCTTGCGTTTGCGACACTAGCCCCATCAAAGTTGGAAAATTTTTGTTGCGTTTCGAGCTCAACAATACTAATCTTATTCTTCCCCTCCTGGCGACCCTTGTAGACGAACGAGGACCAGGCAATTAGGGATGAAGTTCCAGGAGACACCTCATCTATCCACAGTGAGATCATGATTGGAAATAGGAAGGGTGAAATATACGAATCGGAAGATCATCGCTTGGTAAATCTTTTTTTTTTGTACTGTGTAAATATAGTCACTTTCGGGCGTCTCCGCCATCTTCTTTTTCGGAACATTCCTTTTTTGACTTTGCGAATAAGAATTAAGAGAGCGGGAGAATAAAGTTAAATTATGATGCTAATCAAGCTAATACGTGGGAATTTGATGAGAGTAGTGTAAGAGAGGAAGCTACGATGATTATTCTTTAGAGTTTCTTGCGAAAAATAAGCAACGTGCAATAACTACTTGCTTTTCAAGATTTTGAAGAATCATGAACTTTTCATTTCTTGTTAATCTTTCCTAAAAAGTAGCAATTCTTCTTATCTGACTAAAATAGCTTCGAATAATGAGTCTCCGACTTCATAATTTCAAGTATCCAGCTTCTTACAATTTCCTTGATGAGTAACACTAAATGGTAAATGGTGGATTGTTCACACCTTTAATAAATTTTAAACTTATAATACACCCACATATAAATTTGCAAGAAATAACCTCTAAACCAAGCCTGCAGAGAGATATATATACAGAGTATAACATAATTTATAACGAGAAGTATTGATAAATTCTGCAGATCTTCTGGCTTTTCGCTTTAACTTCATCTTGTGCTCGATGAGATAATCGATAGCAACAATTCAAACGCTTCTGATGAGATAAAAATCCCAAAATCCAAATCTCTTCAGTTTAGTGCTTAGCTTTCTAATCTATGGTTAGTTGACGTCATTTCGAATTTGCAGTGATTCTATGATAAACTGCTTAAGCAAGTTCGAAGAAAGTTATGTTTTCTCTACACTGTCAGCCGCTTCCTCCAATTTCAATGAAATTTGGAGTGTTTTGAACATAATATGAGAATAACCGAAATGATGACCTAATTTAATCTATCAAACTTGCTCTTTGAAGAAAGAGAAAATATCAGACACAGTTGTCATTTTGTATTCCAAAACCTTTCGCAAATTCTTGTTTTCCCTTGTATCATATACAGCTAACTTTGAAAATGCATGTACAATCCCTGGCTTGACTTAAATTTTGAAGAAGATATCATATCATCATACTCATGATATCCTAAAGTTATTGTGGGTGTTATAATAAATATCCACAATATCTATGCCAATATTAAAGCATTTAAACTGTTAATTTAAGTTGCGAGTAAAATTCACTAATTTTGCTTAATAAAATAGGTCGGGATGCTTTGAGCACATCCCTGATATCATTGAGGAACTCAACAAATTCGTCAATCGGCACGAACTCAAGTCTCTGGTTCTCCTTCTTCTTTTCATCCATCAAATTTGCAAGTTCCGCGTCTTCTTTTTCGAATATATTGCTGGCTAATTTCTTCAAGTTAAGTTGCGGGTCTTCTTTTTGACTCCTATGAATCCAATTAAAACTCTACAAGTCCCAGCAAAAACTCTACCTCTCACATTTCACGTTTGATATTGGGGCGAGCGCCTTCTCTTTGTCCTCATGAGTGACTACCATTGAGACCAGCATGAACTTAGTCACGCCGTATTTAAACAGTTTCAATAAATTAAACCCTTTCCTATTTGCATGAACTTTGAATAGCGCTTTCGCCGCTAAATTCTTTTTCTTGTTTTCAAACGGAATTGCGAAGAAGCTCCATTGCGTTTTCGTATTTAGTAGCTCCGTAAAACCGTTACCTGTCTCTGAACCGAGCGCCTTAGCACATACCTTCAAGCTAGAGCTCAGTTTCGATCTGAAGCCCTCAAATTCTCTCTTTTTATTCTCTAGAATCCTGCTGCCTGCATACACCACGTTTTTCTCTTGAAAAGTACTATCAAAGTAGATCCAGGGCCCGCGACCAACGTACTGATAGCTGAATTGGTCCTCGGCTTGTTTCGATAGAGTGAACCAGCGACCGCTGCCTGATTTGAATATGAGTTTTGTAAAGCCACCTCGTTGCATCAGCTTCGATGATATTACATTTTCGATCGCACAGAGTGTGTCTAAGAATGCATTAAGAGGTACCTTGTCCGTTCTAGTGAGCCTAATTCGTGTGGAAATTATGACTAACAATTTGAAAAGGATGTGCTTACCTCATCAACTGGAGAATAATCCTGTTTTCGAGGTCATAGAGCTCGCGTAAAGGCGCTATAGGATGCATCTGCCTCAACTGAGAATATGCGTCTCCATACAATTCAGTTAAATATTGCTCTTCGAATTTTTCGATTTGGCCCATGTCTGTGTTGCGCAGCATCGCCTTACGCAAAAGAAAATCTTCATTGTAATTGCCTTATTGCAAAGATAGAGAAATAAGTGAAGAATTCGAGCAACAGCTACTTTTGAGGATCTTCCGCCGCTTCTGCTCGAGTTCTATCTCTTGACGGCTAATAGGGCTCATTTTTGCCGGTTTTATGTCTCGATACTGAGAAAAAATAGTCACTAAACTCCTCTCGGCAGGAGTGCCTTCCAAAAGGTCGCTTTTGTGAAATTTTCTGTATAATGCTTCAATAGACTTGAGTTTTGCCTTGTAATATTTTCTTTCACTTTCATCATAAGCAATTTCTTCTGAAATCAAAGGATCATTGAAATCAAGCACTGTTTGAACCGCAATGATATCGTCAGTGGTATAGACACGTCGTTTTGAATTAAACCTTAGATCATTGGGTTGGTTTCTCCCTTTCGACTCTTCAACTATACTGCCCGAATGAGGTTCAACTCCGTTGCCGTCAGAACCCCTTCTTATCTTTGAGGGACCCATTTCACTCACTTTAGAGAGCATACCAGCCTCCAGCTGTTGGTTATTCATCGCATTTTCTTCCTTTCTTTCAGCATCATGTTTTACTCCTGCATCTGTTCTAGAATCTGCAATGTGGCTTATCGTCCCAGGACCCGCTGTTGAAGTGCCAGCCAAATCCGTAAAGTGCTCTCTGTAAGTCTTATTTATTATAAGAGGCTTATGTTCATATTTTCCTTCCTTCTTAACTCGAACTAGAGCATCCGGTTCCCTGGAACTCTCGGTTTGAGATTTCGCAGCAATATAACTCTCGTCTCTTCCTTCTTTAGTAATCACTCCAGATTCCCATTCCTCTTCCGGACCTTCCTCCCTAGAAATCTCAGAGGGGACCTCAATTATTCTCTCATCGTTTTCGTTTAATTGTAACTTCTTTGCAACTAAATTTTTTGATTCTTCATGAGACTCATTGTCTTGAATCGAGATCTTCACAGGAATTTTATCGCTACTGTTCTTAATTTCGGCTAATTCATTCAATGAACCTACCAATGCGACGGTAAGTGACCGGTTATTGGGTCTTTTATTATTCAATTTCAAGGTCAAGTCATCCACAACAAAATCCCTTGTCGTTTCTATCGAGTGCTGTGGCTTTAGTACTAGCAGAGTACCAGTGCCCTTGTGCTCGTTACTTTGGCCAGACTCTTCGATTTTTTGAACTTCCATTAAATACTTCTTCATCTTGTGCTGTTCTTGTGTGTGTTGGTTGATTACAAGAAAAACTTCCCAGACCATGCCTTCGATTAGAGCCAGCAAAATGAACTTATGAATCGTGAAAAAACTATCGAAAAAGAGGGCTATTAGCCCAAAACGGATATCAAATCGAACGGCAACGTCATATATAATAAAGCTCCATGCCTGCTCGGAGAGAAACTGCATGAAATTCAAAAACGTGAATGTTATTTCATCGAAGCTGGTATATCGTTGATCTTTGTTAATATAAGATGATTCTGAGGCAATTTCGAATTGCGAGTTAAACAATTCCATGGCACCAATGCTATAGATGTAAAGGCTTGCGACTGTGATGACGCAGAGTTTCAGCAATGTTGGCAAGACGGTGAATATCTGTTGAATAAACCTGGCGAGTCGGGTTACAAATTTCATGCAGAAATGCACTGGCCTCAACCTGAGTATTGCTTGGATACTTCTGCAAGATTTCAACATGCTGAAGCCGCGGGTTAATCTGATCAGTCGCACGGTTTTATTGATTCTAATGGCTCGAAGTCCATAGTTTGACGAGGTTGCAACAAGCGTTAAGAGAGTGAGCAACGACAAAAACGTGACAATGAAATCGAACTTATTCCAACCGTCCATGAAGTAATTCCTGACGCCTAATCCTGTCCATTTGAGCAGAATTTCTGCGACATACACCCATATCAGCACATTATCTACCACAGTCATGACATCAAAAAGATTCTGTTCGTAAGTAGTCAGCAGTATAATGATCACGATCGTATTGATCACTATGATTAGAAACATAAACCATTGGAAACCAATGTGCTCAACAATGAGCTTCAATTTCAAATATTTCCTGCAGATATTCTTAAACCTAGAGTATTAGGGAATTTTAGAGAAAGAGGGAAAATAGATATGATTTACCATTCCCAAGGAGGAAATTGTACTCTTCGGAGAATAGTAAGCTTTTTATTGCTCAATAGCATCTCGGGTACACGGAAAAATTCATCTAATTCCTGAGAGCCGAGTGATTAATGTTAATGGAAGCGAACTAATACCACAAAACCGCTTCTGTTAAAGTCAAGCAGGGTATATAGCTCGTCTATGCTTTGAGGCGCTTCCTTTCCAGTAAATACTTTTTGAAGAAGAGTCACGAAATTTTCACGAGAAATTGCTTTTTTTCTAAACAACGATAATTATATTATCAGAAACGGAAGAGAACCGAGTGGTTATTACTCTCCAAAGTCGAGTGATACGAAGCAGGCAAAGAGTGCTTCTCTTTCTTTGAGTCTGTCTCGAATGATATTTTTGCTTCTTTGAACCCGAAACCGATCGAAGAGCAGGGCGATCGGAATGGGTAGTAGTAACGTTATGCTCAGTATCATGTACGTCAAAAAAAATATGGTATAAATGTAGCTCAATTCTAAATTGTCAAGGAATTAGATGCGCGAATAAAATTTGGACTTACGGAGTGAAGGAATCATCACGTAAGGGTAGCCTTCACAGGTTATCAGCGTATACATCAGGTGGAAAGCTGTTCCAAAATTTGAAAAATTGGAATCGTACTAACTTTGATTAAGGAGGGCAAATGCGATGGTATTTACAGGATCCTGCTCAATTCCTAAAGGCGTTAGGTCTCCGATAATATTCACGCCAATCGCTGCGAAGATTGCTGCTAGTAGCCAATAGAACACCAGCAAGTCAATTATACTCGTCAGCGAATTAACAATTCCTTCGAAGGTGCGACGTAGCTGCTTGTGGTAGAATATTAAAGTCGCTAATTGAAGTTAGGTGTTTAAAACGGAGCCATTGAGAATAGATACCTGGTCGAAAAAACCTTGAGAATCTTACCGGTATAATTGGAAAAATCACATTGGTCCTTACGTAATCAGCAATAAAGACTCCAAGGCAAATCGCCTTGAATATTAGCATCTTATTTTTTGAAATTTTCTTGATGGGTCGTTTATATTTTTTGTGACTTCTGTGATAGACAGCGAGAATAAAATCAATGATATAGAAGAAAATGATCGTTCCTTCGATAGCGATGCAGGCGGTTCTGTATTTATATTTCCAACTTGTCACATATAAAGCATCGTTCGCACATGAGGGCTCGAAGATAGCGAGTGCGAGGTAAACCCAAGAAAGAATGAAGAGGAGCGCTGACCAGTTCGGATGAGTTTGAACGAAAAAAGCGAATTTCATGAGTTTTGTGCAGTTTTCTATGGAGAATAAGGCCTTGGCTGAAACTAAGTAGTACCATCAAGATCATTTCTGGCTTCTCTCATATAAAGCGCATCTAAAAAATGTCGGACTGCCTTCTCAAGTCTTTGGCTCGGAGATAATTTATGAATAGTATGATGCAACTCCCTCATTTCAGCTGTCAATTCGGCTTCCTATTTGCAATAATGAGCTCAACAATATATTTTTAAAGAGAACCTTCTTATTTGCAGTGTTTTGTTGGGCAGAATTGATTTCATAGTAATTTTTGAATTCAAGTTCCGAACTCACTTGAAACGAGTCAGGTTTTGCCAACTGAGCTGAGAGCAGCGAAGGGAGTTCTTGTTCTTTTGCTCTAAGGTCAATCTCTTTGGTTTCTATTGATTTAAATCATGATGTATTAGAGTCTTGTACCAGGTGAAGATATCCCGCCTGGAATTACTATGGCCTTCACACTACTGATCTGGAGAGCTTCTTGCTGAGGAGAGGACTGTATTTTTGGTGAAGACATTATTCAGGAAAAAATATCAATTTATTTTTTCTTTTTAATGATATTCTTCTTTCGCTTTTTAAACCTTTAAAATTAGTTTCTGAATGTCAGAATTCTAAAAATCCACTTGTTCAACAGTAAAGCGCTAGGGTCTTTGAAAGTTTTGTATCTACTGGATCGATCTCATTTGAGGTTTTATCGGGGAACACCTCCTGATTCAGGAATCTTCAGCTCACCTTGGAAAGACACTAAAATAGAGTTCTTTGCCTTAAAAAAATTTTAAGGCCAAACTAAAAAAGAAAAATATTTCATTGAAAAATATTCGATCAACGCCTTCAGGAAATTTCCCTGTTCAGATTCTCAGCTCTGGCAGTTGTTCAACTAGGGCCAGTTTGTTGCAGAATTAACTTCCTTACAGGCATTCGGACCTTGGCGTCAAATTATCAAGAATTCTCTTCAAATCAAATTCGACGAAATCTTGGCGAAGATACTGGTTGTATAAAAGTGAAATAAATTTGTAGATCTAAAACTGAGAAGGCGAGTCCGTAGCTTCATTATTTAAGAGCAGCAACTTTGGTTTTTAATTCCAATCGAAACTAATGCGTCATGAAGTCCTAACTAATCATTTGAACCCACATTTGTGTATTTAATTTCGAGTTTCATGAATAAAACTTCTGACCCAAAAAAATTTAAAAAATTTGTTTCTCTTCAAAAATTCTCAGAGTCTGAAAACCTCAAGCCATTCTTCTTGAGAGAACGCATGTGATTTGATAGTAAGGGTCTCCAATATTAGCAATTCAACATGCTCAAATTTATTATTTTTTACATATGATTGTTTCAAGGACATCTCCCTTTTTTTTGTTGAGAGGTTGCGCCGAAGAAATATCTAAAGTGCCCTCTGAAAGTCATATTCTAAATTGCTTGTTGTTTCATGTTCTTCTCTTCTGAAACAGTAAGTACTGACTTGATTGTGTTGGAAAGAATCCTCATAATTAATTTAACAGTTGAATCTGGAAAACTGAAATAATCGGCCCTACTTCCGCTCTTATTTCATCTAAAATAATCAGAATTGGTAAAGAATTTCAATAATATTATTCAGATGATGAATTAGCTATATCGTATGATGTTAGACGAGCAACCAAAGCTATCATTCAGAATTTTCTCATAAAATAGTTTATAGCTCAAAGATTTGCATTCTTTGAGAACAAAATAATAAATTTCTTTATAAACGCATATGATAACTTACAGAGCACGTAAATTTCATCAAAGTGGTACATGTTCACCAGTTACAATTACAACAACAACAAAATTAATTAATTTGCTGACAAGCGTATATACAATCAAAGTCTTACAATCGAGCAACTAACTGTGCCCAATGGGTCGATAGTAAATATTGCTGATCTGCTTAGGCCACGATGAGTTTGATTATTCTCTGAGGAATTTGATTCGAAAAAATCTCCTGATATAGCAAGGCAAATGCAAAGTCAAAGTAAAAGTCATCTTCTTCAAAATCGTGCAACACAATAATCATCGAACCTGTCAAAGCAGGGGGTCGGACCAGCACTTGGATTAGCCGTTGAATTGTCATGAAGGCAAATAAATTAGTTGGTGGAAGCTGCTTTTCATCTCCAAAATCAAACCCAAATAATGCTCCAGGTATATCTGAATTTAGAAAATTAGCGAGAAGTTTTGCGAATTCTTTGCAAGAGTGGACTATAATTATTTTATAGAAATGAGGGCAGTGATTCAGTTGGCTGTACAATATTAGTGGTATGCCGATACTCCATTCTGATTTTTTATTCAACCTCAGTACCTCACTTAGAACTGGAACACTTTTTAATAACTTGGTTATTCCACGTGTTCCTGAAAAGTGTGGCAGAGCATTCGTTGCCTTTTGACGCTCAGCCTTCAGTTCATGTAAAATTATATTCAGCCTGAGTTTGAATCGATCTAAACCCTCAAGAAGAAGTTGACTAATATTAGTGATGTAAGTCTGTATGATTTCATGCCATTTCCTGAGAAGTTTAGTAATAATCTTTTTTTTTTCTTCGATATTTTGTATTCTTTGACCCTTCTGAGAGAGGATGCTGGAAAACCTTGATAAAGAAATTTCAGCCTGAGAAAAATCAAAAAGCAGGATAGTGTAATTGAGAGATTCTTGCAAATATGGCTCCTCTGCTTTCTCAAATTGTTCTGTTTTGTAGATATGAGTGCAAACGGGAAATAATAGTTTACTGGTTATTATGAGTGTCTTGATCACATCGCTTAAATGAGCATCATCACACAAATTCATTAATTCGTGTGTATCGCATAACCATGGGGTAGAGCAGAGCCTCTCATAGTGAAAATATTTGCATGTTTTTCTTTCTTTACAGTTTTTCCCATATAAACAAAGGATATCCGTGACCTCAGGTAAATTATCCAAGACGTCCCTGATGGTATCCGATGACTGCGAAGACTTCTCGTTGATCTCTGATTCATCAGGACTGTTATTTTGTTGGGACATGTAGGGGCTGTTGCTTGCAAATCTTTCAAGACCATATTTGGCCATAGACTCTTCAAGTAGTTGAGATTCAGTTTCATATTGGCAATTCTGAGTTGTTTCCACAGCAATGTGAGAAGTGGACTTAAGTTTAATTGAGGATTCAGTCTGAGATGTCAATGATAAGCTAGCATTTCCTTGATTCTGGGTCGAATTGTTGGTTGGATAATATTTAACCGTCTCTTGGCTGCTATTTGTGCTTACATGAGCAAGAAGGTTTAAATAGTGAGGGTTTTCATTTCTTTCAGCTGATGTATCTTGGAAACTGCCATTAATCTCCGTCATTGGTAATTTTTGCCATACGCTTCTTTTTATTTAATTGGAAATACTATACCTATTGTAATCTGACCACGATCATTGGTGATTTTTTTTCACTTAGAAACAGTTCCAAGGTCTGATTCTAATCAGATGACAGGCACTCTTGCATTTATGAAATGCAATACCTACACCTGCATTAGACGTCACAGGCTTAGAAAATGAGATATATGTATTCCTCATTTTGATTGTTAAAGAACGTTAATTTTATCAACAAATCTATCCTACTTGAAATTATTAGGAGTTCCAATAATGGAGGAACTTTTTGAAGATGGTGAACCTCATGACAAAACCCAAGATTTGTTATATCCAGAGGAGTTGACAATTCTCTTCGCACTGACTTATTTATCGCTCATCCGCTCTGAAAAGAACGCAGGGACTTACAAATTCAGCACCTGTTCTAGGTGAGACTAGATGTTTTCCACGCAAAAATGAGGATTTCAAATTTTTTATTATCTTTTTTTTTTGTTTTGAGAATCTATATAAAACTTGTTTGAATGTTCTGAAAAGTAGTTCACAGATGATTGCATCAAAGTTTACTTGATTGTTAACTATCGAAAACGAATACTTTTTTCTCCTAGTTCAACAAAATTTTTTGGCAGTCTTTTATAACTCCATAAAAATTACGAGTTTGGTCGCCGTTTTCGGCGATGGTATTCTCTATACTCGCAAAGTGAGCATCATTGCAGCGTAGATATCCTTCGCGTAAGCATTTTTCTTGGGTAGAGCACAGCCTCTCATAATGTGCCTCCTTGCAGGTGCTCTTATTCTGGCACTGTTTCCCGTAGAGGCATGCATTCTGAAGAAGCAAGTCTAACTCCTTTTCTATCTCATACCTTGCACTCATCAACGAGCTACCTCCTTCACTAAACTTCTCATTAATAATAGATAATTCAGGGCTAACACTCTCTTATAACAAGCAAGAATTCCTAACAGCAAACCCGTCCAGATCATTTGCTGAAATCGAATTTTCTTCCTTCGAAACTGACTGATATTGTTGATACTCCGAATTTTTCTCAGCCGTATTATCTGCACTCTTTTCAAATTTAATGAAATCACTCACTGTTATAGTTTCTTTGGAGCTGCTGTGAATTGACTGGCTGCCCTACATCTCTTTTATTCGAAATCCTATGACAGTTTCTTTACTATCTTCCTCAGAAATCATATTTTGAGGAAGAGCTACATGCAGTTGCTGATTCTCAGAACTGGGAAACGACTGATCTTGGAAGCTATCATTAATATTTTCCATTTTCTCTTTTTGATGAAGAATAATTTTCTATTACTACTTATTCAGTAGAAATCGAATCTTATTTGGCACAATAATGTCGTATTAAATCTGAATTCCTTAATCTGAAAATCTTGATCAAACTCTTTTTCTACAAAATTGTTAAATTCATTATTTTTCACAATATTACTACAATAGCTTGGAACAGAAGGCATCTATGGAGCTTTCCCATAGCCAACGATTTTAGTTTCGCGAGTGAAATCCAAGATTCTCTATCTCCTAGTCGAGCATTAAAAATTAAGATCATTATCTATCATCTATTCAACTACAATGCAAACCAACCACGATATCTAGCATTAATCATTGAAGATATATTAATTTTTTAGCCACGCAATCAATAGAGCGCTATCGAGCAAAGAGAAGTCATATTTTTCCAAGAACTGTATATAATAAGATATTCCTAATTCTTTCTCTCAAATTACAAGATTCACTTGATCCTATGAATGAAAAAAATAATTCAAAAAAACTAATAGAGAAAATTGTTAGAGCAACTTGGAATGAATTACTGACTCTTTAAAGAGAAGATGTGTTCTCAAGGAGCCATTTTCTGATTCCGTTAAGTCTTCACCATCGGAGAGGTTACGTTTGATTTCCTTATTAAACACAACATTATGAATACAAAATAGAATTCATTTTTTTTACCTGATCAATTTCTGGCACAATTTCATCAGCACTATCGGCATCTATCTGCCAATTCTCAGATCGAGACCTGAATACACGCCTTGAGCACGCCGCACAGACCCGCTTCAAGTAACCCCAACATTTTTTGGAATGAACTTTCACTGAACGATAAGCTGGTTCGACTTTTATCCATACTATTCCAACGTACACCTTTATCCAAGGAAGAAGGAAAAACAGCGTCGCAGCAATTGCCAGCGCTGCAAAACATACTGTAGAGACTTCATCCGCCAAGTTTAGATGATAAAGACAGCCATAGGCTATCGCGCCCAAACTGAACAATGCATTCAGTTCCATTTTATTCAATCTTTTATCTTTAAACGGAGCAAACCTCTGCTGGATAATTGTTGATACTCCAATGATGATCGATATGGTAATGCACATATGCGTGAGATGTCTCGCAAGGAAAACAGAGGTGGCACTCAGACCCATTTTTCTAATGAGAATCAAAAACTCCCAAGAATAGTATTTTTCGTAATATCCGCGATAGAGGAACCCGAATTTTTTCATAATACTCTCATCATCAAGCGAATTTTTATTCTTTCTCAACTTCAAAAACAGCAGAGCTGGGAGTACAAGTCCTGCAAGGATCAACGCGCTTATTCCGAAGAGCCGAATCATTTTATACCGATCCGACGAACAACTGATGTTGGGATAAGTTAATAGTCTGTAATCCTGCACTTCTCCGGTCCCAATGTCAATACAATGCAATGTTTTGAAGGCAGCTGTGATTATGGTTGGCCAATAGTAAAAGTAAGTCACAATAAAGGTGGTAATGAGAATATCTTGGGCTTCTCGCCATGTTATATGCTTCTTGGAAACATATTTTCTCAGTAGGAGGAAAAACCCTGCCGCCACTGTCCATAATAAAGGAGCAAAGAACGACATTAAAGAATTTGATTCAAAATAGCTCAAATTTGGAGACAAGCCAATCCAATAATAAACGCAATCAAAGGAATAGCTGCCAGGGCTCACGCCGCTGCTAAAGAGCGAAGTGATAATGTTTTTTATCTCAACGATGAAAGAAGGCCAGATCATAGGAACCTCAAACAGCATGCTCTCGATTTGGAAAAAGGTTATAAGGACCCTTAATGCTATTGAATGAAGGTTGTCTTTCTGAGACTTGTATATCGCGTAGCAAATTAGCCCTATCTTGAATAACGCAGCTAGGATCATCTGCGCGAAGAAAGAGAATGTAGGCTCACATTTTACACACTCATAGGTCTGCGATTTACCCCACCCTTCTTCGCATTCAGTGCAAAGGACGCCTTTGTACCCTTGGTTGCATATGCCCGTAGTGGTCCCATCCTGGATTTTTACGCAATACTCAACAAGTTTCTTTTGGGTTTCTGACGCGCAGTTCGCATAAACGGCTTGAAAATCAGAAAGGTCGCTGTTGGTCTGGCATGTCTCTCGAATAACCCTTGGTTGAAGTTTTTTGGGGTCTTTATTCGAGCAATTAGTCGTGTCTGGAGTCTGGGGCGTGCAAGCAATTGGATTGGGGCAACGAATTACATTTAGTGAGTAAGCATCAGAGCGCCAGTATTCTGGGCCTACAGTGAGGTCTTTTCCACCTTTTTTGCACATCAATCCAGGCATGTTCGAGCAAGATTTACAAATGAAACTGGAGTTTGAAACGTTTGTGAGGGAATAGGAAGAAGGAGGGCAACTTGAACAAATTTCAGAGCCATGCGGGATGGTTTCTCCAACATCACAGTGCTTGAACGATATATTAACGAGGATGTTTGTACTATCGAAAAGGAGACACTCAAGATTAGTTTGAACACCCAATGTGATGCTTTTCCCTGGATAAGCACTGAACTTGCCCAAGAAAAGGAAAGCTCCACTTACGGAGTTGACTGTATAGCTATTCTCAAAAGAACTATTGCTTGAAAGCGGCTCAACTTTCAAGTGATATGTCTCGTTATCCACTTTGATTTCTTGCCCAAAATAATCTAGAGCGTAGAAAGACAGGGCACGGAAAAGTGGTGATCCTCCTCTTTGGTTTGTATATCTGATATCTACGCTCATTGGAAGAGTCAGGTTCGTCCTGGGATCAACAAATCGCTTCCAATTACGAGTTTCAGTCAGGTTTATCGGATCAATAAAAAATGCTCGGACGAACTGGGCACGAGACATGGAGGTTCCATTTTCTAAGAAAATAGTGACTGTTGTATTTGCGTCGTTTTCCAATTCTTCTCCGTGTAGTATTTGTATCGGGGAAGAAGCAAAAGTGGGTCCGTATCCGTTTAATCCTGTCGCTGAGTTATTGGTGAAGTTGCTGCCATTGGTTGGATCAAAAATAGAGTTGTTAAAATAAATCGCCCCTCCTATATCAGCTGAATTATTCGTAACAATTAGCCCTTCGACCACAGCTTGATAAAGAAGCTGCTCACATGAATAGTAGATGGCCCCTCCTCTTGAGTTGTTTGCGATTGATAAGGATTTTCTCCGAAGACACGTATTGCGATGAAATATTGTGTTTTTCAAGGTAAGATTATTCATCTCTTCAAAATGAGCTCCTCCACCAGTTAAATAGGCACGGTTTCCTGTAAAATTCAGTTCTGAGAGTGTAAGTGTCCCCTGTCCAGAGCTCGAAGAGTTCTCAGCATACAATCCACCCCCTTGCGCAGCGCTATTATTTACAAAAGTAGCTCTTTTGATTAATCCAGTGGTATTCTGGATAAACAATGCACCGCCAAATTCGGCTAAATTGTCTTCAAGGGTTGCATTGGCTATAGTAATATTCCTGCAATTGCTGAAATGTAAAGCTCCACCTTTCGATCTCGAGAGATACTTGTTTCCTCTAATTTGAATGTCTGAGAGGCGAATATTCTTGGCATCTTTCAATTGGAGCACAGAGATCACTTGTGTAGTATCTTCTGAATTTATCTTCTTCTCGCCGTAATTGTAAGCAGAAAAATTATTAATAAAGATCTTTTCTGAGTTTTCTATGAGCATACAACCGGAAGTAAAGTTATAGACAGAGAAATTCGCAATTAAATTGTTGTTGAAATTGTCTGATGCATAAAGACAGGCCCCACGCTCCGACCCAGAGATGTTTGAGAAGGCTGAGTTGACTAATTTTAAATCTTTCAGCGAGTTTAGTACCACAGCCGAGTTTACAGAAGACATTGTCATATTGACGACAGTTATCTCCTCTAAAGTAACTTTAGCACTGCCTCTGGCGTCCAAGAAGCACCCAGGGATCCTTTTGCTGCAAGACGTATTCACAGCATATAATCTCGCGAGTCGTGCTTCTGTATACCAATTCTGCTCGATGTTGATGAGTGCGCCTTTATTGTTTGTGAAAGTACAATCATTCAGTGTGACATCTGCATAATATATCTTGATGAGATGTAATTCAACAGCATTGCCAAAAAAGTGGCAACGGCTGATCTTCAGAGCTCCAACGTAATCATTGGCTTCTGATATCTCTATCAAACCTCCAGTATTGGAAGAACCATGACTAAAATACGTGTCATTGATTTCTCCTCCATTGATTCGAGTGACATATAACGCTCCAGCTGCCTGATGAACCTTGCAATTCTGTTTAAAAAATCAATTGAAACAACCTGAAATCAGAACAAAACATACCGAAAAATTTGAGTTAATAATTATTAATCTTATAACAACCCATCCTTCTAGACATCCACCTCTGAATGTAGCTGTGTTCGTCTCAAATCGAGTGTTGTTCAAAGTAAAGTTTCGATTATTCACCACATAAATTGCGCCTCCACGGAAGGCGGAATTATCTAATGATATCTCAATCACCTACTCAAGCAAAGGACTTTACCTAGATAGGTGTTATTTTCATCGGTATAGTCAGCGTTAGACACTGAAACTGCGCCTCCAGTCTCATCATGTGCTTCATTCTCACTGAAAATATTCCCTGCTGAATAAAGCACAGACCCTCCTTCGTAATACAACGCTCCACCTCCTGTTATTGCGGTATTTATCTCAAACGTGTTATTGATGAGTGACAATCTTCCCGCAGACCCGAAATAAATCGCTCCACCAGACCCATCACTTTGCCCACCTCCAGCTTGATTTACGACGAAGATGTTCCTTGAAAGTAAGCAAGATACTTGATCGTTGCTGCCTGATAAGGAAAAGTAAATGGCACCCCCGAAATTATCAGCATTATTTGCGGAAAAGTATGAGCCGTCGATTTTGATATCCAAGCCATGGGATTCTGATTGGACATAGATCGACCCTCCAAAGAGTGCCTTGTTCTTTTTGAATCCTGTTTGTGAAATCGACAGACGAGATGGCTTGGAGCTGCTTTGGAAGAAGATAGCTCCTCCTTTATCATTGCGATTTGAAGAAAAATTTGAGGTTTTTATGCTCGCATTTGTTGAGTAGATGGTAAGGATCCCTTTCTTTCTGATTGGAGCTGATCTCAAAGTATGATTTGCTATTATTCTCAAAGGTACAATCTAGTATCCTGTGAGGCCTCAAAATTTATAAAGATATAATACTTGTAACGATAAATTGATTTCCAGCAGCTTCTATGACTGAAGTGTTTTCGGAAATGAAGTTATCTTCGAAGCGAGAATTTGCCAAAAATATACTAATTTCAGCAAAATTGTTAGCAGTGCAGATGATAGTTAACAATACTCTGATGCTTGACTTTTGAAGGACAGAAGATTGGCCGTAGATGAGACTAAGTGCCGTAATGAAACGTTGTTGCTCTAATGTAAAAGAAAAGAAAAGAGAATTATCAATAAAATTGGAATGATCATTTGGATCATTTACTTTGAAGAGCACAGAATCGATTTGAAGGGGATATCTTGTTTCCGTGTGAAATAAAAAAAGAGGATTATCGTAAATCGTGTTCTTTTCAAATGTTGAGTTGTAAAGGCTGAATGAGAACGATCCATTCAGGGCAAACGCTGGAGAACCATGAAAAGTGCAATTTCTATTTATTGAAATAAATGAGAAAATTGAATGATATTATTTTTCATTACGTCATCATGACACCATTCATTGTAAAGTTGCCACCATTCAAAAGTATGACAAAAGAGGCTGAGTTGAGTTCCAATCCTCTGAAAATGGTATTTGTTATGCTAATTGATGAGTAAGCCGATCCGCTTGCGAGTAAAGGATTGGATCCATCAAATAAGTAATTGCTAAATTCAACACTCTAAATTTGAAATTCACTCAAAATGTGAGGTCAAGAATCACCTGTAAAATCAATCTTGCGCCCGTAGCTATGCTAATGAGAGTGGAACTATAGATGTTTCCTGATTTCTGGAATCGAATACCGTCAAATTGTAAGCTTTCGGTCACAGAAAATGAAATATCTGGCCGGCTAAAGAGAATACTCGCATAGGAACTTAATGATGGAGGTTTCTCATCAATTGTCCAGCATCTAATCAAAAATTATTTCTTCTGTATAAACGAGGCAATTTTTTCACTTTATGATGAGATTATTATCGACTGGCACAACTTGAGATTTGAGATCTGAGAATATTTGGCCTTCTTTGAGGTAGACAATGGTTGCATTGCCTTTCACGTTACGTAATGCATAATCAAGAGTTTTATAAGGAGCTTCCTTCGAGCCAGCAGACCACGAGTCACTTCCTTTTTCTGAGTCTACGTAAAGTGTTGTTTGGCCGAGACATACTAGGAAAAGAGAAGGGGTTAGCAAGTGTTAGGCTAAAGAAAATAGCTGCTATCAGCCAGGCATACCTAAGAGGACACTAAAGAGACATATTCCTAATAAGAGAGGTTGCATTGGGAGCGTGAGTTTCGCAATAAATTTAAATATTTTCAAGATTAATTAGTCATAACATAGTATTTGAGCAATATTACTCAATGTAATTCTTAGATTCAATGGTAGCATCAATGGAAAAATGTTGCTCCAGAAAGAAAAAAAACTTTACTGAAGCTATTGCTATAAATATCTGTCTTAATATCGATCTACAGCTTGTAGTCTGTCTCTCAGGCAATTACTTCTTTAATAGTAAGACGAATTTGATCAAGCTGAGTAAGACTAGTATTAAAATAATAACAGTTCAAGTAACTCTTGGTTCTTTTTGGAAGCTGAAACGTGAACTCATTTGGAATTTAAGAAACTTTATTGATCTCAGTTTTTGTTGTTGATAGCGCTTCTTTCCAGAAGTAAGCACATCGATTGAAGGGCTAAATTCACAATAATTCAGGATACTAAGTATGAATTGGTCTGTTTTTTATAATGTAAAGCTCACTCTACAAGTGAGTTTTGTGTGATAGCAATTTTTTAGAATTCAGATTGAAATGGAAGGCATTCTAAGTCTAATTAAAGAAGCATTCAGAAGAAAATAACGAATTACCAAAGACTTTGTCAGAAGCTCAATAGAATTAAAATATTTTCATAACAGGTAATTCCACTACTTTCTCCAACGCGCTTCTATTAGAATTCCATTAACCAGGCTTGATGCAAGCTTTGTAATTTAAATTCGTCAAAAAGCAATCAAATTGAACTAACGATATTCACAAATGATAATAATATAAGTCCACATATATCTATATAATGCATTTCTTTCTGAGTTCTTCTATTTAAGCCGGAGATCCCAAACCTACGATCAGTTTCAGATTTGTATCTCAGATAACTCTTAACGTTCTACTCTGAGATTCGGTCAGTTTTCTCGAAGGAATCTAAATCACCCTCTCAATAAGCAATTTGTTAGATTAAACCCACGTAGCAACATCGAGTTGACTTATATCAACAGTAAACAGAATACATTCTTCAAGAATACTCCAGGACCTTGTTTGGAGCTCAGGAGGAACCCAACAACAAAAAGATGTCAGCTATTGCCTTTTGTTTTTGTAGGCAACATGATTTGTTTCAGTTCCTAAAAAATATTTTAAGACTACTCCGTCAATAATTGTCAGAATCTGAAAATATGCTTCTCAAAATCAGTTGTGTGTGAATCATGATAATCCATCAGTATGGAAAATAATCAAATGGGAGCTAAGTCAAGTAGGAGCTAAGCTCCCCTTTTCTCAAAAAATAAGGTTGATATTTGCTAAAGATCAGCGGTAAGGAGTGGAAAACAGAAAGAAGTTTCCGATAATTATTTTAAGTTTATTTTTCGGATGGAAACAGAGTAATCGGAAATTTCTCTCGTCAAAAAATATTTATTCAAGAATCACAAAAAACAAGCAGTGCAGATAATCGAAACATTGAACCCTTCTTTACCTCTCTGACTGCGATAATAATTAATTTTTCAAAACTTTTCAAGTGGAACTCAAGTTGCTTTTCCATGCAAAACTTTTCATTTAAATCTGTGAAAAAGGACGAATATAACCCTTTCACATCAGTGAGCATTCTCTTGTACTGCTACAACGAGCAAGGCTCACTTGAATTTCTTCTGACTAAGAGCATGGAAGAGAAATCCTATCACGAGATTAGCGGCACTGTCCTCGAGGCTGACAGCACAAGCATTCTTGCTGCAGCACGAATCATGGTGCAGCAACTCAGAGGCTGCTTTTCAGACTGCAATTTGCAAAGACTCTTGGAGGGAGAAAAACTAACCGAAGATAACTTACTCCCTTCACGAATGACATTCTACGAAATGTGGGATCAATCCCAGTTCTTTGAATGGATTCGTAAATTCGTCGAAAACAGCCTTACCATCGAAGTCATGCATGGCAAGCTCATTCTTTTACTCGAAATCCCCAAATTCAAAGTCGAGAATCTAAAATGCTTCAAAACTACCCATTTTAAGTGGGTAACTAACGAGACCTTGAAGAAATCCAAGGAAACTGAACAGGCATTGAGCGTATTGGCTAACGAGTACGATATTCCTTTGCACATTGAAATAGCTTCGCTGGCGAGAGAAACGGACGTAAAAAGAGAGACTTTTATCGTTCTTTCCTGCAAACCCGTCGATAAAGCGACCGCAGTCGATCCGCTGTATCTCCATTTCCCTGCGCTATTCCAAGGGTTATTCAGGCGAGCTGGGGAACAATGGATACACTATAATGCTGCGATTGATGAGTTTCCAAGCGAAGAGCAAATGAGAAACGTAAAGGCAATTATCATCCCTGGAAGCAGCTCATCGGTGTATGACCCACATGAAGGAATCGGGAAACTCAAGCAATGGATTCGAGACTTTGATAAGAAGTACCCA